>Ga0247608_10006837_pt1 | contig 11890 bp, 8 predicted proteins | sample 176DNAGHGlowgp2_FD_193490 | JGI IMG/M metagenome (GOLD analysis project Ga0247608, IMG submission 193490) | Sheep rumen microbial communities from Palmerston North, Manawatu-Wanganui, New Zealand - 1766 DNA GHGlow gp2 | ecosystem: Host-associated > Mammals > Digestive system > Stomach > Rumen ... | reverse complement strand
TTGACAGACAAATCCCACTTGGCATAGAGCGTTATGTTGGAAGTCACGGTAACGGTTGCGTCAGCCTCATAGACTATGGGACCGTCAGCCGTTGTTGCCCAACCAGAGATTGTCCATCCGTCACCACGTCCGAACTGCTCCTCAAACCAAACGTAGTTGATAGCAATATAATATTTAGAGCCATCGAAGTCTGCAGAGCGATTTATTGCCGTCCCACATCCAGAGTAGTTGGGTTCGAATGTGATAGAATACTTCGCCCACGTTGTGACGGTGCAAAGTACGAAGAGCAGCAGTCCTGTTGCTCTTCGTATAAAGGTATGATAGTTGTTCCTGTTCATTTTAATACATGGTTACTTGTTGAATGTCCATTGTTTTGTAAATTTTAATTAGTAAATTACATGCTGCCACCGCAGCTCGGAAAGTGTCACAAATGTAACGCTTTTTATATTAATAAATGCCACCCCCCCGTAAAAAATGTTAATGTTAACGGATTTAACAAAAAACCTATATCAGGGGACTCTGATCTGTTGTCACTCTTCGAGAATCACGGGGACCCGCTGAATCACTCTGTGAGGCATAGCAAAGCGGCCCGAGAGTTATCACAAAAGGAATCCCGGGCCGCATCTTTTTCGCTTCTCTCCTTACTTTTTTTGCTAAACATAAAGCATAATTCGAATTCTTTTCGTACCTTTGCGGTCATTATAACACTTTAATGCGCATAATTATGGTAACAACGCAATTGAATGCCGCCCAACTGAATGTGCTGAGCTTGATGTCATACATCAGCACGGAGCAAGAGCAACAGGAACTGCAAGACCTGTTGCTACAGTTCTACCGCAAGAAGACCGACAGCCTCCTGCTCCAGTTTCAGAAGGAAAACGGTATCACACAGCAGACACTTGATGAGTGGGCAGACCAACATGAAAGGACACCGTACTGATGAAGATAGTCCTCGACACCAACTGCCTCGTCAATGTCATAATGCCCGGTTCGTATAATAACGACATCTGGCAGGCGTTCCGCGCAACTAAGTTTGTGCTCTGCGTCACAAACGAGATATTGTTCGAATATCATGAAATTCTGTCCAAGCGCTACAACGTTATCATTGCAAATACCGTGCTGAAGGAGTTGATGGAGACTCCAAATCTGGAGCGCGTCAATCCCACCTACCGCTTCAACCTCATCACAGCCGACCCGGATGATAATAAGTTCGTGGACTGTGCCATCGTTGCCGGGGCGACCTATATCGTAAGCAACGACCGACACTTTGACGAACTTAAGCGCTACGACTTCCCAAAGGTTGACGTACGCAAGCTCTCAGAGTTCCTCAGCATCATCAGAACGCTTTAACCCTTTACTCCCCCTTACAGGCAGATGCCCGTATAGGCATAAATAGCTCCCCGTTGGGGGCTTTTTACGTAAATGCTGGGTTCACCCTGGCTACATAAAATAGAGTGAGCGCAAAGTGAACCCAAAGTGAGGGCAAAATGGAGGCAAGTGCTTGGGGGAAGGTAAAAATAGTTGGGATTCTGTTCGCTTTTCTGAAAAAATTACACTACCTTTGCGGCAGAATATCACTAATATGTAAGCAACTACGAATTACACAAACCGTACTAACTTAAGTTTTGCACGTTAACAACAACTAAAAAGATATGGAACAGAAACGCTACGGACACTTTGATGACCCACATCGCGAGTACGTCATCACCGACCCTAAAACCCCATGGCCTTGGATTAACTATCTGGGCAATGAGGATTTCTTCTCGCTCATCTCTAACACAGCCGGCGGCTATAGCTTCTACAAGGATGCCAAGTTCCGCCGCATCACACGCTATCGCTACAACAACGTGCCCATGGACAACGGCGGGCGCTACTTCTACATCAAGGATGGCGACACGGTATGGAACCCGGGATGGAAGCCGTGCAAGACGCCGCTGGACTTCTACGAGTGCCGTCATGGCATGAGCTACACGCGCATCACCGGTCGCAAGCAGGGTGTAGAGGCCAGCGTGCTGTTCTTCGTGCCGCTGAAGAAATGGGCCGAGGTGCAGAAGCTGACGTTGAAGAACACCTCAAATGAGGTGAAGAACTTAAAACTCTTCTCTTTCGAGGAGTGGTGCCTGTGGAATGCGGCAACGGACATGGAGAACTTCCAGCGTAACTTCTCGACCGGCGAGGTGGAGATTGAGCTCTCCTCCCCTACGAGGGGAGGCCGGGAGGGGGCTACCATCTACCATAAGACGGAATACCGTGAGCGTCGTAACCACTATGCTTTCTATCATGTGAACACAGAGATACTGGGTTATGACACGGACCGTGAGACGTTCGTGGGTCTCTATAATGAGTTTGCCAACCCGGATGCTGTCATGGAGGGCCGTCCGCGTAACAGCCACGCCCACGGCTGGAGCCCGATAGCCTCGCACTATATCGAGGTGACGCTGCAGCCGGGCGAGCAGAAGGACTTCATCTTCCTGCTGGGCTATGTGGAAAACGAGCAGGACCAAAAGTTCTCGGCGCCGCAGGTCATCAACAAGGAGAAGGCACACGCCCTCATTGAGAGTCTGAACACGACGGAGAAGGTGGACCGTGCCTTCGCCGAGCTCTGCCAGTACTGGGATGCGCTGCTCAATATCTATAAGGTAACGACGGGCAACGACAAGCTGGACCGCATGGTGAACATCTGGAACCAGTACCAGTGCATGGTGACGTTCAACTTCTCGCGCTCAGCCAGCTTCTTCGAGAGCGGCATCGGTCGCGGCATGGGCTTCCGCGACTCTAACCAGGACCTGGTAGGCTTCGTACACCAGATTCCCAGTCGCGCCCGCCAGCGTATCATCGACATCGCCTCCACGCAGTTCCCCGACGGTGGCTGCTACCACCAGTACCAGCCACTGACCAAACGCGGCAACAACGACATCGGCGGCGGATTCAACGACGACCCCTGCTGGCTCATCTTCGGCACGGTAGCGTATATCAAGGAGACGGGCGACTACACGATACTGGACGAGCTGGTGCCCTTCGACAACCAGCCAGGCACGGAGGTGACGCTGTTTGAGCACCTGAAGGTGTCGATGGATCACGTCATCAAGAACCTCGGTCCGCATAAGTTACCACTCATCGGACGTGCCGACTGGAACGACTGCCTGAACCTGAACTGCTTCTCGTGGGACCCCAACGAGAGTTTCCAGACCACGGAGAACAAGAGCGAGGGCTCGAAGGCAGAGTCGCTGATGATTGCCGGACTCTTCGTGGTGACGGGCAAGGAGTATGTGGCGCTCTGTAAGAAGCTCGCTGAGAACACCGGGAACGCAGACTACTCTGCCGAGGCCGCACGCATGCAGCAGGCCGTGGACGCCATGACGGCAGCCGTCAAGAAGGACGGATGGGACGGCGAATGGTATCTGCGGGCCTACGACTTCTATGGCAACAAGATAGGTTCGAACGAGTGCGACGAGGCCAAGATATTCATTGAGAGCCAGGGCTGGTGCACCATGGCCGAGATAGGTGCCGAGGACGGCATGGTAGACAAGGCGCTTGACGCGTGCAAGAAGTATCTGGAGTGCGAGCACGGCATGGTGCTCAACAACCCGGCCTTCACCAAGTATGTCTATGAGTACGGCGAGATCAGCTCCTATCCCGAGGGTTACAAGGAGAATGCCGGCATCTTCTGCCACAACAACCCGTGGGTCATCATCGGCGAGACACTGGCCGGGCGCGGCAACGACGCATGGAAGCACTACGCCAAGATACTGCCCTCGTACGTAGAAGAGAAGTACCAGACGCTGCATAAGGTGGAGCCCTACGTGAACTGCCAGATGGTGGCCGGCAAGGACGCCTTTAAGCCCGGTGAGGGCAAGAACTCGTGGCTGACGGGTACCGCGGCGTGGATGTGGTACACGGTCTCGGAGTTCATCCTCGGCATCAAGCCCGACTACGACGGCATCCGCATCGACCCGTGTCTGCCCGAGACGGCCAAGGACTACACCGTCTGCCGCCGCTTCCGCGAGGCCGACTACGAGATCACCATCCACCCCAACGGCGCGCAGAAGGGCGTAAGGCAGGTCGTCGTCGACGGCCGTCCCATCGAGGGCACCGTCATCCCCTACTCCGCCGGCAAGCACACCGTCGAGGTCACTATGTAATACTAAGGAAAGAGGGTGTGTCAATTTTGAAGTGAACCCCAGAAGTTAGACAAAAAAACTTCTGGGGTTCACTTCAGTAATACTTTATTATCAAAGTATCGACATGGTAGGGCTGAAAAATTGTCACACCCGGCCGTCATTTTGTCAGCGCCGACATCTCGGCACGCTTTTTGACCCTCCGTATTCAAGAACAAACTAACAAATAGGAGGACAAACGTATGACATTAGACAAATTTACAATCAAGGCTCAGGAGGTCGTACAGCAGGCTGTCAACATCGCCCAGATGAACGGCCAGCAGGCCATAGAGCCTGTACACCTACTGAAAGGTGTGACGGAGAAGGCAAAGGACATCGCCAACTTCATCTTCCAGAAAGTCGGCGTCAACGGCCAGCAGATAGAGATGCTCGCAGAGCAGGAAATCAAGCATCTGCCCAAGGTGCAGGGCGACGCGCAACCTTATCTCTCAAACGAGGCCAACCAGGTGCTGGTGCGCGCCACGGAGCAGTCGCAGAAGATGGGCGACGAGTTTACGTCGGTGGAGCCCCTGCTACTGGCCCTGCTCAGCGTCAGCTCCACCGCCTCGCGCATTATGAAGGATGCGGGCATGACGGAGAAAGACCTCCGCGCCGCTATTCAGGAGTTACGTCAGGGACAGAAAGTGCAGTCGCAGAGTGCTGACGAGAACTACCAGTCGCTGGAGAAATATGCCAAGAACCTGGTAGACCTGGCCCGGCAGGGCAAGCTGGACCCCGTCATCGGACGTGACGACGAGATTCGCCGGCTGCTGCAGATTCTGAGCCGACGTACGAAGAACAACCCTATACTGATAGGCGAGCCCGGTACGGGTAAGACGGCTATCGTAGAAGGACTGGCCGGGCGTATCGTACGTGGCGACGTACCCGAGAACCTGAAGGACAAACAGCTCTACTCACTCGACATGGGAGCCTTGGTGGCCGGAGCCAAATACAAAGGCGAGTTCGAGGAGCGCCTGAAGAGCGTCATCAACGAGGTGACCAAGGCCGAGGGCCGTATCATCCTCTTCATCGACGAGATACACACGCTGGTGGGTGCCGGCGGCGGCGAGGGCGCCATGGATGCCGCCAACATCCTAAAGCCCGCCCTGGCACGAGGCGAGCTGCGGGCCATCGGTGCTACGACGCTGAACGAATATCAGAAATACTTCGAGAAGGACAAGGCCTTGGAGCGCCGTTTCCAGACCGTCATGGTGGACGAGCCCGACGAGCTCAGCGCCATCAGCATATTAAGAGGTCTGAAGGAGCGCTACGAGAACCACCACAAGGTGCGTATTCAGGACGATGCCTGCATTGCCGCCGTCCAGCTGTCGGAACGCTACATCTCAGAGCGCTTCCTGCCCGACAAGGCCATCGACCTGATGGACGAGGCTGCGGCCAAGCTGCGCATGGAGCGTGACAGCGTGCCGGAGGAGCTGGACGAGATTTCCCGCCGGCTGGCCCAGCTCGAGATTGAGCGTGAAGCCATCAAGCGCGAAGGCGACGAGCCGAAGATAGCCCAGCTGGACAAGGAGATTGCCGACCTTCGCGAACAGGAACAGCACTTCCGTGCCAAATGGGAAGGCGAACGCCAGCTCATCAATAAGATACAGCAGGACAAGCAAGAGATGGAAAGTCTGAAGCTGGAGGCCGAACGTGCCGAACGCGAGGGCGACTACGGACGGGTGGCCGAGATACGCTACTCGAAGCTGAAGGTGCTGGAAGACGACATCAAGTCCATTCAGCAGAAGCTGGCCTCGGCCCAGGACGGCAATGCGATGGTTCGCGAAGAGGTGACCGCCGACGACATTGCCGAGGTGGTGAGCCGCTGGACGGGCATTCCCGTCACCCGTATGATGCAGAGCGAACGCGAGAAGCTGCTGCACCTGGAGGAGGAGCTGCACAAACGGGTCATCGGTCAGGACGAAGCCATCAATGCCGTTTCTGACGCCGTGCGCCGCTCGCGTGCCGGGCTGCAAGACCCGAAACGCCCCATCGCCTCGTTCATCTTCCTTGGAACCACCGGCGTCGGTAAGACGGAACTGGCGAAGGCACTGGCAGAATACCTCTTTAATGACGAGACGATGATGACACGTATCGACATGTCGGAGTATCAGGAGAAGCATACCGTCTCGCGCCTCATCGGTGCACCTCCGGGCTACGTAGGCTATGACGAGGGTGGACAGCTGACGGAGGCCGTACGCCGCAAGCCATACAGCGTGGTGCTGTTTGATGAGATAGAGAAGGCGCACCCCGATGTCTTCAACATCCTGCTGCAGGTGCTCGACGACGGCCGGCTGACAGACAACAAAGGACGTACCGCCAACTTCAAGAATACGATCATCATTATGACATCGAACGCCACCCGCGAGGAGCTGCGGCTGACCATGCGTCCGGAATTTCTGAACCGCATAGACGAGATTATCACTTTCCAGCAGCTGACGCAGCAGCAGATTGCCGACGTGGTACGGCTGCAGATGCAGAAGGTGGCTGACATGCTGGAGCCGCAAGGCATACAGCTGCAGGTCTCCGACCAGGCCATACAGTATCTGGCTCAGGAGGGTTACGACCCCGACTTCGGTGCACGTCCGGTAAAGAGGGCCATACAGCACCTGGTACTCAACGAGTTGTCACGAAAAATACTCGCCGACGCTGTAGACCGTACAAAGCCTATCATCATCGACGAGTTTGGGGAAGGACTTATATTCCGTAATTAGCTCTCGCTACGCTCTATCCAGCCAAGGTTGTCGCCACGACGAACCTTGGCTCCTTGTTTTGCACTGATATCGACGAGCTTACCGCCCAGACAGGAGGGTACCGGCACTATCTCGCCCCACGGGGCCTGGATATAGCAGAAGGTGTCGCCCTCCTTATATTGTTGTCCGATAAACGGTTCAAGACAAGGCTCACAGGCGCCTTCGCCAGAGAACTCGAAGTACACCTGTCCGGCGACCGGAGCCGTCAGTGGGTCTGCCTTGGCATGCTTGAAGGCAGCCAGTTCGGCGGGACTGAGCTTCGCACCCAGCTTAGCATCCTTCTGCTTCTGCAAGTCGGCCAGGAAGTTCTTCTTGGCCATACCACTCTTATAGACGCGGTACTGCTCGGGATGCATGGCCAGCTCGAAGAGTTCCTCGTCGTCCTGACCGTACTCCCACCCGTTGTCGTCCATCTCCTTGCGGAAGGCAGGAAGGGCATTTTCTAACAGCGTATGGGGATCGACATCGGTAAACTCGCGCTTCTGCTTCTTGGCTATCTCTACCAGCTCGGGGTCTATCGTGCCGGGAATCTTACCACTCTTGCCCAGTATCATGCCCCACATGGCATCGTCCATCATGACATAACGACCCTTGCCCTGTTCGATGGTCAGCAGGTTCATCAATGCAATGTTCTTCACGTACTGCGAGAACGGCGTCACCAATGGGGGATAGCCCACCTTGGGCCAAACATACTCTACCTCATGGAACAGTTTCACCAGCATGTCGTCGATGTTCAGTTCCGGCTCTCCCTTCTTGGCACGCAGCTTGTTGATGCTGGAATGGATGCCACCCAGGTCGGCCATCATCGAGCCCATCATACCGCCAGGCAGTCCACAGCCCAGCAGCAGGCTCGACATGTGCTTGTTGGCCGGATTAATGAAGTAGCCCAACCAGTCGTCAATGAACTCCTGCGTCAGGCTACGGGCCTGCATATAGGCATTCATATTGATGTCGGCCACCTCGAAGCCTTCGTTCTTCAGCATGGACTGTACTGAGATGATGTCGGGATGTACCTTACCCCAGGAGAGGGGTTCAATAGCAGTATCAATGATGTCAGCACCGTTGTTGCAGACCTCCAGGATAGAGGCCATCGACAAGCCCGGGCCGGAATGGCCGTGGTACTGGATAATAATATCGGGGTGCTTCGTCTTAATGCTCTTGGTCAGCGCTCCCAACAGGGCGGGCTGTCCGATGCCTGCCATATCCTTCAGGCAGATTTCCTCAGCGCCTGCTGCTATTACCTCGTCGGCAATATTAGAATAGTACTCTACGGTGTGTACAGGCGATGTGGTGATACATAGCGTGGCCTGTGGTATCATGCCGGCCTCCTTCGCCCACTTGATAGAAGGAATGATATTGCGCGTATCGTTCAAGCCGCAAAAGATACGGGGAATGTCCACGCCCTGTGCCTTCTTAACCTTATACATCAGCTGGCGCACGTCGTCGGGCACAGGATACATACGCAGGGCATTCAGACCACGGTCCAGCATGTGCGTCTGGATACCTGCTTCATTGAAGGGTTTGCAAAAAGCCCTGACGGCTGCATTGGGGTTTTCACCTGCCAACAGGTTCACTTGTTCAAAGGCACCACCATTGGTCTCGACACGACTGAAGCAGCCCATGTCTATAATGACGGGAGCTATGCGTTCTAACTGGTCTTTGCGAGGTTGGAACTTACCTGACGACTGCCACATATCACGGTAGACGAGGCTAAACTGTATTTTCTTCTTCATACGTTTTGATAATAAGGTCTATTGTTATGAATCTTTGTGCAAAGGTACGAAATAAAGTGAAAAACGGGCAGTGAAAATCAAAAAATTTCTACTGGCCCGAGCTTTTTTCACTTATTCTTTGTACTTTTGCACCCTAAACGTATAGAAAAGGGAAAAAGTAAAAGGGTAAGAACGATGAAGAAAGCACTTCTGCTGGCTACGGCCGTGATGCTGTTGTTAGCTGCCTGCGGCAAGAAAGCGCAGCCTAAGGAAAAGACAGAAAGCATAGGATTCAACAATACGCAGCCCGGCGACTCGGCCATCTATGGTCTTGTATGCGACGGGAGTACAGACTCCGTCCTGGTACTGCTTCCCTTTGAAGGCGGCGACCCCGACACGTTCAACATCATACGTGCCTTCGTGGAGCGTCGCATTTACGGCCGTCCACATATTGGCGACAAGCTGGCGGTCATTCTTAACACTGACAGCATCGGCGATGTGCAGATGACTATCAACGTCAACATGCTTCGCGGTGAATGGAAGTACCTGGTAAGTCCCACGCTGCGACATCATCGGGAGGGCACCCCTGCCCTGCCCGACAGCATCCGGCGCCGCCTGCTGTCTCCACGTGAATATACCCTTCGGCTGAAGACAGGAGGCGAGGCCTATAACATAGGCAGCATGTCCGGAAGGAACGATGACGGCATGAGTCCGATTCAATTTCCCAAGGCCAGGCGCTACACCAGCTGGCACCTCTTCAACGGGCGCCTGGTACTGGTCAACGACAGTTCCTCACAACAGCACCCCGACACGGCCACCATCCTCATGCTACGCCGTGACTCGCTGCTGCTCTCCTTCCCCGACCATCAACAGCTATACTATTCTAAGAAGAGGGAGACAGAAGGAGATAGAGGGAAATAGAAGGATTTCTCAGACCATCTGTCGGTTGAGGAGTCTCTGTTCTGCCAGTGCCTCGTATTTTGTTCCCGGCATGCCGTAGTTAGCATAGGGATAGATGGAGATGCCTCCACGCGGAGTGAACAGCCCCACGACCTCAATATACTTCGGCTGCATCAGCTTCACCAGGTCCTTCATAATGATGTTCACACAGTCTTCATGGAAGTCGCCATGGTTACGGAATGAGAACAGATAGAGCTTCAGGCTCTTCGACTCCACCATGCGCTGACCAGGGATATAGTATATCTTGATTTCCGCAAAGTCAGGCTGACCCGTGATAGGACACAGCGACGTGAACTCCGGACAATTAAACTGCACCCAGTAGTCGTTCTCGGGATGTTTGTTCTCGAAAGTCTCCAGCACCTCGGGGGCATAGGTCATCTTATAGTCCGTCTGCCGGCCCAAGCTCTTCAAACTGTCATTCTCCCTGCTCATATCTTCAGTATCTTAAATATGTTATAGTTAATATCCTTGTCGTACACATCCTCGTGGTCGTACTTCTTGGCAAATGCCACGACGCGCATGGTAAAAGGCAGCACAACAATCTCGTAGAGCGTCTTCAGCGCCACCTGTGATATCATCAGCGAGGGCATCTCCTCCCAGGGTATCACCCCGCCTAACGCCAGGGGAAAGAAGATGATGCTGTCAACACTCTCGCCGGCCACGGTGCTCAGCACGGCCCGCGCCGAGAAGTTATGTCCTTCCGACTTCAGCTTCATTCGTGACATGACGTAGGCATTGATAAACGAGCCAAGGATAAATGCCAGGAAGGAAGCCAGCGTGATGCGTGGCGCCAGACCAAAGATGGTGTGGAATCCTTCTTCGCCGTTCCAATAGTCAGCCCCTGGTATCCAGTCGGCAATGGCTCCGAAGATGACGAAGATGAAGTTCATGGCAAAGCCCATCCAAATGAGCATTCTCGTTCGCTGGTAGCCCCACACTTCGCATACCACGTCATTGATGATGTAAGACACTGGGAACACGACGACACCTGCTGTCAGGTTAACCGGTCCGAATGAAAGTTGCTTTGTCTCCAACACGTTTGCCGTAATCAAGCAAACGCAGAACAGCGTACCGAAAAGCATAAACAGCACACTGACCTTACGATTGTCCTGTTGTTCCATAATAAATCTTGTTTTGTTAAAGAGGGTCCGCCAGTATTTCACCTGGTTTCGCAAGTACCCCTTGCTCTTGAAAGCGGGTGCAAAGGTACAAAAAATGGTTGACTCCGGAAAGCAATTTCGGAAAATTAACGCAGAATAACCGTAAATAAATGGCGAAGCAACAATGAATAAAGGAAAAACTGGTTTTCATTTTGCATTTTTCATGTTTATTCGTACCTTTGCACCCGATGTTGACGGAAAAGACCATGGAGAGGCTGCGCATTCTCGCAGAGTCGGCGAAGTACGACGTGTCGTGCTCCTCCAGCGGTACCGTGCGGGGCGGCAAGCAGGGCATGGTGGGCAATACCGTGGGCGGCGTGGGCATCTGCCACTCGTTTGCCGACGACGGGCGCTGCATCTCGCTGCTCAAGGTGATGCTCACCAACCACTGCCGCTACGACTGCGCCTACTGCGTGAACCGCCGCTCCAACGACATACCGAGAGCCACGCTCAGCGTCGCGGAACTGGAGGAGATCGTGATGGAGTTCTATCGCCGCAACTACATCGAGGGACTGTTTCTGTCGAGCGGTGTGGTGCGCACGCCCGACTACACGATGGAGCGGCTGGTGGCCATCGTGCGCGACCTCAGGACGCTGCACCGCTTCAACGGCTACATCCACCTGAAGACCATCCCCGGTGCCTCGCAGGAGATGCTGACAGAGGCCGGCCGCTATGCCGACCGCATGAGCATCAATATCGAGATACCGAAGGAGGAGTCGCTCAAACTCCTGGCTCCCGAGAAGGACCACCAGAGCGTCTTCCTGCCCATGAAGCAGATTCAACAGGGCGTGCTGGAGAACAAGGAGGACCGGAAGAAATATCGCCACGCCCCGCGCTTCGTGCCTGCCGGACAGTCGACGCAGATGATTGTGGGGGCCACCAAGGAGAGCGACCTCGACATCCTGCGCATGTCGTCGGCCATGTATCAGCAGCCCACCATGCGGCGCGTCTATTACAGCGGTTACATCAGCGTAAACACCTACGACCCCCGGCTGCCCGTGCTGAAGCAACCGCCGCTGGTGCGCGAGAACCGCCTTTACCAGGCTGACTGGCTCCTACGCTTCTATCATTTCGATGTGGACGAGATTGTGGATGATGCCCACTCGCATCTCGACTTGGAGGTGGACCCGAAACTCGGTTGGGCCCTG
>Ga0247608_10006836_pt1 | contig 11891 bp, 4 predicted proteins | sample 176DNAGHGlowgp2_FD_193490 | JGI IMG/M metagenome (GOLD analysis project Ga0247608, IMG submission 193490) | Sheep rumen microbial communities from Palmerston North, Manawatu-Wanganui, New Zealand - 1766 DNA GHGlow gp2 | ecosystem: Host-associated > Mammals > Digestive system > Stomach > Rumen ... | reverse complement strand
TGATAAACCATGATTCCATCGTCATGAAGTGCTTTGTAGCAGCTTCCGTAGAATTCTTTGGTAAAAAGTCCCGCCTCGTGTCCAAGGGGCTCAGTTACATCATTTATTATAAGGTCATACATATCAACGCATTTTCTAAGGAATTTAAGTCCGTCCTGATAATATATATGAACCCTGTCATCATCAAGACCGCAGGCATTGTCCGGGAAATACTGCTTGCACACATCCACAAACATGCTGTCGGGCTCAACAACATCGATTACTTTTATTTCCTCATAGTAACTTAGCTCTCTTGCAACACCGCCATCGCCGCCGCCAAGGACAAGTACTCTCTGAACCTTGGGATGAACTGCCATGGGCACATGAACTATCATCTCGTCATTGGTAAATTCATCTTTCTCTGAAAAGATGATATTACCGTCTGATGTAAGGAACTTGCCGAATTCAGGTGAATCAAATACGTCGATCCTCTGAAACTCGGATGATCCCGAAAACAGCTGTTTATTAAGCCTTATGTTTATCTTTACGTTGTTGGTGTGCATTTCACCAAACCAATAATCCATCTGTGGCATGATAATGTTACCTCCTGAAACAAATGGTTCTTATTTTATAACCTGAAGCTCTGATATATCCTCACTCTCAGGTCCCTGCATTGAGCAGCCCTTTTCTTTGGCTGTTTTTATATAGTCGAGTATCTCTCTTGTAACTACTTCGCCGGGAGAAATGATCGGTATTCCCGGAGGATAACACATAACTGACTCTGCGCTTATTCTTCCAACAGTCATATCGATAGGAACAGATTCCTTCTCAGCATAAAAAGCTTCCTGAGGAGTAGCCTTAACGATAGGTGTAACATACTCTGCTGAGAAAAAGCTCTGCTTTTGTTTTGCATATAGTCTCTTGATATCTGCAAGGGCTCCTGCCAGTCTCTCGATATCCTGAAGTCTGTCTCCTATGGAAATATAAGCCATAACATTGGAGAGATCACCGAATTCCATCTGGATATCATACTCATCTCTTAACAGGTCATAGACCTCAATTCCCGTAAGACCGATGCCCCTTGTATTTACAACAAGCTTAGTCTCGTCGAAATCATAGATGCTTCCGCCGTTTATAAGCTCATGTCCATAAGCATAGTATCCTTCTATCTCATTTATCTCTTCTCTTGCATACTTAGCCATTCCTGTTACTTTTTCAAAACTGTCATGGCCGTGAAGAGCAAGGTTTCTTCTTGAAATATCAAGGCTTGCGATCAACAGATAGCTTGCACTTGTTGTCTGAGTAAGGTTTACAATTCTGCTGATATAGCCGATATTTGCGCCCTTACCGCAAAGAAGGATAGAGCTCTGTGTAAGGCTTCCACCTGACTTGTGCATACTGATTGCTGCCATATCTGCACCTGCTCTCATAGCACAGAGCGGAAGGTTTGGACCAAAATAAAGGTGCGTTCCGTGAGCCTCATCTACAAGTGCCTTCATTCCATGTGCATGAGCAAGATCTACTATAGCCTGAAGATTAGAGCATATTCCGTAATATGAAGGATTGTTTATTAAAATAGCCTTCGCATCAGGGTTTTCTTTTATAGCAGCTTCAACATCAACAAGCTCCATTCCAAGCGGTATTCCAAGCTTGGTGTCGACCTTGGGGTCAATGTAAACAGGAACAGCACCGCACAAAATAAGAGCATTTATGGCACTCTTATGGACATTTCTGGGCATGATGATCTTCTCGCCATGCTTAACAGATGAGAGTACCATAGCCTGAACCGCGCTGGTCGTACCATTTACCATCAAAAAAGCATGCTCTGCTCCAAAAGCATCGGCTGTAAGCTCTTCCGCTTCTTTTATAACTGATACGGGGTGACAGAGATTATCAAGAGGTTTCATCGAATTGACATCTATGCCAACGCACTGCTCACCCAAAAATCTGACGAGTTCAGCGTTTCCTCTTCCTCTCTTATGTCCGGGTACATCAAAGGGAACAACCCTCTGCTTCCTAAATCTTTCAAGCGCCTCATAAACAGGAGCTTTTCTCTGACGATCCAGATCCAATGAAATATCCTCCAAAAACGTTTTATATCTGTAAAAAGGAAGGGCGGTATGCCTTAAGCATACAGCCCTTCCATAAAGTCATTTAACAGGCAAACATATCTTAACATTAATACACTCAAAGTCAAGCAAATAAAGGAGTTTTGAGAGTTTTTTTACCTATTATTTTACGCTCTTTAACTTGCCGTTTTTCTTAAACGTAAAGGTCTTACCACCTATCTCAACTTCACCGGTTCTCATAACGCCGTCTTTACCAAAATAATAGAGATTTCCATTTATTACTTTAAGACCTGTACGCATTTTTCCGGCATTAGTAAATGAGTAAGTTTTTCCGTTTATCTTCTTAAATCCTGTTGCAAGTTTACCCTTCTTATTAGTGTAGTATGTCTTGCCGCTTATCTTTACAAAGCCTTTTTTAGCTATACCCTTCTTACCAAAGTAATAAGCTTTACCGTTAAGTGATACAAATCCCTTTGCAATAGAGCCGTCTTCAAGTACGAGCTGGTATTTACCCTTATTCTTCCCCTTCTTGATCTTCTTTATGCTGCCCTTTACAATCTTGTATCCGTTATCATCTGTTGTCTTAAGTTCAGTATTATCCTTGCCGGTATTGCTTTCTTCTACAGTAGGAGCTGTAGGTGTAGGCGCATCCGGAACAACAACTTCTTCAGCTTTTTCCATAGAATCGCATATAACAGCGATGTATGACAATACGGGATCGGGGTTTCCGGTCTTGCTTACACTCACCTTAACTGTGCCCTTTTTAGGAACGATCACACTTACATTTTCAGTTCTCTGAGAGTCAGAACTCTTAAGTGTAAAGTCATGTGATGCAATTTCCTCGCCGTCAAGAGTTACTGTTATCTTTGTAGGTCTTGTTGTGTTCCACCATTCCTGATATCCGGTGATAATTGTGTACTCGCCTGCCTCAAGATCAAATGCATAGTCGATTGTCTTGTTGCCGCCAGCCCAGAATCCGTACTCATACATTCCATCGCCTGAATCCTTTACGCCAACGTCATAGTTATCGCTACCTTCTACCTTGATAACACCTGTATATCCGGCTTTTGTTTCAGCTGAGTATGCTTCATCTGAAGACTCATTCCTAACCTGTTTACCAAGAAGGTTCTTCACCTCATTAAAGAAGTCACTTACTTTTTTAAGTTCAACCGAGCCGCAATCATAGAAGTAAATAAGCTTTTCAGGGATAATGGTTACACTCTGATCAAACTTTCTTCCATTTTCCAAAGTTCCTGTAACTTCTGATGTTCCAAAGGAATTTAATTTATCATAGTTCCAGGTTACTGAATATGTGTTTTCTACTCCCTTGGTATCTTTTACAGTAACCTCAGAAGGCATGCTGCTCTTAACGTTTTCCTCTGAAGAAAATACCTTTTTAATATCTGTTACAATTTCAAAAGTACCCTTTCCTTTAAGTTCAGAAAGTGTCCAATTTGAGTACTTTCCAAGTGCAATCTTTCCCCCATTTAAGAATTCCACAGGCACCCAAACATATCTTGAATCACTAAGGTCTGATGACTTCCATCTGTCACCCATGTAGATGAATTGTCCTGCAGCTGCATCAACTGCAAATACGCATGTGCTCTGAGTATCGTAGGTTGTACCCTTTGTATCCTCTGTGCAGGGATCACCCATCCAGTTCCATTTTGAAAGAGGTGATGTAGCAGTTGCATATCCTGCTCTGTTTGGATCCCAGCCTGTGCATGCAGATGTGATCATGTAGTAGAGGCCGTTATACTTAAACATAGCGGGAGCTTCTCTTGAAGTTGTATAGCAAAGTCTGTAGTTCTCACCTTCTTTAGGGCCTTCTGTATCTGCAGCAAGTCCTGTATATGTGTCATCAAGCTTTGCAATATACATATCTGCATTGCCGTCTGATGAGTAGATTACATAAGCTGTTCCGTCATCATCCTTAAAGAGGTTCATATCTCTTGATGAACCTTTTACTGTATCCCAGCCAAGATTAGCATTATCTGCGCTTATAAGTTTTCTTGCTTCAACAAACTTGAAAGGTCCGGTAGGTGAATCAGCTGTAGCTATTCCGACCATTGCCTTTCCGTAATCCGCACTACTCTCAGGAGTTCTTCCGTCGCAGTGCCACCACATAACGTATTTGCCGGTCTTATCGTTGTAGAGCACCTTAGGTCTTTCCATTACGCATCTGTCATTTGCAATATTCCAGTATACTTCTTCAAGCTTGTTTTCATACATGGAATCAGATGCTTCCTGTCCTTCATAGTCAGAATAAAGTTTTTTGAAATATTCATCATCTTCAAAAATTGAAAGATCTGCTTTGTAGCCTTCTTCCTGATCTTTTCCATACTGATCGTCAGGAACGGGAATTGCCTTAAGTACAAGTCCTTCGTCTGTCCAGTTGTAGAGATCTTCTGATGTGTAAAGATGTACACCGGGAACAGGTCTGTAATCTGTGGTCTTGTCTTCGCCGTACCAGTAATATTTTGTAACGCCATCAATCGTAAACTGCTGGATCTGTCCGCCGTGAGCCTGAATCTGTATGCCGTTGTTGTCATACATATTTCTGCCCTCAACGCCGCTAATATCGTTGTAATGTTCTTTATGAACTTCGAAAAGTTTATCGAAAGCAGCCTCTAGGTTATGATAAGCTTCTTCGATCTTTGCAGCATCTGTTGATGATTCCGAAATAAGTGTCTTTGCAACATCAAGAGCTTCCTTATATGAAGAAAGTGTCTCAGCGCTGTAATCTTTTCCTTCCATAGCAGCAGCCTGAGTATTGATAAGTTCCTGCAATCTTTCAACTGTGTAAGCAGCATCTGCTCTTACGATAATGTAGTTAAGTACAGGATCGTCACTTCTTGAAGAAGCATTCGGATTATGTACAAAAACATTGAGCATGTTGTCTTTTACTTTTACTGTATATGTCTTTTCGGTTACACTTGAATCGCCTATTGAAAGTGATTCTGCTACAGTTTCACCTTCAAGAACAATATCAACCTTCTTTGAACCCCATCCTGAAGGAACCTTGAATCCAAGGCTTACCTTGTAGGAATCATTTGCTCTCTCGGATAGTTCGAAGCTATAGTTAAAGCCTGAAACACCCTTTTTGAAAGTAATACTGTCTGACATATATACACAGGTATCTGCAAGGCTGGACTGCGTAGTACCTTTTGCTACTCTGTAGGAATTGGTATCATTTTCAGGATAACCCCACTTGTAGCCTGTTACTGCGTCTGTGCCAAATTCCTTATCTGTTACTGACTGATAAAGTCCCATATTGTAATCAGGAGGAACAAAAGATGTGTTGCTTGATCCTACGTCAGCGATATAGAGAATGTAGTCATTTGCTGCAATCTCTTCTTCTGTAAATACTGTTGCACCTTCTCCTACAAAATCATCAAGCTTTGACTTCATGTTTTCAATTTCTTCCTGAGTCGTCTTTGCTTTAAGCATAAGATCCATAGCTTCAAGGCGAAGGTCGTGTACCTTTTCCTTTGTACCTGAAGGAACTGAGCTTTCTTCAAAAGCAGCTGCTTTTTCCATTGAAGCCTTAAGATCATCAAGGTTAAGAAGCTTCTGGATCCTGATGAATGAAAGTACAGGGTCGGGATCTGAGCTTGTTTTCTTTGTTACCTTAAATGTAACGTTTTTGTCTGCATCAGCTGTAAGTTTGTAATTAGGTGTATTCCAGTTATTATTTCCATTCTTGGAGTTTGTATCACCGAGCTTTACGTCATCAGCATAGACGCTCATTGGTCTTGACTGACCCCACCACTCTTTAAATCCTACTTCTACATTGTAGCTGCCCTTTTCAAGAGGAAGAGTATATTTGATATCCTGTCCTTTTTTTGCATACCATCCATAAGCCCACGCATCATCGCCGCTTTGGTTATATGCGCCATACTCATCATGTCTTCCCCATGATCCATCTTCGTACTTCTTATCCGGAACTTCATTTATAAGGTCCGCATAGGAATCAATCTGGTTATAAGAAGTATTATCAGTTCCATTATTATTGCAGTCTGCAAATATATACATGTTAGGCTTTACAAACTTGATATTTGCAATAAATTCTGTGCCATCATCAAGTACACCTGTGATGCTCTTTGCAGATGAAAGATCAACATCTTCCGAATGCCATGTAACTTCTTTTTCAACTTCACTAGAATGATTTGTTGCTACTCTTACAGTTTTGGGAAGTACAGCCTTTGTTCCGGTAACTGCATAGATAGTATCATCAATTACATTCTGAACTTCTTCTGCAGAATTATCATATACAGCACCGTCTACTATATAGGTAGTTATTGAATTAGCTTTAACAGTTGCTGTTACAGACTTTTTATTTTTATCAACAACGATATCATCTGAAGCAGAAACATCTGCCCAGTTTTCGCCATCTGCAAGGCTTCCGCTTGTTCTTATTGCTGTAACTTTTTCACCGATCGCACCTAAATTAGACAGGTCAAACTTCCAGGTTTCATCAGTATCTTTTGTATTAGTTGCAACAATTACAAGTTTGTTGTTCTTAGGATCGATAGCTGCAACTGTGCTCTCAGTTGATCCAATAAGTGTGTATCCGGGACGGATATATCTAGAATACTGACCAAATGCATAATATTTCTTTGTAAGAACAATATCCTGCTTATTGTGATCTGCAATAGCAACTCCCCACAGGCTCTTGCCCCCTGCAAGGTTAGCACTGCTTTGCCATGAATCAATATCTTTGGCAGTATCAAACTCGTTGTATGCTTCAGGATAGCTTGTTGCTTCTGCTTCATTTGAAACATGTGTATCAATGATATCCCAGATTATCCATGCTGAAGGCATAAGTCCTTTAAGGTCTTTTGCCATATAGTTGGAAAGCCAGAGTCCGCCTGCCATCTCACCTGCGTTTGTACCCTCAGTATTTGATCCGTCTACTTCGCTCATCCAGAGGTTTTCACCTGATTCCTCTGCAAGTGATCTTAACTCCGCTCTTTTTGAGCCTGAGTAAGTATGTGTGTCTATTCTTGTTACAACGTCTTTTGCTTCATCGGAAAGAGCTTTATATGAGCTTATCGCTGTATCTATGCTTGTTTCATCTGAAGCTGAAAATACTATATCTGTAATGCCTTTTTCTTTAAGTGCTTTATTAAGAGCAACGATAATTCTTGACTGTGATTCTCCAATATCGAAGTGGCAGCCCTCCTGTTTGTTGCTGTATGCTCCCCAGTAATTTGTATAGGGCTCATTCATAGGAGTTACACTCTGGAAATGGATTCCTTCTTTTTTAAAATGTTCTATTACATCTGCCATATATGCTGCAAATGCGTTTACGCTGTCTGCTCTTAAGTTATCTTTTCCCGCATCAGTATTTCCTGAGGAGCATCCGCTTTCTGTCATGAAATACGGAGGAGAATTGGAAAATGCTTCTGCAAGATAGTTATCCTCACCTGCAGCCTCTATGCCTGCGCGAAGAACATTTACCTGATTCTTGTCAGCATCCCAGTCATAGTTCCATGCATAGCCGCATTCAGCATCTACGCGATCAAAATCTTTATAATATGATATATCTTTGTCAGCTTCTATTTTGGTCACATCAACGCAGTAGCCGGGAACTGCAGAATCTGATCTTGTTATATGGCTTGAATGAAGCAGGCTGCCGTTTTGGTTGTCAGAAATATCTATATCATCAGCACCTTCGGGTATTACGACTTCTTCGCCCTTCTTAATAACGGCCATCTTTACAAAATCAAGTGTCCAGTCATCACCTATACCACCGATAGTGAATTTGTTAGTGCCTTCTACAAGCTCAACATCTGTAAATGTAACTCTAAAAAGTGTTTCGCCGCCCTTTGCAATAACATCACTATTAACAGTTGCTGCATCTGCCTGATAAATCTTAGGTTCGCTGCCTTCATCTAAAACAGCTTTATTATCTAGTGTGACTTCTTCAGTTTCTTCTTCAAGCGCTGCATCTACCGCTTCGGGTTTGTCTTCAGCTACATTCTCTGTTTCTACAGGGATGTCTTCATCCTGAGAAGCCTCATCAACTTTTTCATCAGTTTTTTCATCATCTGAAGCTGCATTTTCATTGTTAAGGTCTGTATCATCGCCGTTTGCAGTATCATCTGAAGCTTTTTCAGGCTCAGTTACGATATCTTCATTCTCAGTTATCACTTCATCAGAATTATTTTCTGGTTCATCATTATCTACTGATTCCGTAACTTCTGTTGTATCCTGAACCTCAGCAGTTTCATCTAAAACAATTTCTTTTGTTTCTACATCCTGATCCAGAGCCGCCTCATTTTTATCAAGTGACACATTCACATCATCAGCTGAAACTGCAGGACTTTCAACTTTAAGTGAAACGCCTCTGTTATTTGAACCGGACAGTACAAACAACATTTTTACTGTGTAATAGTCAGTTGAGTCTGCTTTTACGTCAAAATACAGATTTCCGCCCTGTCCCGATTCTTTATCAAGGCCGTTTATCCAGCCAACTGTCTGCATTTTGCCAACCTTTAATCCCCTGGTAATTCCAAAGTCAGCATCGCATTTATCAGCTTTTACGCTTGCAAAATTAGAGTCGCTTCCAATTTCCATGTTCGTGCCGCTAAATGGCTGAGTTGCATTCTCCGGTCCATAGAAAGCTGCTTTCTTATTAACAGGGATTTTCGTAATACCAGAATCCTCTGTTTCCTCATCAGTAATTCCGTCACCACCGCCAACATTATATCTGCCGATAGTAAGACCAAGGCCTTCATCAGGATTAAAGAAAAGCTTAGCAGCAAGATCTGAAAGCTCTTTGCTATAACCTACTCTGTTAGCCCACCAGCATAGAGATGTACCAAATCCCTGAAACTCTCCAAGTCCGTCATTATTCGTATCATTAAAAGTCGATACATCAGAAGTGGAAATTTTCACAATTTTATCTGCTTTTGTTTCTGCGCTTGCACTAATGCCGGTATTAACGCCCGGAATTCCCGAAAACAAGGTCACAGCTGAAACTGTCGCTGATAAAAATGCCGCGGCACTTCTCTTTAACAAGCCCCTTTTCTTCATTTTTATTCTTTCCTCCCATTTTGGTAAATTTTTATCACAAAATATTTTCCCCAATGCATTTATTTGTGATATATACTACTTTACTAGTAAAAATTTTATTTCATTTATGCATTTTAAACAATGAGATAATTTTACTAAATTTTTACTTGTATTTTTATATAGTATTTTTTTGTGCAAATTTGAGAGTTTTTCTAGAAAAAATTGAACCGGATAACAACTTTTTTTAGCAATATATGATGTTAACTCGCCATAATCTGATAAGCATTTATCCCATCAGGGCTCTACTATATTTACATAAGCGCCCGGAACATCTTTTTTATGTTTAGAAATGCGCAGATCAATTACGGAGGTAAATTTTTTTGAAAAAAGAAATACTTATGGGAATAATAGCTACAAGTCTTATTATGACGGGATGTGCAGGTGAAAAAAGCGAAGCCGTAGCAATAAGCACTAATGATGCTTCAGAGACTATATCACAGGATACCACACCCCCGGCAGAATCAATTGAAAAAGAAAATAATGAAGGAATAGCCGATGCAATTTCTCAGGAACACTCCTACACTGAGGAAGCATCCTCTGCTCCCGAGGATGAGGCGAATGAAGAAGAAAGAGTACCCACAGCCGAAGTCGGCGAGATGGTTCCTCCTAAATACACAGCTCTTAGGACAGGTGACGAATCAGGAACCGTAGAACGTATATCTTATACAAGCCACGACTATGCAGGAGATGGCAGTGAAATTACGAAAGAAGCCAATATTTATCTTCCCGCAGGCTACTCTGAGGACAAACAGTACAACGTAATGATCCTCATGCATGGTATTGGCGGTGATGAAGATGAATGGGGAATGAACAAGAGCACTTCAAGAGTCAAAGCTATAATGGATAACCTCTCTTACTACGGAGACATTGATTCATTTATAGTTGTAACCCCTAATGGAAGAGCCTGTAAGCTAGGTGGTGATGAAGGTTCAGGCATAGAGTCTTTTTACCTGTTTGGTCAGGAACTCAGAAATGATCTGATCCCATACATCGACTCTCACTACAGCACCTATGCTGATTACAGCGAAGATTATGATCTCTCTGCCGCCAGAGAACACCGCGCAATTGCAGGATTATCAATGGGTGGTATGCAGACCATCAACATAGGAATCGGAGAATGCGTAGATATGTTTGGTTACTTCGGAGCCTTCTCTGCGGCACCTACAAGTAATACCGCATCTCAGACAGCATCTATCCTTAAAGACAACCAGTATCCGATCAAGTATTTCTATAATATATGTGGTCTTCAGGATAACATTGCTTACCAGAGCTCATCTGCTGCAGCCAAGACTCTTCCTGCTCTATGCGATCAGTTTGTAGATGGAAAAAACTTTACCTGGCAGGAGCTTGACGGTGGTCATGATTTTCGAATCTGGTATCTTGGTTTCTATAATTTTGCGCAGTTAGCCTTCAAATAGGGTAATCAATTTTTATTAGGAGCTACTTTCGTGAGGGTCTTTCATGAGGGTTGCTCCGCTAAAAAAAGAGCCAGCTCCTCAGGACCAATGTCATTTAGATAAGAAAATGCAGTAAATGCGAAATAGGCACGTTACGTTCTTAAGATTATATAGTAGCGTGGACATCTACGTGACACCGCTTTATCTTTAGGCTGTTATCACGTAGTTTCGCAATGATTTTCTGGCATTCTACGTGACACACCTCAGTTAACAAGCCTCTCCTCACGTATTTTTTCCAAATATCTGTTTAGTTTTACGTGTTCTACTACTAATAAAGAGCAGCATCTCACGTAGACGTCATAGATATCATGCTTGTTGCTCTGTCACATCTTTTCTTATCTAAATGACATTGCCCTCAGGACTGACCTTCATAAACTTTGGGAAACCCTCACGAAAATTGATTACCCTTCAAATAAGAGAACTCCCATATATCGGGTGCATTGACACACGATATATGGGAGTTTTAATTTACTATTACGAATCATAGTCAACTATATATAACTTTTTGGAATCATTATCATAGATACCACATGTAAAATTTCTGGAATAACCTTCAAACAAGCTTGATTCGTCATATTTGTCCTGAGCCGAGCTCAAACGATTGTAGAAAAAATAATATCCATTTTTTGCATCAGGAATATTATTGGAATCAGCAAATATCTGCAAAAGTAACTCATTCAAATTACTTTTTATAGGACATTTTTTCCAATTATTTAGCCCTTCAATCTTAGCAATGTATTTTCCATTATTATCATCGATCGTTACAACAGATAATCCATCTCCCAAAAAACCATCATGTGAATCATATATATCAATCATGTCTTTATCTAATACTCGCAAATCAGCTATTTTTGAAAATCTTGATATATATGTATGCTCCGGACCCAAATGTATATAGTACAAAAACAAAAACAAAAGCACAAATACCAAAATTACCGATGCAAAAATAACATATATTTTTTTCATATAATTTTTTTCACCCTTGCTTCAATGCTATATTCGTTTATCGCACCTACAGACTGAGCCAAAACTGCATAGTTATTTAATATATTTACTATTTTACTATTTGTTCCCATCGTTTGTTTCCATGTTTTCCACTCAAAATTATAAGTATCAGTTATTGCCATAGTTGTATGCCAACTACCCCCTTTTTTCGTTGCAGTTATACAATAATTGACATTATGCAGCGCCAAATGTAAATCTTTAATACTTTCTAAAGCCATACTTCCAGTTTGATAATATGTTTTCTTTTTTTCTCTTTTTAGAGTCTTCTTTAAATTTGCCATCACCTTTTTATATTCTTTTC
>Ga0247608_10006835_pt1 | contig 11891 bp, 4 predicted proteins | sample 176DNAGHGlowgp2_FD_193490 | JGI IMG/M metagenome (GOLD analysis project Ga0247608, IMG submission 193490) | Sheep rumen microbial communities from Palmerston North, Manawatu-Wanganui, New Zealand - 1766 DNA GHGlow gp2 | ecosystem: Host-associated > Mammals > Digestive system > Stomach > Rumen ... | reverse complement strand
CCCCATATTAGACTTTAAAATATTTATTATAATATTAAAATTATTTTAAATATATATTATTTATTTATAAAAAATATAATTTTTATTTAAATATTTAATAATAAATATTAAAAATAATATATAATAAAAATAAATACTTATTATTTAATCTTTTAGATATATAATATATATATAAGAAAAAAAAATATAAACAAATATTTTAATGTTATATTATTTATTAAAAAATAATTTAAATATTTTATAAAAACATATTTTTAAAAAATTTATTTATATATCTAAATTTTGTAAAATTGCAAAGAATATCCATACTGAATTTACATTGGATGGTAAAGGATTAACATATACAGATAAACATAATTCACTATTATCTCCACCTATTAAATGTACATTTGTTAATTTTAATTGTTCCCAAATTTCTCTCAAAGTTGTAAAACTTAAATTAATAGGAAAACCATAAATCTCTTTTCTTAAAAAATTACCTTTAATTTCTTCACCAAAATTTAATAATTCTTTTAATTGATTATCTTGTTCAATTTTTCTTTCTTGTTTTATATCTTTATTATTTTTTTTCCAATTTATTCCAGAATTTTTTATATTAAAACAAAACATTTCATATTTTTCGAGTGTTTTCTCAATTTTTGGAGGAGAAGTTAATTCCCAATTTGTAACCAAAGGTCTTTCATTATAAATTATTTCACTTCTAACTTTTTCTATTTCTTGTTTTAAATACTCTTTTATTTTCTCTTTTAATTGTAATCCAGCTTGTTCGTTCGGTTGTTGATATTCTATATCTTTTTGAACTGTTTGAATACCATGTGGGAAATATTTGTTTTTACCAGCTTCAGTTAAAAATGGTTTCCAGTTATTTGGATTATCTAAATCAAATTCAATTAAACCTGGATCACTTTCTTTTTGAATATTAACATATATATTGTCAAATGTTGCAATAGCACCAATTGATTTTAATTGACAAATTGTTTCTGAATTTGCTTTTGTAAATTTATATTGTTTTGATACAGTAAGACATAAAAATTTATTTTCTTCAATAGTTTTATCAAAAAAAAAGCAATCACCAGTTTTAGCATTCCATAATTCAACTTGTTTATGATCTTCATTTAAACGAATAACATAAGTTGTTGAACCTTCTGGATGAGCATCACCTAAAACTAAATAACTTATACATCCTGTTCTTTTTACTCTGTCAATATAATTAAAATAATTACATAATAAAACAGCATGTTCTTCATAATCTCCAAATCCTAATTCTAAAAATTCATTATCTGTGCACCAACAATCAGGCATTTCTTCTGCATAATCCCAAGTTTGATTATCTTCTATAAAAGGAATTAATCTTACATATCTTGCTGCTCTTTCAATTGCATTATCTTCATCATTATCATAATTATAATCTGGATTTGGATTTTCAGTAAATATTAAAGTATCAGGTTTTTGCCCATCTTTTCTTAAATATCTTGGAATAAATACAGATTGACCATCAAAATTTTCACAAAACAATCTGATTGTTCTATTTTTTAATAAACTTGAATCTTTTATATTTTTTAACCAACTTGTTCCATTTATTAAAAATAAAGAATCTTCAAATCCTGGAACATAATCTAATTCATCATTTTTAGAAAAAGAAGGGATTGGGTCTAAAGTCATATATAAGCTAACATATGAATTTAAAAATGGATTCACAATTCTTGGTATTTTTGAAAGATCATTTATATTCATACTTGTGTTTAAATTTTCCTTTTGTTCTTCTTCAACATTGTCATTATTAACATCTAATATACTTGTTGTATCACTATAATAACCAAAGACCGTTTTAGGAATATCTACTTTACATATTGTATCTAATATGCTTGCATTTTGAAATAATGTTGCAAAAGGAATATTAAAACTTCCTAAATATTTTTTTTCAAATCTTTGAATAAAAGTATTTGCATCTTTTGCTTTAACTAAAGTATCCCTTCTTACTTCATCATATAATGAAAAATAAAATACTCCAGGACATTTAGATAATTCTTCTCTAGTAAAATATTTTGCACCATTTTTAGGTTTAATAACCCATTCAATTTGATGATTATAATCTGGATGAATGCTATCTATTGCATCTGTTCTAAAAACTCCTTCTTGATCATAATATTGTATTTTAACTTCAATAAAACTATTAACTTTTTTTTCCAATTCTTGTAAAAATTGAATTTTTGTTAAAGCTGCAGCATTAGGCATGGAATTATTCAGATTTCCATAAAATTGTGTTCCTCCTATACCACTTGAACTCATATTATCTCTTACATTAGGATTACGACCACTGAGTCCAGGCTGAAATCCACCCATACCATATGGTCCCATTCCAGGGAAACCAGGCATTCCTCCTCCAATTCCACTTGCATTTAAGTTTATACTTCCATTTGATATATAATCATTATTCACATATCCAGAATTATTCATCGATCCATAACTTTGAAGTCTTGGGTCAATAAAAATAGGATTATTAAATCTTTGTCTTTTAGATAAATATATTTTTTTTTGATCTACATCTTTAGATGGAGCAGATGAAATTCTTATAGGGATATTATAACCTTTAACAATATGAATATTTATTTTTATTTTGTCTAATGATTCAACTTTAACTGGAGGATTTACTTGTCTTTTAATTTGTAATTTTCTTTGTATTGTAAAAACTCTTATAAAAAATTCTTTTATTAAAAGAGCAGGATTATCATAAATTTCAGGTTCACTTATAATTTGAGAATAATTATAAGAATTTGTTTTTACAATATCCTTTTTCATAATTTTTATTTTTTCTTTTTGAAGTTGTAAATATTCATCATCAGTTAAAATTATTTTATCACTATATTGTTGTCTTAATTTTTCTAAAGCATCTTTAATCATTTTATTTGTTTCATCTTCATCAATTAATTTTATATTATCTTCTTTTCTCAATTCATTTAATAAATTTTTACATTCTTCATTTTTTAAAATTTGAGATTCCAAAATTGGAAAAGTAAATTTACTTAAACTTTCTTTTTTTAATCTTTGTAATAATAAATAATGTCTTGTGGAATGGACATCATAATAATTTAAAAGATATTCTTTATACATAAATTTTAACATCATTTGTAACCTTCCTTTTTTCATATCTTCTATAAATGCAACATTTCTTGGATCATTAACATCAAATGGATAATCAAATTCATTATATTGTCTTATTTCTTCTTTAAAATCTAATTGTTTATTTACTAATTCTAATTTATCTTCCATTTTAGTTGGAGGCAAATCAGGAGCTCTTCCTTCCCATTCTGTTTTTATTAATAATTCTCCTGTATAATTATCAGAAATTTTTTTTTCATCTACATTTTTTTCTTCATTTTCTAATAAATTTTGTTTTTCTTCTTCTCCCTCTTCTTCTTCTTGTTTTTCTTTTAAACTTTCAGGTATTTTTTTTTTCTTTTTTTTCTCAAGCTTTTCTTTTTCTCTTTCTTCCTCATTCCCAAATTCAACTACTTCATCTAATGAAGCTGATGATGTTACTGTTTTTGAAAATATACCTGGAGGCTCAGCTTGAAATTTTTTAACTAATTCATTATTTAAATATAATTCAATTTCAAATTTTGTTGGACGTGTGTATAAATTTATTAAAAATTTTTGATTAAATTCAACTTCAAAAGAAGGCCATTGAATGAACATGTGTTTAGTTTCAAATGCATATATACCATTTATATAAACTTTTAAATAACATTGTAAATCCTTTATTTTTTCTCTTCTTTGAATTTCATTTTTGGGAATTAAAGAATCATCACTTTGAATTTCTGGATTGGTTAAAATAAAAGCATAATCATATATATTTGGATTAATTTCATTGCTATTAAATCTTAATACATTTAATTTTAATTTTGTATTTTGATATTTTTGACTTTCCCGAATGCGTTTTAATTCTTTCCATTTATTATACATTTGTTGTGCTTTAGAATTTAAATTTGACTTTTCATCTGATAAATATTGTGCAGATTCATCTAAAAAAATTTTCATATTTTTTAATTCTTTTTCTTGGGCTTCAGTTTTTTGACGTAAATTATTTAATTCTTCCATTTTTTGTGAAATTATGGTAATTTTTTCTTTTAAATATGGAATATTTAATCTATTTAACATAGTATAAAATTCCTTATGAAATTTTTTTACTTCAGAACATAATACATCTTCTTGAGAAAATAAAGGAAGATTAGTAAAAATTATTTTTGAAATAATAACTTTTAATTTAAAAATTTTTAATTTTTCATTTTCTTTTAAATCTTGTGAAGCTGTAAATGTATCAAATTTTTCATTATGGGATAAAGAAATATCTAAAGGTTTAGTTATAACATCTGAAAATATATCATTATCCATTTTCATATCTCCATTTAAAGTAAACCATTCTTTTTTTTCTTCTCTTGCTGCACGCTGTTCAGATTTTTGAATATTATAAGAAAAAATTAATTGTTTAATATAATCTAAATATATACCATCTTTTATAGCCCTTTCAAAATATTCATCTTCATCATTTAATTGAATATAATCTTGAGGAACAAAATTATTATTTTCTATTAAAGTTTCTTTATGAAAATCAGTTACAATTTTAGTTCCTAAATTTCCATTTGTTTTTAAAGGTTTCATTAATAATAATTCTATAAAATATCTGTCTCTATCATAAAAATATTCTGATCTTGGAACATAAATAGGAATTTCTGGATTAAATATATTATCATTTTTATATTTTAATAATCTTTTTTGCCTTTTTTCTCTTGATTCAATTTCAGATTCAGTATCTAATCCCTCATTAAGACCTTTTCTTATTAATTTAGTTTTATATTGCATGTCATCTATTTCTTCATTATTTTCCTTTTCATATTGATTTCGTTGTAATTCATAATCATTTGCAATTATATCAGCCATATTAGGAGGCTGTGAAAAATCAAATCTTGGATTAAATTGGGATTGATATGGATTAAAACTACGATTAAATGAATTATTCATATCATATGGATTCATACCAGGAAAAGATAAATTAGGGTTAAAATTTTGATTTTGCATTGAATAACCAAGCATTGGTGGATTACGTGAATTAATTTGAGATAAATTAGGTTGATACATAGGAGGAATATTATATTGATTATTATTATATAAATTTTGATTTGGGTTTGATAAAGGATTACTCATTTTATATAATATATTATATATAATTTATTTTAATAAATAAATAAATTTTTAAAATTTATAAATCTTAGATAAATTTAAAAATTTTTTATTTAATTTTTAAATAAAAGTTATTTATTTAAGATTTTTTCTAAATTTCATTTGATAATAAAGGATATTTTAAAGGCAAAAGACAATTATATTCTATATAAAATTTGTTCATTTTAAAATTTAAAATTAATGTTAAACTTTGATTTATAATACTTAAAATATGAAAATAAATAAAAGAGCTTTGAGTTAATAAAAAATTATCATAAAAGACATAAATATCTGTTAGTAAGTTAGTTAAAATTGAAGAAATTAATAAGATATTTAAATTACTTTCATTAATTTTATATATTTTTTTTATTTTAATTTTATAAATTCCTAATACACCTGAAATAAATAATAAAATATTTCCAATATTATTTAAAATCATAAATAAATTTAAAAATCCTACATTTATTCCATATTGAAATGAATATATAACATTTATTAGGCTAAATATTATTAATCCAAAATAAGAATATTCCCAAATATTTTTAAAAGTATTTATATGATTTTCAAAAAAACTCTTGTTTTTCATTGAATTTAAAATATTATCATCAAAAACATTTTCATCTTCATTAAAATTATTATTATTATTCAATTTTTCATTTGTTTTAATTAAATAATCTTCTGTTTCAAAATTATTATTATTTAAAATTTCTTGATGATTATTATTATTTTTTAAATTTTCGATAAAACTATCTTCTTCAAATATTTTATTATCATTATTATTTTGACTATTATTACTATTTCTAGTTCTAAATGCAAATAAAATATTTTCTTCTGGATTATCAATTTCATTTAATGAAAATATTTTTTTTATTGAATTAGGAAGAACTTCTAATTGATTATCATTTCCAAAATCAACATTTAATTTATTATGGTCATATAAAATATTTGAAATTTTTTTCAATCCTTCTTCATCTGTAATTAATGTTGAATCTGTTCTTCTTGAATTTGAAATATTTAATTCCATATACAAAAGTTTTTTTTTATTGAAAAAAAAATTTAATAAAATTAATTATTAAAGAAATATTATTAAATAATTTTAATATTTAATTATAAAATTAAATTATAATAATTATGGAAAAAGAAAATTTAATTGAAGATGAAATTGATAATAAATTAGAACAATTAAATCAAGATTATATTGATTTTCAAAAATTTGTACAAAATTTAGATGAATTAAAAGATAAAGTTAATGATAATAAAAAAAATTATATAAATAAAAAAGAAGAAATTAAAAATGTTTTAGATAATACTGAAAAGAAACAAAATTCATTAAATAATTTATATAATGAACTTTCAAATCAAGAAACATCAAATAAAAGAATAAAAAAAAGAATGTCAAGAATATTAAAAAATATAAACACTAAATTCAATGAAAAAAAAAAGGTATTTGAAAATTTAAAAAATGATTTCAATGACCTTAAAAATAAATTAAATTTTGATGAAAATGAAGGTGAAAATGATTCTAATACAGATAGTAAAAACCCAAGTTTTATATCAGGTCAAAGTGGGGAGTTTGATAATAGAAAAATGAAATACGAAGAATATAACAATGAAAATTTATATAAAGATAGAGAAAATGAAATTAAAGCAGTAAAAGGAATATCACAAAAATTAGTTGAAATATCAAATACAATGGTAACTAAAGTTGATTTACAAGGAGAAAAATTAAATACCATTGAAGATAATATAATTGATGTTTCAGAAAATACAAAAAAAGCAGGAGAAGAAGTAAAAAAAACAGAAGAACTAACTAAAAAACAATATAAAAGAATTTTTTATCTATTTATTATAATTATTATTTTAATCATTATATTATATGCATTATTTAGACAATACAATCAAAAAAAATAATAAGATTTATAAATAAATAAAATGAATTTTTTTATCATTGTTTATTTAATTTAAAATATATATTTTAATTTAAAAAATTAGGTTTATTTAATTTATTTATTAATTTTTATAATATTTTTATTTTTTAATTATTAAATTATAAGATTGTTTATTTTTTATTTATAAAAATTTATTCCTTATTTGCCATTGCAACTCTTCTACTTTTTAAATAAGGAATTGGTTCTTCAATAACTTCTAATAAATTTGCATCTACCTCTCCATCACACATTGGACATCTAACTTCATTAACTAATAATTCTTTCATTTCTTTTATGTTACAAGGAAAATCACAATTTGGACATTTACTTAAATCTCCTAAAACAACATGTTTTCCCGATGCAATACAAAATGGAATTACATTATAACATGCCTTACATTCTAAATTATATTCTGGAACATCTTTTTTACAAAAGGGACAAGGTCTATTTATTGGCATTGGTTCTTCATCTGATTTATATGCATTTCTTGATATTTTATCTATTTTACTTTTATAATGTTCAGGAATTTGTCCTTTATAATCTTTCATTAATTCTATAGCCCATTGACTACTACTTCTTAATAATCCTGCTTCTTGAGTTTCTATTGTTATTGTAGTCATAATTTTAACTTTATCTTCTTCAAACATTGTAATATTATTTCCAACTCTTAATAAATTTCTTGCTGCTTTCATATGTAATTTTAATTTGATTAATTTTTTAGCCAACATATATGAATGTAATACTGAAAGTCTTTGATTTAATTCAAATGAAACAGGCAAAGATTTTTCTTTTAATCCATTATATAAATCTAATAATATTTGATGTGCTGCTTTATATGATGAAAATTTTTGTTCATCTTCAGCTAATGCAATACCAATATCACAGGCCTGTTTATAATCTCCTAATAATATATATAATTTTGTTAAAAAATGATGTCCTTTATTAGATTTTGATTCAACTAAGAAAAAGTCAATTAATGTATTTATTAATTTTTCATCTTTTGTTGTTCCAACCATTTCAACAGCTTTTTCAAAAAATTTTTCGTCGTTTGATTTAACATACATTTGTAATGCTTTATTAAAATCACCAACTTTTTCATAAAAAATACCTGCATCACCAAAATCATTTTTTCCTTCATAATAAATTGCAATTTTTTTAAATTCATCAATGTTTTTATTATTTTTGAGCATAAATTCTCCATAAATATCCATTTTATTATATGATTGAGCTATAGCAAATGCTTCATCATATCTTTTTGCAATTAGTTTATATTCAATAGTTTCAACTTTTTTTCCTTTAAATTCAAAATATTCAGATAATAAATTTGCAGCTGTTTCTGTTTTACAATGTTTCATAAGAATATCTCTTGCTCTATCAGGATTATCTAAATATTTTAAATTAATTCGTATTGCATTTTCCCAATCACTTGCTGCAACATATGCTTTTTCAGCATCATTATATAATTTTTCAACTTCTTTCATTTTTGCTAATTGAATTAATAATTTTGGTGATTTAATTTTATCCATTAAATCTTCTGCAGATTTAAATAATTTCATTTTAATAAAAATAGTAGCTGCTTTTTCATATAAATTAACTTGTGTATATAATTTAGCAGCTTCTAATCCATAATTAAGTGATTCACATAAAGATGCTACTTCTATTGTTAAATTTTTATCAGTTAATTGTTGTGCTTTTTCTAAACCATTAACAGTATCTCCTAATCTAAAGCTACATCTGCTTATTCCTGATAAACATTGTTGATTATGAAATTCTAAATCTTTTAAATCATAATCATCATTTATTTTATTTAAAAAACTTAATGGATTTGAAATTGTACTTGATTGATATAAACTCATGGCTTCTTGGACATTATTTTGTGTTTCATATTGATATGCAAGTTTTCTAGAAATAAAAGGAACTTTTAATACATTATATTCTTTTGCAAGTTTAAATGCTACATCCCAATCTTGCAAATCCATTCTTAAATCTAAAGCTTTTTCAGGTTGACTACTTTCTATAAATAATTCTTGAGCCAAATCTTCTTCTCCAAGAATAGCTGCAATACTTCCTAACATTATTTTTTTTTCATTTTCTCTTTTTAATTGTTCTACTGTTAAAACTAATGAAGTATTTTTACTCATTCTAAAAGCCTCTTCAACAACATCTAATTCTAAATTTTTTAAAGCTTCTTTTCCTAATCTCTCTAAATAATCTTTTTGTTCTTTTTCTGGTAGAAGAGCTCCAGCTTTTAATGAATTCCAATAACGACATAATTGATAATTTTGAATAAAATATTTTTTATGACTATCTTCATTATCATCTTTTTCATTCCAATTATACAACCAATAATGACTGTTCAATACTACACCTTTAAATTCTTTTTTTGTCTTATTAAAGATATTTAAAAATCCATTTTTTAAATAAAATGGATAACTTCCATTTTCTAATGAAGTTGAACTTGCTTCTATTTTATTATTATCTAAATCTTCTAAATATGAATATTCTTTAATTATTCTTACATAAGGTCCTTGTAAAGAATTTAAAATAATATAAAATGAATATACTTTGCTATTTCCATTAGTAATTCCTACAAAAAAATGATTATCTTCTTGATCCCATATAACTCTATTTAATTCTATATCATTATCTAATGGCAATATACTTTCATTTATAGGATTATATAAAAAACCATGGCCAATTTCATCAATACATAAATACTTTGTACCTGGTTTATTTGGAAAAATTTTTTTAATTGGATTTTCAAATTTATAATCACCTATCGAAAGACAATTATCAAATATAGAATATATTTTTACTCTACCATTACTATCACTATATATTAAATAATCCTCTGTCATAGAAACATAATATATTTGATCTTCAGTATCTTTTAAAGGAAATATTTTTTCTGTATTATCTGTTTCTAATCGAATAAAATGAATTTTTCCATCTGCTAAAACACTCATATAATTATTATTTAAAGCTATTTGAGTTATATTTGAATTAAATTCTTTTTTTTTTCCTTGAATTTTAGGTAAAATATTTCCTTTATCATCAGTTGTTCTAAAAATTTGAAGATAAGTTCCAAAACTTGCAACAAAATAATTTAAACTTACAACAAAAGTTTTTGGTTCATCTAACAATGTCAAAGAATAAATAGGCTTTTTATTTTCTTCATTAATTTCATATGTACATATTTCGTTCAATGATAATAATGTTGTAAATAAATTATTGTTAATTGAAAACGTTTCATTAATAACAACATTAAATGCAAAAATATATCCTATTAATGTACTAACAATTAAAATTTGTCCATTTTCACTCCAATTAATTTTACTTATTCTTCCAGCTTGAGCTGAAATTTCTATTTTTTCTTCAGTAATTTCTTTTAATGAATTTTTATCAAAAATTCTGACACTATTTTCTCCGGCAACTGCAATTCTATTAACTTGTTCACATACAGATAAATCATCTAAATTATTTTTAAATACTTGAACACTATTAACTTCATTTTTTATTTCAACCATATGTGTTGATATAACACTTAAAAATCCTTTAGAAAAGCCCAATGCAATATATCCATCACCAAACCATTGATATGTAATTATATTTCCATATTCATTATCTAATGCTAATTCAATTGGTTGATTTTTTTTAAGAAAATCATATATTAATAAAGTTTTATTATTTTGAATTGAACTGATAGTAGAAAAACCTTTACCTCTATTATCATTTGTTTTTTGTCTTGCCCATTTTAACATTTTAGGTTCTGCTTTTAATTTTGCATTTTGTAATAATGCCTCACCTTTTACTGTTGTAACACTAATTGTTTTATTTTTGTCACCTGTAACCAAATTTCCTTCATCATTCCAATCAGCTGAAATTATTGATTTGGAATGACTCATACTAACAGGTGTTATTTTATCTGTTTTTTTGTTATAAAAATATATTATTCCATTATTAGTTCCTATAAATAATATTGGGATATTTTTTCCCCATTTTATAAAAGTTGGTTCATCTTTATTATTTTTATCTATTTCCAAATCTAATGTTTTTTTTGTAAATATATTTATTATTGTAACAATTGAACATTTTTCTTGAAAACATGCAATTGTATCTCCCTCAGAATCCCATTCAATAACTTTACATTTACCTCCATATTTTAATGGGAAATCAATATTTTTTTTACCCATTTTATCTACAATAGTAATTACTCTATTTTCTCCACAAAATGCAATGAAACGACAACCTGGTTGCCAATTAAATATAACCTCACCAGTTCCTAATTGGGTTTTATCAAAAGAAAATATTAATTTTTTTGATTCTTCAGACATATATATTAATTATTATTATATTCTTTATATTATAAAATAATATTAAAAAATGATAAATATTTTTATTTAAAAAATTTTTTTATAATAAGTTTATATTTATAAAAAAATTATTTTTATTTACATTTAAGATAAATTTAATGAGGTAAAATATTTTTAAAAAATAAGCAACCATACAAACTATTCAGCCAAAAACACTTTAGAATGCAAGGCAGCCTAGAAAACATATACCTTAGGAAGGGCAGGAAACATTCCTTATAACCTATATATAATAAAGAAATTATTAAAAAATATTTTATCAAATTGTTTAATTAATTATTAAAATTTTAAAATAAATTTAAAATAGAAACAAAAATTAATTATTAATATTATACATGGGGATTGGGGATTGGGGATTGGGGATTGGGGATTGGGC
>Ga0247608_10006834_pt1 | contig 11892 bp, 10 predicted proteins | sample 176DNAGHGlowgp2_FD_193490 | JGI IMG/M metagenome (GOLD analysis project Ga0247608, IMG submission 193490) | Sheep rumen microbial communities from Palmerston North, Manawatu-Wanganui, New Zealand - 1766 DNA GHGlow gp2 | ecosystem: Host-associated > Mammals > Digestive system > Stomach > Rumen ... | reverse complement strand
TAATAAAGATCGCAAGAGGCTGCAGCTGCAGCCTCTTATTTTATCTTACAAAACACACCAGTCCGATCGCTGTCGGATGATCAAGGAACAATACATCTTTCTTCCTCGGCATTTTCTTCATGATCAAGCAAAGTATAAAAAGATCTCCGCCCGCACAGATGATCATCAGTGCAGCATACATCATGATCAGGGAATTTCCGGTAATTATCGCTATGACCGCAGGTACAACACCAAGAACAATGCACGGCATCAGGAGTCCTGCGACATAATGTGCCGGCTTAAGCGCTTCCTTGCAGGAACAGTAAGGAGTTAAAGCCTGCCATATAACCCCGAAAGCAACACTCTTAAAGTGATGAGGCGCAAAGATCCCCCATGTAAATCCATGGATCAGCTCATGAATGACGATACTTACAAGGAAAATGAAGAGACACAGGATAAACACAGCCGGGTGATCAGGCTCATCCCTCCTGAACCAGCCGTTCAGAAGTGTGAAAGGAATGATGAACGGCAACGCAAAAAGGAAGCCTATGACGGTTCCCAGGATATTGCCCATCGCAGCAGTTGTCGTGAGTTCAAGTTCAGAATATCCTTCTTCGCTGAGCCTCGATGACACTTCCGCAAAGAGCTTGGAGCGCCTCTCCTCATCTTTTGACAGTCTGCGTTCTTCTGCCATTCAAACACCACTCTTTCTAATCGCTTTAAAACTATAATAACAAAAAACATTGATGATGTGCACGATAACACAAAAAGATGATTTTGGTGCTAATCCACACTTACGATCTTGTTTATATTCTTTTTTGTCAAAGACTTAAACTTAACAGGAATAAGATTAGCATCGCCAACTAGATCATCGAGGAACTTGTTATAATCAGTTTGACTATACTGCTTTTTTGTGTCATATTCTTTGTAATCAATGATATATACTACCCCGGCTTTTTCTTTGTCGACATCATATGGCCATTGGGGGGCACCTTCATAGTCACCTAACTGATCTATACACTCTTTATCCCAGCAACTGACATTGCCAATATCAAGCTTAAACTTATCTTTCTTTGGGTTGTACTTTGCAATGCTATAGGGATATATCGTAGAACCCCAGCCCTGATTATGAGAAAACGGAACAAATACGATTCCATTATCATAGAATTCTGTGCCATATGGGTAGAAGTCACCTTCCGTCTTCCATTTCTTTGTCTCAACATCGTACTCTAAGACCTGTGTAAGATAGCACATACCCTCTTGTGGGTTCCAATTGATGATCAGCTCATCTCTGCCATCCATATCAACGTCAGCGATCGCAAATTCGTTTTCAGACATCTTACTTCCCAAAAACTCTTCCTTACGTTTTGTTCCCGGCCAGATTCTTTTGTTCAACAGTTTCAGCAGTGCTTTTTTGTATTCCTGATGCTGAGCAACGTTTACGGTGGTAGTAGGTGTTGTTTCCATCGTTGTCGTAGTTGTTGTTATAACTGTTGTATTATCAATAGAAGATTCAGGAGAAGTCTCCGTACTGGTCTCAATTTCGATAGCAGAAGGATCTATCGTGATGTCAGGAACAGCTGTATTGCAAGCTGTGAGCTGAAAAGAGACAATACATATCGTTGTGATCAATGCAATCCTGCGCATAAGACACTTTCTTTCAGCATGTACCGCAATCATCGTAGCAGCCGCCTTCTACAGGCATATCCATATCTTTGATCAAATAGCTAAGCTTGCCTTTGGAATTCATGAAGGGAATAGCCTTTGACAGTGTCTTCTTGCTAATAGCTTTCTTATAATCTACCGGATCGTCCTTATCAAGGTTATACTGCTTCCACCACTTCTTTACGGCTTTCTTGACTCTTGTATTAAACGAACTGTTCTTAACGCCAACAGCCTTCAGCATTTCTGCTCTTGACATCTTCTGACCAGTAATCCTGGAAACATTAAAAACATAATAATACTTTGCATCATGATATGGATCATATATTCCGTATAACAGTATTGATACATATGTCTTGCCTACGTAATACTTATACTTGCATTCCTGGCCTTTAACCTCTTTTTTTAGCTTAAGGATCTGCTTATTTACCTTTGTTGTATCAACACCCTCGATAGTCACTTTGGGAAGATGAACTGTCAACTTTCCTCCATCAACCTTATATGTTTTCTTAAAAGCATCAGTAATCTTAACTTTTCCGGGTTTGGGTGTAGGCGTGGGGGCAGGAGTAGTCTCTGAGGTCTCTGTTATTACTGTTGTTTCTGTAGTTTCTTCAGTTTCTGATGTTCCCAAAGTGGTTTCAGTGATCAACGCATCTCTTGCGACGCTCTGGTTAGGCTCAGATGCATCGGGATTAACAGTATCCATTGTCTCTCTTTGTGTTGTAGTTTCCATATTATATGCAACTGAACTATTACCGCCCTTATCACAAGCGGCAAGAGAATTTGCCATTATTGCCAATATCGCTGTGCTGCACATTATTCTGTTTAATTTCCTGTTAACCATGATCGTTTATCTCCTCTCGAAATTAGTGATTCTTACACACACCGTTACTCTTGAACTTATAGGTCTTTTTTCCGATCTTCATGGACTTGCCTTTGACCATTTTCGCATTGGAGCCGAAGTAGTACCATTTTCCGGAACTCTTAAGCCATTTATTTGCATAGGCGGAGCCGTCCTTGCGCAGGTAATACCAGTTTGAGCCTTTTTTCTTCCAACCGGATTTTTGCATTACACCCTTCGAGGAGAATAAGTAGTATTTACCGTCTATCTTCTTGACGCCGGTTGTCTTCTTACCAGCTGCGTCGACATAGTACCATTTGCCTGATTTTTTGACCCAACCGTAATACTTATTTATTATCTTTCCAGTCGAAGGATCGAGTTTGTAAAAATCAGTCCTGTAACCGTCATATGTGTACCAGATGATCTTTCCCTTTGACACAAACGGATGACAGTCTGACAATTGCCCTTTTACTTTCTTGATATCACCAATCTTATTGCCATTTCCGTCGATAATCGCGTAGTAGATATTCTTCTCGTAATGTCTGTCCCACATAACGACAAATTTATCTTGATCGACCTTTACCAGGAATGGAGTACCAACTTCATTTATACCCTCAGAATCTTTTTTCCTATCTTTTGTAAGCCATTTGGTCGACATTTTCCCGCTCTTTTTATTGACAGTACAGATAATAATATCGGGAGGCGTATAATCTCCGTTGCTCTGATCACTACTGCTCCCTGCAATAATATACGAAGTATCAGACACCTCAAGGCCTCCAAGGGTAGCATATGTTACATTTGCCCCTTTCTTCCCCCAAAAAGTAAACGGAACATAACTCTCACAGCCTTCTGCCGAGAAGGAACCACTTGAAATATTAGCATTATAGACATATATTCCGTATCCTCTCGGGTATCCGTCGCCATGGTCGGCTGCGATCAGATGATCGTTATCGACCTTTACAAACTGATTGAAAGAATGAGAGCAATAGCCATAGTCATATTCATTGGGATCTGCAATTGTCATTGTGGATGTATCTACCATAAAAGTCAGATTTGACTGATGTATAAGACCATCGGCAGATGTATACATTGTTCTTCCAGTCCTGACAATCAGGTATTTACCGCTAGAAACAACAGAAGTACATCCACTATGAAAAGGATCTCTTACATTACATGCTTTCATACTGCATGATCCGATTCTTTTCCAGGATTTATTGTATTTTGTTACTCTGATGCATTCAAATGTGTCCGATTCCTTGGCGTTATATTGTCCTGATATTACAAAATAACCATTGTTATCAGCATAGAAGGCACCAAAATCCTCAAGTTCACGTTTGATTGTTTTTTCCTTTGTTAGTTTAAAGCTCTTGTCATAGTATTGAACTGTGTATTCCTTGTCGAAATAATCCGTTGCAAAGATCATATACCCGCCGTCTGATGTCTCGATCATATAGGACAATCTTTTATTTGCCCAAGGGTGTAAATAATCATTCTCACCAATATTATATCTGCCAATTGCAGATACATTTTTACTAAAGAAACCAGTGACAGAAATTGATGATACTACGATCACCATAGTCAACAATCCTGACAGGATCTTCTTAATTATCGGTGATCTGCAATTTGTGATTCTCATAGATGCCTCCAATATAAAATAAAAACACAAAAACTCATACACGAGGCAATCTTTTACGCCTCGCCTTCCCACAAAAACTATCGATTATTGCAAACACCATTAGACTTAAACTTGTAGGTCTTCTTCCCTATCTTCAAGGATTTGCCTTTTACCATCTTCCCGTCAGAACCGAAGTAATATGACTTTCCTGACTTCTTCTTCCATTTCTTGGTGGCTGCTACACCCTTGGAATTAAGACAGTAAGTGTTGCCCTTTGAATCTTTCTTCCAACCTGATTTCTGCATTACGCCCTTAGTTGAGAAAAGATAGTACTTACCGTCGATCTTTTTGGCATCAGTTGTCATAACTCCCTTAGTACTAAAGTAATACTTCTTACTGCTGATAGTTTTCCAACCAATGGTCATCTTGCCTGAAGTCTTATTGAAATAGTACTTCTTTCCTTTGATCGTCTTCCAACTTGTAGCCATCACGCCTGATGTAGTATCAAAGTAATACTTAGCACTCTTGATTGTCTGCCATCCAGTCAGCATTACATCATCCTGATAGTAATACTTATTGCCATCATCATCGACAACCCAGCCGTTTTTAACAGGTTCCGGTTCTTCACAGACTTCGCAGACAATCCTGATAACAAGGTTGCCGGCAGGTTGAATTGCACTGTAAACATTATCGGCTCCTGCAAGTTCCGTGTAATTAGCATATACAGCTGTAACCTTGTAGCCCTTTTGAGCTGTGATTGTAAAACTATACTCATCACCCTCATAAGCAGTTGTTGAAGCAGTTATTCCACTTACAACAGCTTCTTCAGGATTACAATCGATCGTAAGTTCATATGCAGGAGGCAATTCTTTGAATATGGCTGATACAGTTACATCACCTTCAGGCATCGTAAACTTACCTTTAATAACAGCTATAGTAACTCCTTCAGAATCAGTTACAGTAATCTTATCAAGTGCATAACCATCATCCGGAGTAGCAGTAACGGTTACTTCGTCCCACGCACAAGCTGTGTTATGAGATACATTAACAGAACCATTATCACAATTACTGCAGTTTACTTTATGCTTGATACCCGTAATGATCCTGGTTCCTTCCTCATAGTCAAACCAGGCAGGTGAACCTACAGGGCCATAGCACTCAATTCCATTGAATAGATCAATAAGAACAGGGCAATTAGATATATTGATCGTTGAAACACTACTATTTGTACATGTAACTCTGCAAAGAGCGGGATTTGATCTTAGATCAAGAGAATCAATCTTACAATCGTATACACCCAATTCAATCAGTTTCTTATTGTTCGACAGATTCAATTCAGTAATACCGGTTGAATAGCAATCAAAGTACTCAAGCTTTTTATTCTTAGACAGATCAATACTTTTCAACGGATTACCGCCGCAATATAAACAATTGAGATTCGCAACTTTACTAACATCAAGCTGTGTAAGGTTTAATCTCTCGCAATTTATATCCTCTAGATTTGGAAACAACTCTATTCCTGTCAGATCAGTGATATTTTCTTTATCTATTAAAAAAACCTGTGTTACTGAATAAATCTCGGTAGCTGATAGTGAACCGTCATGGTTGGTGTCAAATTCTTCCGATATATACTGCCTGAATCCTGGATCAGGGAACGAATCCTTATCGATCACTACTGGAACTATCTGATCCATTCCATCAATTCCGATCTTAGTACCAACATCTATCTTAAGGCCTTCACCATAACTAACCGTACCATCAACTATTACCGGGTCATAAGTCATATAAGCTTTTATTAAAGAAGACTGACCTGTTATATCTATTTCATCCAAATTATTACAATGACACTTAATATAGTTAAATGATGAATCATCACTCAGTATTAATTCGTTCAACAAATTGTTGTTACAAACCAAATCATAAATAGTATCATTTTCACTAAGATCTAGAGTTTGTATTTTGTTATAACTGCAATTAAGATACTGAAGTTTTGTATTATTACGAAGATTTAATGATTCAATATCGTTATTGCTACATGTTAATTCCTCAAGACTATTATTATCATCCAGATTGAGAGTCTGAAGAGCACAATTGGAACATGAAAGTCTCACCAATTTCCCGCAGGAATCAATATTCAAACTCTTTATAGGGTTATTATCGCAAACCAAGTAATCCAGTTTCGTATTGGAACTAACATCCAAAGCCTGAAGATCACAATTTGAACAATCAAGATAAATTAGTTCAGTAAAGAATTCTATTCCCTTAAGACTCTTAGTGTTGGCATTTATAGGGTCGCCTGACTCATCTTCATCATCCTCATAATGTGCATAGGTCATAGACGTAACAGCCTTGATCTCAGATGAACTCAAAACTCCATCACCATCTTTATCGTATCTATTTGATACAAATGATCTGAAAATATCATCCTCGAAATTCGTATCGTTTATTTCGACATCACCTTCAGCATTGGCTACAATTGACATTGCGAGTATCATCGACACTGAAAGGCCCAGAGCAAATAGCTTTTTAAACATATATTAACCTCCAATTCGCTTATCATAATCAGAGAAAATGGGAATACTTCCACCATTTACATAATTATTGTTATTATATCAAGAATCTTGTTTCTAATAATGTTGCAATTGTTAAAAATATTAAAACACTTATATAAGTAAAAAGGCAACCCGCATTAACGAGTTGCCAATTGAATCTAGTTATAAAGACTACCCTCACTGCGGCTTATAACTTACCGTTCCGCAGACCCTGTCGCCTGCATCGCCGGGGCCGTCGATGATATAGCCGTTCTGATTGAGCGGTATTGTGGAATGATAAGCTGCGTAGATGGGTACATCAGGATGATGTGATGCCAGGAGTTCTATTGCCTGATCACTTGCAAACAGGCACATGAACTTGATCTTCTTGCAGCCGGCTTCCTTGAGGAGCTTGATCGCTGAATCAGCGCTGACACCAGTGGCAAATGCGGGATCGACAACAATAACTTCGCCCTGTGCCACGTCAACAGGCATCTTGAAATAATACTGGATGGGCTTTAATGTCTTCTCATCGCGGTAGATACCGACATGGCCTACTTTGGCAGTAGGAAGAAGGCTTCTTAAGCCGTCTACCATTCCAAGACCTGCCCTTAATATGGGAACGATCGTAAAATCTTCTGCGAGAACGGGTGACTGGAACTTGGACAGAGGCGCCTGCACATCGACCATCTTAACGGGAAGGTCCTTGAGAACCTCATACCCCATCAGCATCGTGATCTCCGATACGATCTCACAGAACTCCTTGGAACCTGAGTTGATGTCACAAAGGTGCGTGATCTTGTGTCTGATGAGCGGATGATCAAAAACCGTTACATTCTCCATATACTTGCTGTCCATGGTATCACCTCTTCCGTCGAGAATATTTGCAAAACGCATTCCATTAAAATTATAATATAAAATCATGATTTATGAACAGGACGGTGGTTCAAAATGTCAAAGATTCTCATAAGCGCATGTCTTCTCGGAATGTGCTGCCGATATGACGGCAAGTCCTGTGAGTATCAGAAGATATCAGAACTCGTGGACAGATATGAGCTTATCCCCGTCTGCCCCGAGCAGCTTGGCGGTCTCCCTACTCCCAGGACACCCTCTGAGCGCATTGGGGATAAAGTCATCATGAAGGATGGCACTGACGTCACAAGGCAGTACAACAGGGGTGCCGAAGAAACGCTCCGTCTGGCAAAACTTTTTGATATAAGAACGGCCATTCTCAAGTCCAAGAGTCCTTCGTGCGGCAAGGGGCTGATCCATGACGGCACTTTCGAAGGCGGTATGACGGAAGGCAACGGAGTAACTGCCGATCTTCTGATGAGGAACGGCATTAAGGTCTATACAGAAGAGGAACTGGACTTACTTCCCTAACCTTCTCTTGAGCACGTCCTCTGCGGCAACTGAATAGCCGAAGAATCCGATCTTCTCACCAAGCAGATAATATTCACCGTGGCTGTATGCGACGAGTTTTGCCTTGTCAAGGCAGAGCTTGTTGTTCTCATCAAGAAGATAGGAATCAGCCGTTATGCCCGTGATCTTGGCAACATACATATCATGTGATCCGAGTTCAGTCTTGCTTACTACCTTGCATGATATGTTGACGGGTGATTCCTTGACCGCAACGGCATATTCCAGACCGGATGCGGGACACTTCGTAAGGCCGCAGTCAGAGAACTTATCAGTCTCCCTTCCTGACTTTACACCGCAGTAGTCACAAGGCTTGGCAAGAGACTTATTCACAAGGTTGATGACAAACTCGCCTGTCTCTTCCACATAATCGTGTGTCAGCCTCGACTTGCGGAGCGAGATCGATACCATGGGCGGCTCTGAATTGACCGTTCCTGCCCATGCTACCGTACATATGTCAGAATCACCTGCCTTGTTGGATGAAGAGATCATCACTACCGGGACGGGATTTAAGAGTGTAGATATACCAATGTCTGTCTTGTCATGCTTTGCCATAATAAACTCCTTATATCAAACAATTGCCGTTACATACGAGAACGCTTCGAAAGTAAGCAGATAGTCCTGCACTTCCACGCCGGCCGAAAAGCCTGCGAGCTTGCCGTCCTTACCGATGACCCTGTGGCATGGGATCACGAGCATCAGGGGATTCTCAGAGCAGGCGTTGCCGACAGCTCTCGTGAGGGTCTTAGCCTTCCTGCTGTCGCCGCCGGATATCTCGATCGCGATATCCTCATAGCTCTTGGTACTGCCATATCTGATCTCCGTAACAGCCTTCCAGACCTTCTGTTGGAAATCAGTACCATAAGGCATCCTGAGATTAAGATCGAACGAAGAAGATGTCTTCTTGAAGTATTTCTTTACCTGGATGTAGGCTCTGGAGACTTCTTCGGGAAGGAGCTCGATCTCATCCTCATCAAGTGAATAGATCCCGTCGGCATTATCGAGAAAGCATCCTTTGTTATCGACCAGTTTCAGCTGTCTTGCAACATTAAGGACAAAACCTTCCTCGGCCTTTGCACCATACTGATAGAGCCTTATGCCATCTATATAATCAGTCCCGCCCTTGATAACGGCGACACCTGCTTCGAACGGAACAAAGCAGGCATTGTAACGCCTGTAATCGCCTGACAGGAGACGGAACAGACCGGCATCTTCATATCTGCCGTCATTCTCTATCTCATCAGCAAGGACAGATTCCTGGACAAATCCCAGTTCCATGCAGTGTTCCTCAAGGTACATATTGCCGGAAGATATCGTAACGGTGATCTTGTGATACGCTTTCGTGATGAGGCAGTATTCAGCTGTCTTGTCGAGAAGTTCAAAAGTCAGTTCATCGCTTAAGATCTCTTCGATGACAAAGTTCAGGTGCACCCTGCAGTTCTTGCGGTCAAGCAGATGGATCTTGATCATCGCTATCGGAACATCGTCGTCGTATGCAACCATGACATCTATCTGCGGGAAAGAGATAAAGGACCTTATCTCATCTTCGATCGTGCTCAGCGAACCGGTCAGCAGAGCATAGGACCTTAAGATCTTTGCATCACTGATCTTGATCCTCTCAAGTCTGACCATAACAAGCCTCCGGATCAAAATCGCCGCCACTATACCCGGACAGATAATCAGCAACCGTAGAATAGAGCTTATCTGTCGTAGGCGGGCAATAGACCGCGTTATCAAGAGTCTGGTAATAGAATGTCGCAGCCTGGCCGAACAGAGGATCAGTAGTGATATAGTTCCAGACTTCTGATGACTTGATGCCGGGCAGGAAGCCGGTGTGGTGCTCCAGCCGTTCAGTCAGCATCCTCGCATCAGGGTCAAGAGCCATGAATGAAGCGAATCTGACGGCAAACTCCTTCTCCTCGGATGAACTGTTTACACAGAGCGAATAGAGCGTAGCCATCGGGACTACACTGTGTGAAGGATCGGCCATGGGCAGCGATACGAGATAGATGCCTGCAGGATAATAGTTGTTCCAGTTCTCAATCTCGGACGATGACGCGAGCCACATGCCCGCATAACGTGAAAATACGGGGTTAGAGCCTTCCTGTGTGGTATTCCTCGTCAGACCTTCCTTGTAAAGCCTTCCGATATAATCCAGAGACAACTGGACAAGGCCAATGGTATGATCACGGTCATACCTGTATTCCTCGTTCATCATGAATGAACATCTCATGTCGGATGTAAAAGCCGATGTGACATACGGTATCATGTCATTGCCTGATGACAGCGGAATAACCTCATATTCCTTATCAATCTCTTCGAGATACTTCCTGAACTGCTCCCTGTCATACTTAAAAGCTAGTTTGCCCGATCCGGGGATATACTCGGAATTACCTACCATCAACATGACTGATGAATAATAAGGTATCCCGTAGAGAAGACCCTTATCAGTATTCTGGTCAACTGCGCCGACATAAACGCGGTCAGCCGACAGGAGAGATTCATCGGAGATATAATTGTTGAGCGGATCGATGAGCGAACGGCTCTTCATCTCAGAGAGCTGTGATGTGAGGAAGATGTCAGGTGCATTGTTATCCTTATTCCACTGAGTGATATTGTCAACTGAAGCGCCTTCAACAGGTGTCAGGACTGATCTGACGATAAAATCAGGGTCTACCCCGTCAAGAAAATCAAGATCTACCGTATCCCCTTTCCTGTCACCCAAAAGGTCATGACTCTTGCAGTAATAAAGCTTGGCAAGATACTTGATGGTATTATCGGAATAAGGCGAAGCAACTGTTATCCTGGCAACGTTGCTCTCAGGAACATCCGGATCAGGCAGTGTTGTGCCTTCCGAAGACACAGCTGACGTATCTTCGGGAAATACCACGTCCGGGAATTCATCTTCACCCTTGCGGCAGCCGGCAAATGAGCCAAGGAGCATCACAGCCGACAAAATTATGGCAGACAGTCTATATACAGATCTCAATACGCTACGGCCTTTCGATTTGATGTTTAGATTATATCATTCTTGATAATAATCACATAAAACATCTTTGCTTGACAGAGAACGACAATAAAAGTACAATTCTATTGCTGATTTGCCAATGTGGCTCAGGGGTAGAGCAATTCACTCGTAATGAATAGGTCGTGGGTTCGATTCCCACCATTGGCTCCAGCATTAAGGATGTGACGGCTAAGGGTCTTCCCTTCCGTCACATCTTTTTCTTACAGAGGCGGATCACGAGGCTTATTATCCTGGACACGGCAAGAGATATAAGTCCAAGGCTCAGGAACATGAGCAGGTTCCTTACTATTCCCGTAAATCCCCTTTTTGAGATGAACAGCATCAGCTGGGCATCAAACAGGCGCTGGATAATATAGAATTCAAAACAGAACGAACCTACGAACTCCAGGGCCTTTATCAGCCATTTCCATTTCAGGAGTTCTAATACACCTGCACAGATATAAGCAACCGACGTCCCCAGCGCGAAAGTGGGAACAAACTCCAGCAAAGCCCCGAACAGGTAAAGATAACCGTAATAATGGTTAGCATATGCCATGAACCAGCCGATTATGAAGAGGCTTATTACGGCAGTCCAGAAGACTGCACGGGAGCTTACCTTGACTCCTCTCTTGATAAGATTGCCTATGAGCATACCCAGAAGGAAGATCGGGATCCTGTTTATCATGTAGTACAGATCTCCCCTGACAACATTCCTCAGCAGGACGGAAGCTATGAACCACACGGCAAATGATATCCCGAACAGCAGGACCGGCCTGCCAAACCTGGACATTAGCTTCTGATACCAGGGCGCCGCAAGATAGAACAGGATGATCGTAGG
>Ga0247608_10006833_pt1 | contig 11893 bp, 14 predicted proteins | sample 176DNAGHGlowgp2_FD_193490 | JGI IMG/M metagenome (GOLD analysis project Ga0247608, IMG submission 193490) | Sheep rumen microbial communities from Palmerston North, Manawatu-Wanganui, New Zealand - 1766 DNA GHGlow gp2 | ecosystem: Host-associated > Mammals > Digestive system > Stomach > Rumen ... | reverse complement strand
TAAAAAACACGATACTAATTAAAACTTTCTGACTTTTTGTAAAAAGTCAGCCAAAAACTTTTACCTTCTCAATTGCCGAAGCGGCTTTAATATATAAACAGTTATTATTGTTGGATACAACGCCACGTTGGTTGCTTACTTTTAAAAAAAAATTATATATTAGTTTCTACGAATGTATAAACATCATAAGGTCCAGGACTTAGTCTTGGTTGCTTACTTTTAAAGTAAGTTTTGTGAAACTTTTTTAAAAAGTTTCGAGTTGCATACTTTTTAAGTATGAGCCGGTTCGGCGTCTGAGAAGGTATATCCAACCTTAGGTTGGTAAATGATAATATACTGGTAATGATGACAACAAGACCAATATTACTGCTATAAAATCTTTAAAATTTGAAAATATTAATATGATAAAACAAAATAGAAAAGCAAATATAGCAATTATTAAACGCAATATGGAACGTTGTTTGTTTTTAAATATCAATGCTAAATAAGATATTACAGCCATAATATATAATACTATATACATTATCACAGACATATCTAAAAAATCTGATAATGCATTTTTATATGGTGTAAATTCTAATATTGCAAGGACTGATATTGTTCCTAATGCAGCTATCCATAAAGAGATATATGGAGAACCATTATTATTTTTTATACCAAATATCTTTGGGAACATGTTTTCTTCTGATGCTGTCTGTGCTAACTTACCACTAAATAATATCCATGCATTTAATGATCCATAACACATTATAAATGTAAGAATACCTATTAATTTATCATAATTTCCACCTAACAATCTTCATAATACAACAGAAAATGGTGCATTTATATCTTTTAACTCATAACATGGTATGAGTCCGAATATTGAAATAGTGTTTATTAAGATATTATAGCAACTAAAGATGTCCCTAATATTATTGCCAAAGGCACAGTACGTTTAGGATTTTTCACTGAATCAGCTATAGATCCTCCTTCTTCTAACCCTACAAAACCCCAAAAAGCTATAACACTTGATGATAATATGATCTTAAAAGTACTCATATCATGTAAATTTTGATAATTATCAGTGTTAAAATTATCGACATTTATATTATAGAAAGCTAATATAGGAACTAATATAAGTGGAAATAATTTAATTACAACCATTATAGACTCCAACATACCAGCCCATTTAATACATCTTATGTTTAATAATGTTAAAGATAAAACTATTGGAATCTCCAGGAAAAAACGTAAAAATATATTTATTGGACCAATAACTTGTTCTAGATAATCTATAGATGTTGATATTAATATAGGATTACATACCCATGCTCCACACCAATATAACCATGTTACGAAAAATCCTACTTTATTTCCAAATACTAACCTTGTATATATATGTGGTCCTCCAGTTTTTATTGTCTCTAAACATAGAAAACCAAATATCATTACTATAAAGATAGCTCCTATACCTCCTATAATCCATCCTTTAATTACGCCTGGGACCAAATATTGCTAATTTAGATGGTAATAAAAATATACTTGCACCTAATTGAGCATTTATCACTATTGCGATCAAAGTCCAGAAACCTATCTTCTGGCTTGAATTATCGGTAGACATATTTTATAGTGTAAAAAATATTTTATGAAAAATTAAAATAATTATTTTATTCGTAACAATAATTATGGAATGTTTAATATTAATAATATTAGAAAATATTTATTGTAAATGTTGTTCTTTATGTCAAGATAGTAAAAAGTTAATTAAAGAAAATGAAAAAAATATTATTAAATATCACAAAGAATTTATTAGATTAAGTAAAAATGATTGTGATGAAGTTATTAAAATATGTAAAAAATATTTATATTTTGATGAACGTTTTGAAATATTAAAGAAAGAATATGTAAATATTAAAAAAAAATTGGTATTACCATCTTATAATGATATGAGTCAAAAAGAAAAATTAGAATCTATAATAAAAGTTAATAATAATTTTAAAAAAATTTTAGATGATATGACAATTTTAAATGAGAAATTGGAAATTTCATTAAATGAATTGTGATTACAAATTGATGAAAAAAATAAAAAATAATTACTATAAATAAAGTATTTGTTTTTAATCCAGTTTATAATTCTCATAATTAATTTTTAATATTTTCTTAAAAAACAAGATATTGAACCAACTTCTATTTTTAATAAGGTAAAAATTTTTTGTCAAACTTTTTTATAAAAAAGTTTGTTCGGCGTTTGAGACTTACTTTAAAAGTAGGCAAGTAATAAATACATTATATATTAAGCCTGTACGGCATTTGAGTACGAGTTGGTTACTTATAAAGTAACAGGCGCTTCGACGAATGAGAAGGAAGATCCAAACTTAGTTTGGTTGGTTATTTGTTATTATTACCTTTATAGCAACATTTACAACTTTTACCTTCAGTTTTATTTATTGAATTTTCATTTTGATCATTTTGGGTATTTTGTGTGTTTTCTTTAGGATCGTCTTGTTTTGGTATGTTTTTTGACTGTGCTTTATTTTCACCTTCTAATAATTGTATTGTATATGTAATATCTTTAGAAAGGATTTCATTGTTATCTGTTTTTTCTACATTATCAACAAGAATCTTATATTTATCCGGTGTTAGGATCTTATTTAATTCATTTTTTAAATTTTGAATATTTTTTACATTAGATATAGTTCTATTACTGTTTGCTTCATCGTTTAATTTATAGTTACCACAAGGAATAATTTTTATTTTAACTTCAATAGCATCAGATATTTTTTCTTCAGTAAAGTTATTGAAATGAGATTTAAATGTTATTGTATATTTTTTATTTTTTATAAAATCATTTGTTTTTATATCTATTATTGATCCTGTATCATCTTTAACTTCTATACCTTTAACTAAGTCATCCAGTTTATCTGCACTTGGAACTTTTCCATTTATAACATAAAATAACCAATGTGAAATATTTGTAATAACCTCATTATCATTATATGTTTTACCTACACATTCTGAGATGATATTATATGTTTTTGTATTTTTATATTTATTTGCAATTAATAAATTTTCATCTGTTGTTTTAAATTCTAGATTAACTTTCCCTGGTTTGATAAAAGTATACTTTTCATCATTATGTAGATCAATATTTGCAGATCCAGCTTCAACTTCTACTTTAAATATATTTTCTTTTTCATCTAGTTTATATTTTTGATTAATAAAATCTGTTATTCTTTTTTTTATTTCATTATCATCTGTAGGGAAATCTGGAAGTTGCCAATCAATAAATCTAATATTTTTTATTTTTTCTTCATCGATATCAAATTGATTTTCTATAACTTTATCTAGTTTAAAATTTAAAAAATCATTATGAACTAGATTTAAAAAAGTTATTTTTTTTTTATCAATAAGTTTTAATTTAGAACTATCATATTTATCATTAAACAATATAGAATTTTCACCATATAAGTGATATTTATCATCATAACAAACAATACTAAAAAGGGAAAAATCATTATTATATTCATCTAAAATTTTTTTTTTGTCTTCATCAAAAAACTCATATTCAGGGTTGTTTTTTATTAAGTTGAGTAAATTAGATTGAAAATCTTTTTCAGTAGCTGAATTCATTAATGTTTCAAGTTCTTCATCATTAAAATTAAAGCCTACTATCTCAACGTTAGATCCATTATGTTTTGAAAATTTAATACTATTTATAAAAATAAATTCTTTATATTCAAGGTAAATAGTGTCATCTTTTTTTATATCTGTTATATCAACTACTTCAGTTTTTTAGCACTATCTTTAGGTATTCTATATATTTTGTTTATACAAAAGTCCTGCCAATTAGTTATTTCTGTATCAATTTTTTGTTCTGTTGATTTATTTTTGAACTCAGTAAAAAGAAAATCAATACTGCTTCTTAAATGAAGATATTCTTTTTTTATTTCATATGTGGTTGATTCATTACTATCATCACAATGATATTCTGTACCATCAACATTAATTGTAATATTTTTATATGGTATTTTTATAGTATCAGTAGCATTGATATTATTGTTAATAAAATTCTGTATTAACAAAATTTTACAATATTTATTATACTTCATAATAGTTTTATAATTTTATGCTAACTATAAAATAAAATAAAATAAAATAAAATAAAATAAAATAAAATAGTTATTTCCATTGAGATTTTTTAAAAAACATATAGTAGAATTTTATACACTATGTATTATTTCGACGAATGTCGAGTTACTTTATAAGTAGTTACTTAATAAGTAACCAACTCCTTCTCAATCGGCGAAGCGCCTTAATAGATAATGTACTAAGCCTGTTCGGCGTTGAGTACGAATTGATTACTTATTAAGTAATAGCCGGTTCGGCGTCTGAGAACAAAGATCCAACTTTAAGTTGGTTGCTTACTTTCTTAGAAAGTAAAAATATATAGTAGGGTAATAATTTGTTGATCCTATTTTTATATATCCATTTTTTTTAAATTCTTCGATAAGGTCATTAGAGAGTGTACCATTTTTATTTGATAGAGAATCGTAGTTATACCAATTGTTGTTAGCATTATTTTTACATAAAACAAAAAAATGATAATCTCGAGCTTCAAATATAATTGAATTAATTTCTAAGTTATGGTTAATTATCAACTGTTTAACATTTTTTTCATGGTTTTCAAAATATTCCTTTGTAATACTTTTATATTCTTTATTATATCCTTCTTTAAAAATGTCAATTTCATCACCACAAAGAAATATTGTAGGATTACTGTAATTTTCATTTATACAAGCTGTCCATGTATAAGGATATTCATTTTTATCGTCATCATCAACATTTTCATCACTAATATTCTCATCATTAAACTCTGGTTTATCAGTATTACATAAAAAATTATATATATCAATATTTAATGTTTTTTTAATTATTTCAACAAAAATAGTATCTTTAAAATATTTTTCAACTGAATCAGGATTGATGTTTTTTATATAATCATCATTAGAATTAAAAGATGCTTGAAAATTAAATAAACAACTAATTTTAGATAATATAGTATATAAATGTGAAGGATAAAAAGGTTTATCTACACAATCAAATTTTGTTGCAAAATATAAATATTCAGGATCTAAGTTTACATATTCATCTTTATCGTTAGCATTTATTAATTTTATCATTGCATTTTTTAGTACAATAAAATCTTTATCTTCATCTTTAAAATCAGTTTTTATTAAATAATTTTGCACATATGGAATATTAGCCAGACCTATAATTGTAGAAACAAACCAACATCGATTACTCTTCTGATGTGTGCTATTTTTTATAAATACAAAAGATTTATACTCATCTTTTAGTTGTGATTTTTCATTATAACTATCATTTTCATTATCTTTATTCACTTTATTTTTTTGTTTGTCATCAGTATTATCATTATCTAAATTTATTTTTTTATTTTTTTTACAACATGCATGAAAAGTAAAATTTTTAAAAAAGATAATATGGAAAATGAATAATATGAAAAACATCTTTTGTAAAATCATATATAATGTTAATAATTTAATAAAAAATAAATAAATTAAATAATATAAATTAAATGCTCAATTTTATTTAATTTATTACTATAATCTTTATGTTCTGATATGATTTTTTCAAAATTACAGTTCTTAATATCACTTAAATCAATGTTAATAAGGAGTGGTTCATTGGTGTGTTTTATGTAAAAAAATATATTTTATTAATTTTTAAAATAGTAACTTTTTCCAAACTAAGTTTGGATCAACCTTCTCAAACGGCGAAGCGCCTTTATATATTATCTATTAATATTATAATATAATGGTCCAGGACTTAGTCCTGGTTGGTTACTTTTAAAGTAACCTTCGATGTTTAAAATATATTTTTTATTAAAAGAACAGTAATACGGCACTCCTTGTTAATACATTTATTATAAGAATCATAAAAATAATCATTTTTATATTTTAAAATATAACTTGAATGTAGTAATGTTCCATATAAACAACATAAATTTATACAAATAACATTGTTTTTATTAAAATTTTTTGGAGTGATTCATTTGTGTGTTTTATAAAAAATTTATTATATAAATATTTTTTAAATTTAAAAATTTTCTTTTAAATGAGTAAAATTTGTTATATATGTAACAAAAACTTTAAAAACTGTTTTAAATGTTTCTAAAGATCTTGAAAAACATTTAGATTTTTACTGAAAAATGGTATATATTTTCTAAAATCTGAATTTACACATTTTACACCAATATTATGAGTTTGACTTTTATTATTCAAAGATTTATATTTTCCACCATGATAATTTAATTTTAAATATCCTATATAACCATCAAAATAATATTGTTTTGCTTTTGGTGAAGAATCAATGATTTTTTGAATTGTTTCATGGTCTTTATCAAAAGAAATATTGAATCTAACTAATTTTCTAGTAATTCTTTCTAATAAAACTATTAAGCAAACTCGGTTTTTTTTAGACATGAATGTATGTGTAAAAAATTCATACATTTCGATAACTTCAACACGTTTATTTTTATATTTTTTCGGCTTTATTTTATTAACATAAGTTTTTACACATCCATCTTAAACAAGTATTATTTTTATTTCTTAATTTTTACTAACTGCGATAAAAGCTATTACCTTCAAAATATAATTTTATTGCTTTTTTTTTAATTCTTAAGGATAAAATCTTTTAATTTTTTCTAAAACAAATGTTTTTCCATATTTTTTACAAAAATATCTTTGTTTATTTGTTCTTGTTTGGGAGTGCTCCTTTAGTGTATTTTAAATAAAATTTATTCTATTTATTTTTAAAACTTTTTTGTAAAAAAGTTTAATCAAAAAACTTTTAACCTTTGATGTTTAATAATGAAAATAAAATTGTTATAGAAGAAAAATACATCAATGTTGCACTCCTCTTGTTTTACATCTTTTAATACAATCTTTACAATTACAATACTTTCACTCCACATTTATTTGTTAGTAAAAATAAATATTTTTTATAAAAAAGAATCCCAAGAGACACTCATTGTATTTTAAAAGATAATGTATTAAAATACACTATGTATTCGTTTCTACGTATGTAGAAAAATCCTGTTGCTTACTTTCTAAGTAAGTTGCTTACTTTTAAAGTAAGTATTCGTCTTTATGAATATAAAGACATCTTGGATCCAACGTCACGTTGGTTGCTTACTTTTAAAGTAGGTTATTTAAAACAAAAAGTAAGAACAACTTTATTTCTTTTAATCTTGTTTATTTCTTTGAACCTTGTTTTTTTCATTATAACCATAATCAACAAGTTCTATAAAACACATCTTAGCATTATCTCCATATCTATTACCTGTTTTTATTATTCTTGTATATCCTCCAGGTCTATCAGTTATAACTGAAGATATATTGTTAAATAATTCTTTAACAGCTTCTTTATTCATCAATTTCGAAAATACTAATCTTCTAGAACTCATTGAATCATCCTTTGATGATGTCAATATTGGTTCTACAAATTTTCTTAATTCTTTAGCTTTTGCTAAAGTTGTACATATTCTTTTATTCTTTATTAATGATATAGAAAGATTTTTTAATAAAGCTTTTCTATGATCACAATCTCTTCCTAAATGATTAAAATTTCTTCCGTGTCTCATAATTCGTATTTACTTATATCCATTCCAAAAGTCAAACCATTTTTAGTCATGAATTCATCAATTTCTATTATTGATTTTCTTCCTAAATTCTTTATCCTTAACAATTCATCTTTTGACAAAACCACTAAATCCTTAACGTAAAATATATTTGCACATTGTAAACAATTGACAGGACGTTTTGAAAAATTTAAATTTTCAATAGATTCTACTAATAATTTCTTAATCTTCATTCCTTCAATATCCAATGTTAATACATTATCATCTTCTTCTTTTTTAACAACAGTTTTATTACTAGAAAATATTCTAAAATGGTCCATTAATATATCTGCAGCAACATTAACTGCTTTTTGAGGTGTTATTGTTCCATCAGTTTCAACAGTCAAATTTAAACAATTATAGTCGATTTTTTCATCAATACGTACATCATTAATATTGTAAGCTACATTAATAACTGGACTATATATTGAATCTACATATATTTTACCAATTTCATCTTTTAAATTATCAAATTTCTTTGCAGGTTCAAAACCAACACCTCCATTTACATATAATTTAATTTCAAAGTTTTTATTACCAGAAAAATGACATATCTCAAAACCTTTATTAACTACCTCAAAATTCTTTGAAAAATTATTAATGTCATCACTTTTAAAAACATTCCCATTAACTTTTACATTAATAATCTCTTCTTCTGCATCTCCAATTTTTTTAAAATTTAGTTTTTTTATATTTAAAACTATATCTACTACATCTTCAACAACACCTTCTATAGTAGAAAATTCATGTTTTACTCCTGGTATTTCTATTGCATAAATCGCATATCCTCTAACATATGATAATAAAACTCTTCTTAGAGCATTTCCTACTGTAATTCCAAAACCATTTTCTAACGGAGTGAAAACAAAGTCACATTTATTATCACTTATTTGAATTGTATCAACCTTTTTAGGTACTTTTAAACTATATAAATCAATATCTTCATTCATAATTTTTTTTATAAATAACTTATTTAGAAAATTATCTAGAATAAAATTCTATTATATTTCTCCAATTTATTTTTTCAGGAACGTCTTTCTTTTCAGGAACACCTATTATTTCTCCTGCATCTTTTTCACTATTCCATTTTATCCAATTATAAACATTAACACCATCACATCCTCCAATAGCAATATTTTTATTCTTCTTATCTTTCTCTTTATAAGTTATTAAATCTCCAACTTTTACCTGATATGAAGCTATATTAACCACCTTACCATTAACGCAAATATGTTTATGTGATACTAATTGTCTACATGCTCTTCTTGTTCTACCAAGTCCTAATCTATAAACAACATTATCTAGTCTATTTTCTAAAAATGTTATTAAAACAACCTCTGTATCTTCTCTCTTTTTAGTAGCTTTTTCAACATATATAGATAACTGTCTTTCACGCATGTTATATATATATAATAGTTTCTTTTTACTACTTAACAATTCCCCATATTCAGATTTTCGTGATTTTTTCTTTAATTTTTTTATTATAGTTGGTTTTTTTTGAAATGCCTTACTATAACCAAAAATCTGATCATGAAACTTCCTATCTATTTTTGTTCTTGGTCCTAAATATCTACCCATAATTATTAATTTCTTCTTATTTTTTTAGGTCTACATCCACCATGAGGAACAGCTGTTCTATCTACGATACTTATTATATTTAAACCTTGTTCTCCTAGAGTTCTTATAGCTGTTTCTCTTCCTGTTCCAACCCCTTTAACAATAACATTTATACTTTTAACACCATAATCAATAGCCATTTTACCACAATCTTCAGCTGTTATTTGAGCTGCATAAGGTGTATTCTTTTTTTTAGTATTTTTGAATCCATTCTTACCTGCTGAAGACCATGCTATTGTATCACCATTTAAATTAGTTATTGTAATTATTATATTATTGTATGTTGCATTTATATAAGCCTTACAAACTGGTGTAACATTAACTGCTCTCTTTTTATTTTTACTACTAACATTCGCTACCATATATTAAAAACTATTTCTTTTCAGCTTTTTTCTTATTTGCTACAGTCTTTTTCTTTCCTTTTCTTGTTCTACAATTTGTTCTTGTTCTTTGTCCTCTGACTGGCAATCCTTTCTTATGTCTTATTCCTCTATAACATTTAATATCTTCTAAATATTTAATGTTCATTCTAACTTCTGCTCTTAATTCTCCTTCAACTTTAAGTTCTTTATCAACATAATTACGAATTTTTAGAATTTCTTCTTCAGTCCATTCAGATACTTTTTTATTTTCAATATTGTTTTCTTTTAATATCTTCACTGCTGTAGGACGTCCAATTCCATAAATATATGTTAACGATATTTCTCCCCTTTTATTATCTGGGATTTCTACTCCTGCTACTCTCATAATTTATCCTTGTCTTTGTTTTAATTTTGGATTTTTCTTACAAATAACATATAATACTCCTTTCCTTTTTACTATTTGACAATCACTACTTCTCTTCTTTAATGAAGACTTTACTTTCATATATATTTTGCTATTTATTTTTTTTATTAATATTAAAAATATTTATATTTTTTTTAATAAAATTTCATTACGTTATGAAATAACATATTAAAGTAGTTTTTAAAATTTTATTTATTGTTTTTTTATAGTTGTTTATTTAATATAAATATTTAATCTGTAGTTACTAACGATAATACATTATCTATTCTTTCTTGTTGTCCTTTTTTAACTTTTTTTAATAATTCATCAATAGTTGCTGAATTATTTTTAATTTCTTCAAAATTATATGTTCCATCTTTATAGAAGAATATATAATCACAACAATAACATTCATTTGAAAATCTAACTGTTGATCCATAATCTAAATAATCATTCTTTTCTTTATTGTAAAAATAATAACAACTTTGATTATTACAAATATAGTCAATAAAATTTGAATCTGTTTTTCTAATATAATAAATACATTTTGTTAAAGATTCTTTATTATCTTTTAGTATTGAATTGGTTATATTTTTATGATTACGTGTACATTCACACTTATATTTTTCTTCAAGTTCTTTAGAATGAATTATATGTATTATTGGTTCACTTTTTATTAATAAATCATTTTTAAAATTATAATAAAAATCAGAATTACCGTCAAAAAAATCTTGATTTTCCCAATATCTATATTTAAACTTTAAATTTAAATGAATACAGTTTTCTAAACCTTTATTATAACTTAAATTATAAGATTTATTAATATCATCATCTGAAGCTTTAATGTTATATTTTTTTAAAAAATCTTTAATTTTAGATAAATCCTCATCTGATAATTTTAACATTTTAGCTTTTTCATTTTTTTTATTAATTTCATTAATTTTTCTTATAATTTGATTGTTTATTTTATTTAAATCATTTTCAATTTTAACTAAATCATCTTTATTATCTTTAGAATCAATAATTTTTGGAGTAATATTAATTTCTACTCTATCATTTTCTTCTAAATTATTATTATTTTCAATAACACTATTCAAAAATTTTTTTAAAGTTTCTTTTATATTTTCTAAATTATCTACATTTGGTGTTTTTTTAGTTGGATCTTGGTTATTTTTTAAATGATCTTCTTTTATTGGTTCTTGTTTAATTTTATCTTTATTATTATTACCATTATTACCACTATCACCTGTAGTTGGATTATTATTATTATTATCACATAAACAACCACAGTATATATTAGTATTAATTCCAGTAAATATTAAACTACTTAATATTATCTCTTTATTCTTTTTAACACACTTTAGCATTATAGTATCTTATATACATGTATATATATGTAATTTTGATAAAAAAATATTTGAAAAATTTTTTATTTTAATTTATTAATTTCTTCAACAGATAATCCAGTAGATTGTGAAATAATATTAACATCTATATTTAATTGCAACATATTTTTTGCTATTTCTATTGATTTATTTTTTTCTCCTTGTTTTAAACCTTCTATTTTACCTTCTTTTAAACCTTTATCTAACCCTTCTTTTAAACCTTCTTCTTTACCTTCTTCTCTAGCTGTGTTTTTTGCACTATAAAAATCATTTCTACCTTCAATAATTTTTTCAATAATTATTCTTTCTTCTTTACTTGTACTTATATATTCAAGTGTTTCCCTAGCTTTATTTATATCGTTATCAGCAATAGTCTCTTTATTTAAATTAATTGGATCTTTTAAAAAATCAACCCATTTAGATAATTTATATTTAATATTTTCAT
>Ga0247608_10006827_pt1 | contig 11903 bp, 12 predicted proteins | sample 176DNAGHGlowgp2_FD_193490 | JGI IMG/M metagenome (GOLD analysis project Ga0247608, IMG submission 193490) | Sheep rumen microbial communities from Palmerston North, Manawatu-Wanganui, New Zealand - 1766 DNA GHGlow gp2 | ecosystem: Host-associated > Mammals > Digestive system > Stomach > Rumen ... | reverse complement strand
GTGTGCTCGAAGGAAGCCCCTGCCGTAGGCTATTCAACGGTTTACCCACTATCGATGTTCCTTCGCATCTTTACAGCACAAATTATTGTACTGTTCTTCTGCGGATAACTAGAACAACTAGAATATATAATAATACAAAACCAAACAAATGAAAAAAATCGGATTCCTATTAGGCTCACTCTTCGCCTTAGCAGCTCAGCCCGCGATGGCTCAACTTGATGCCAGCATCAAGCTCAATGAGGTGATGACGGAGAATGAGTCGAGCCTGATTGATGAATACGGAGCACGACATGCCTGGGTTGAAATTGCCAATATTTCGCACTCAACCTACAATATTCGCGGTATGTACCTGACCACAGACCGCTCCGTACTCGACAAGAAGATGAGTGTTCCTGAGCGTGTGAGTCGCATGAGTCAGATTCCCAATGGCGATGAACGTACCAATCTGAAAGGTCAACAACTCATCGTGTTTCAATTAAACAGCAAACCCGCTCTGGGTTCTTTGCATCTCTCCGTTCCCGTTGAAGCCACCAAACCACTTTGGATTGCTCTTTACAACGGTAACGCGACACAGCTCGTCGATTCAATTACAGTTCCTGTATTAAACTCGAACCAGTCGTTTGCACGTATTGCCAACAACGGAACTTCCGCAGACTGGGAAGTAAAATCTGACGACCGAGTAACACCAGGCATTTTAAACATGACCACAGTCAGTGAGTCAAAAGTAGAAAAGTTTAAGCGCGAAGACCCCTATGGATTTGCTATGGCTATTATGGCGATGGGTATCGTGTTCCTCTGCCTGGCCTTGTTATGGATTTTCTTCACACTCTTCGGAATGTTTATGCGCCATCAGGAAACTGCCAAGAAAGTCATTAATACCCAGCCTATCAAACCTATCACCAAGACGGTGGAAAAGACCATTGAAGTGGGCCATAAGACAGGAGTTATCCTGAAAGAAGGTTTCGACACCAAGGGTATTGACCGTGAGGTCTATATGGCTGTTATCGGTATGGCGCTGCAGCAGTATCGCGACAATGTGCACGATGTGGAGAGTGGCGTTATCACCATCAAGCATCACGATACAGGATGGGATGACGAATACAGTCAGATGACTCATTTCCACGAGCCCTTACTGCCAACGACCCATCAGGGACAACATATCCCCACTGGGCCAGAATTGAAATAAAGTTTAGAGTTTAATGTTTAGAGTTTATAGATATGAGCAAGTATCAATATAAAGTACAAGGTGTTGACTACGAAGTAGAAATCGAGGAAGTAGAAGGCAACATCGCGAAAGTTAATGTCAATGGCATTCCATTTGAGGTAGAACTGCAGCAGCCCATTAATGCTGCCAAGCACCCGACCATCGTCAAGCCTAAGGTGGAAGCGCCCAAACCCGTAGCCACTGCTGCCCCTGCTGCCGCAGCAGCTCCTGTTCAGGCTGCCGCTCCCGCTGGTGCCGGTAACGCACAAAAGGCTCCTCTGCCAGGCACTATCACGAGTGTCAATGTCAAAGTGGGAGATACCGTTGCCGTGGGCGACACCGTCGTCGTACTGGAGGCCATGAAGATGCAGAACAACATCGAAGCAGAATATGCCGGTACGGTAACATCTGTCGCTGTCAATCAAGGAGATGCCGTCATGGAAGGTGCAGTATTGCTGACCATCGGATAAAGGTAAAAGGGTAAAAAAGTAAAAAGGCTATGTGGCAATTTATCGTAGAAAACTTCAATGAGTTCCTGACCTACACAGGTTTTGCCAATGCTACGGCAGGAAATCTCATCATGATAGCAGTAGGTGCACTCTTTATATGGCTTGCCATCAAGAAAGACTTTGAGCCCCTGCTGTTGGTACCCATCGGCTTAGGAATCATACTGGGTAATATTCCATTCCGTGCCGATGCCGGACTGGAGATAGGTCTGTACGAAGACAACTCTGTCCTGAATATTTTCTATCAAGGTGTGCGCCAAGGTTGGTATCCGCCACTCATCTTCCTGGGTATCGGAGCCATGACAGACTTCTCGGCTCTTTTGGCTAATCCTAAACTGATGCTGATTGGCGCTGCTGCCCAGTTTGGTATCTTCGGTGCCTATATGTTTGCTTTGGCTTTGGGCTTCGAGCCCAATCAGGCTGCAGGTATTGCTATCATCGGAGGTGCCGACGGTCCTACCGCCATCTTCCTCTCCAGCAAGCTCTCCCCCAATCTGATGGGAGCTATAGCCGTATGTGCCTATAGCTATATGGCACTGGTACCGCTGATTCAGCCGCCATTGATGCGCCTGCTTACCACTAAAAAGGAGCGCGTTATCAAGATGAAGCCCGCACGCGAGGTATCACAGACTGAACGTATTTTATTCCCCATTATCGGACTGCTTTTGACAACATTTATCGTACCTTCCGGCCTTCCGTTGTTAGGCATGCTCTTCTTTGGCAATCTGCTTAAAGAGTCGGGCAAGACTACCCGACTGGCCAAGACTGCTGGTGCAGCCCTGAATGATATTGTAGTCATGCTTCTGGGATTAACTGTAGGTTGCTCAACACAGGCATCTGAATTCCTCACCATGAATACCATTTATATCTTCATGATTGGTGCTGGTGCATTTATTATTGCAACCATGAGTGGTGTATGTTTTGTAAAGATTATGAACCTCTTCCTGCCGAAGGACAAGAAACTGAACCCGCTGATTGGTAATGCAGGTGTAAGTGCTGTTCCAATGGCAGCCCGTATCTCCAACAACCTCGGTTTGGAATACGACCGTCATAACTTCCTTCTGATGCATGCTATGGGTCCCAATGTAGCTGGTGTTATCGGCTCCGCAGTAGCAGCTGGTGCCCTACTCGGATTCTTATCATAAGGCAGTAATTGCAAAAAAAATGGCAATCTTTTAACGGATTGCCATTTTTTTTGTATCTTTGCACTGTTTTAAATAGATGTATGTCTCATGGAAAGTCAACAGGACCACGATACAAAGTCACATCGCCTGACTATCAAGAACGAGGTGGAGGAGCTGTCAAAGCTCCCAGAGTTCGTTGATACGGTGTGCGAAGAAGCAGGTGTTGATATGGCACTTGTAGCAAGCATCAACCTTGCTTTGGAAGAGGCTGCGACCAATGTTGTTCTCTATGCCTATCAAGGAGGCAAGGGAACGGTTGACATTGATGCCAGCTATACTCCCCAATACATCAAGTTTATTATTTCCGATAGCGGCATTCCGTTTGATCCTACGCAACAAGAGGATGCTGACATCACCCTCAGTGCCGAAGAACGGCCTATCGGAGGACTTGGCATCCATCTGGTACGAAAGATTATGGATACCATGAGTTACGAACGCGTTGACGGTCACAACATCTTAACACTTATCAAGGACCTACAGCCTATCCAAAAAGCATAATGGAAAATATCATCATCTTAGGATTCACCCTACCTGCATGGATTACCATCATCACGGTATTAAGCTTATTTATCGTGATGTCTAAGACGCATATTCCTCCGGTTGTGGCGTTCTTAGGAGCCCTGACTGTTTTGCTTGTATCAGGCATCATTTCAGAAGATGAAGGCTTGGCTGGATTTGGCAGCGAACCTGTTGTTGTGCATGCAGCTTTCTTTGTTGTTATGGCTGGTCTGATGCAAACGGGAGTACTTTACTGGCTCTCAAAGCATCTCTTAAGCAATCCGACGAACTACAAACAGGCGCTCTTCAAACTGATGATACCTATTGCTTCTCTGGCTGCATTTCTGAACTCAGTAAACGTAGTAGCCCTCTTTATTGATGTAGTAAAACTGGGAGCAAAGAAATTAGGAACAGAGCCATCCCGACTGTTGATGCCGCTGAGTTACGCAGCAACAATGGGTGGCACCTGCACCTTGATTGGCAACTCCTCTAATCTTGTTATTTCAGGTCTCTATGAAGACCAAACAGGCAGAGAGCTAAGTTTCTTTGCCCCACTCATCCCTGGACTATTCTGTACTGCTATTGGCATCATCATGATTGTCATGCTGCGCAACTTCATTCCTCACCGCAAATCACCGGAGACTTCATTTGAGTCAACCAGTGATTATACCGTTGAACTACTGGTGCCCTCACGTAATCCTGCTGTGGGAAAAACTATCAAAGATGCAAATCTGAGACATGTACGAGGTGGTTCGCTCATTGAGATTGTGCGTTTCGACAAGGAGATTATAGCTCCTGTTCCCAAAGACGAGTACATTATGGGAGGTGACCGTTTGATTTATTCGGGCCAGATCAACGAGATACTCGAATTGAAAAAGTCGCACGGGCTGGTTGCTGCCGACCATCATGTCTATAACATCAGCGAAATCGACAACAATCGAAAAATGCGCACAGCCTATATCGGTTTTGGCAGCGATTTGATTGGTACACGTATGAGTGACAATGATTTTGAGCATCGTACAGATACCGTTCTCGTAGCTGTTGCCCGTCAGGGTAAGCGAGTTAACATGCAGCCTCACGAAGTAGAATTGGAGGCAGGCGACACGCTCCTACTGGAATGTCCGCCAAAAGGCGATAGGGAGATAGAGCATATTACGAAAGGCAGTCTGACTTTCTTTGACTCCTATTTTGTACCCCAGTTAGGACCGAAGACTATTTACTCATCCATTATACTGGTCGTCATGTTTGTTCTGTCATCACTGCATATCCTGCCTTTGATGGCTACCACGATGCTGGCTGCCGGTGCCATGCTGATACTGAAGTGCTGCAGAGCACAGAATGTCACAAAGTATATTGAATGGGACCTGTTACTGATTATCGGTTCTACCGTAGTATTCAGTACAGCTATCGCTAAGACAGGTATTGCCGATATGGCAGCAAACAGTCTGTTACATTTATGTGGTCATAATCCGCTTGTCGTAATGGCAGTGATGTGTATCCTTACCTCGTTCGTGAGCGAAATTGTCAGTGATGTTGCTGCTTGCGGTTTATTCTTCCCTATTGTCTATCAAGAAGCCATTGCATTGGGTTGCAATCCCATGCCGTTCGTTATCTCACTGATGCTTTCCATCACCACCAGCGTTTCCACCCCTATCGGTTCCAGTACCCATATGCTCATCTACGGACCAGGTGGATTCAAATTCACCGATTTCATGAGGATTGGCTTGCTGATGCATGTAGTCCTATTGATGGCAAATTTATTCATAGTAAACATAATATATCCATTGTATTAAATATAAAACTTAAAATAGTTCAGCTTATGAAAACTACATTTCGCGAAGAGAATGGCAAATACATTGCCACACTGGAAGGGCGATTGGACACCGTTGCTGCCGATCAGACAGCAAAAGACCTATCACCACTGAATGATTGTACTGGTCATGACATCATCATCGATTGTACAAACTTGGAACACATCAGCAGTTCTGGTTTACGCATATTGCTGAATATCCGTAAGAATGCTTCTGCTGTTGGTAGCAAAGTAACCATCCTGAATATCAACGAAGAAATCGAAAAGGTTTTCGAGATGACAGGATTTGACACATTGTTTGAAATTCAAAATCAATAAAATACTTATATAATATGACTATCGAAATTAAAGAACAGAATGGCGGATATCTCGCCTTGATGAATGGTCGCCTCGACACTCCTGCAGCAGTACAGGCTACCAGAGACATGCAACCACTAATGGACCACGCTGACAAGGAAATCACATTGGACTGCACCAAACTTGACTATATCAGCAGTTCTGGTCTCCGACTATTTTTGAGTCTTCGCAAAGAAGCAGCAGCCAAAGGAGGTAAAGTTGTTATTGAAAACATCAATGACGAAATCAAGAAGGTTTTCATGATGACAGGATTCTATAATCTTTTCGAAATCAAGTAATCGGTGATGGAATACGAGCTGGATATGCATTGTACGATGCTGTTAGAAGACTATCGGGAACAACTTCCTACGTATAGTCTTCTTCAGCAGGTCGTAATGGGAAAAATGAAAGAACTGGTCAAGCAAACAGGCATTGAGTTAAACACCATGGAGTCACGCATCAAGGCAGAGGATTCCTTGGCAGGGAAACTGGCACTGAAAGGGGCTAAGTATCAGACCATTAATGACATTACAGACATCTTCGGTGCTCGTATAATCACCTTTTACAATGAGGACGTTGATCGCATTGCCTCCATGGTGGAGACCTTGTTCGATGTTGACTGGGACAACTCTATCGACAAGCGTAAGATGCACCAGTTCGACAGCTTCGGCTACAACTCTCTCCACTACATTTGCAAACTGCCCAAGACGCTGTACTATAATGAGTCGCACCCCGAGTTGAACAATATAGCATTTGAAATACAGATGCGCACTGCCCTTCAGCATGTCTGGTCGGCTATCCAGCATGATATTGGCTATAAGAGCAATATCGAGATACCAACAGAATACCACAGGAATCTCAGTCGGTTGGCAGGATTATTAGAGCTTGCCGATAATGAGTTCAGCCGCATTCGCACTGACATCAGCGACTACCGCCGACGGATGGAGAGTCTGGTACAGAAGGGAAAACTGGAAGAGGTCATGTTGGATGGAGACACCTTCCATTCCTATATTGCCTTACAGCCATTCGACAAGCTGAATCGCCAGATAGCCGCCGTTACTAAGGCAGAATTGCAAAATGTGTCACCAGCTCCCTACCTGCAGTTATTGCGGCGAATGAATATGAAGACATTGGCTGATATTGAGAAATTAATCCGTGATAACAGCGATGACGCTTATCAGCTGGCACTCTATCAATTAGGTTCGACTGACATTGATATCCTTTCATCCAATATCGGTTTACAGAACCTTTGCATCGTACACATCCTGAAAGCAGGAGGTGGTAAACCCGGTATCAAATGGATGTTTGATATCGTGAACGGAGACAATCCTAACAACGATGTGATGGCTGATATCATCATGCAACAAGCAGAGAAACTGGCTTTCATGCAAAAGAAGGGATAACATGCAACATCCGATGATGCCACAGGGACGACCGAAGATTGCTATTATTGACCCCAATACGCTGGCAACACTTGGTCTGAAACAGATACTTCAGAACGTCATGCCTATCATGACGGTAGATATCTTTGGCTCTTTTTCGGAATTGGAAGCCAATAATGCCGATTCGTATGTCCACTATTTCGTGTCAATGGATGTTGTGTTGCAAGAGCGCCATTTCTTCCAGGAGAGGCGTCGAAAGACTATTGTTCTCACGTTGCAGTTGAACGACACCTCCCAATTGGCCGAGTTTCATAGTCTCTGCATCAACCAGCCCGAGCAGCAATTAATCCGACAACTGTTGATGTTGGAGCAACATGCCCATGAAGGCGGAAAGAATCTGCCACCAATGCCCAAGATACTGCAACAGAAAATCTTGTCCGACCGCGAAATAGAAGTCATGTCGCTCATTGTTCAAGGTTATATCAACAAAGAGATAGCCGACAAGCTGAACATCGGATTAGCAACAGTCATTACCCACCGCAAGAATATCATGGACAAACTGGGTATGAAAAGCGTATCCGCCCTCACCATTTATGCGGTGATGCACGGATACGTTGATATCAACAACATCTAATTGCTTATAATTTTACGGATGAAATATCTACCAGCCCATTCACAATGGCATAGATAGTCAGACCTGCTGGTGAATGGATTTGGAGTTTTCGTGCTATATTTCTACGATGCGTGATAACGGTATTTGTAGAAATACACAGATGGTCGGCTATTTCCTTGTTCGACATTCCCTGCACCAATGCAACAATCACATCCTTTTCTCTGTCTGACAATGATTCGCTATTATCTGTCCCGCCCTTGAATACCATGGTAGAGATATTCTTCGTCACATCGTTTTGCTTCGTCTCGGTTTCCAGGCGACGGACGGCAGGAACGAATATCTTATCCTCCACCTCGGCATGTAGTTTCAGCCACTCTTCGTTATTATAGATATCATACAGGGTAGCCGTCAATTTATTGTTCCTATGCGCGTCTGAAGGCAGATACTTGATAATCATCAGTTTCAGTTCACGAAGCGCCTTGTCAGTTGATTCATGATGTTTGGAGAAAGTCTCCACATTATAATTATTCGCCTGCCGCCCTTCCAGCAGAGCCTCCACATAAGGAAACAACGTCTTCTCCTCATATCTCATGTGGCGTTGAATCTCACGCGCATAACCATCATAGAATTTCATAATCAGATGTCCCAGAGAGTCTTTCTCATCAAAAGTCTCTGCCAACTGCCGACGTATAGACGGCAACTGGTAGTCTAAGAAATAAGTATGACTGGCATCCAGATAGTGAAGCAATGTCCGAACATCTATTAACTCATCATCCTCATGTTTTGCAGAACCGTTGATGATGAAATTCACTACTGCAAGAAACGTGTAAGTATCCACATTGTTCATTTGACAGGTTTCGGCTACTGTTTTATCGCCAAAACCCAGGTTGATACCAAAACTACCCAATGCCTGCAACAGATTGTAGTCATCCTTGATAAGCGATATCATCTTATCACTGGGCTCATACATCTTTAAATTCTTCATACTACACCTTATTATATATTATGACGATGCAAAATTACTGCTTTTGACGGAATTATACAATAGCAAATTACAATTTCATCATTTTTAGGTATTGTAGGAATTACTGAAACATTCTACCTTTGCAGCGTAAAAAAAATAGTATAGTAATGAGAAAGATAATTTTTACATTAGCACTGCTTACCAGTTGCATACTCGGCAGTGCTCAGGATTTAGAAGTACAAAAAAAGGATAGCCTTCCTAAGAAGACATTCTTCGACCGTTTGTCATTCGGTGCATACGGCGAAATTGGTTTTTCCCGCAATTTCTATAGCGACCACGTCAGCCGTTACAGTCAGCCCGAAGCACATAAGGACGATCCCAGTCACGGACGTTTCGACATCCCTCACGTAGCCATTTCCATCGGCTATGATTTCGGCAAGGGCTGGAGTTTCGGCACTGAGATTGAGTTCGAACATGGCGGTAACGGTATTGCCTACGAGAAGGAAGACGAAGAAGGCGGCGAATGGGAACAGGAAACCGAGAAAGGCGGTGAAGTGGAACTGGAACAGTTCTGGATTCAGAAGTCTTTCGACAAATGGGCTAACATCCGTATTGGTCACATCGTAGTGCCCGTCGGCTTGAATAATGCCCACCATGAGCCCTTGAATTTCTTCACTGTTTATCGTCCTGAGGGCGAGAACACCATTCTGCCTTCTACATGGCATCAGACGGGTGTTTCTTTCTGGGGACGTTACAAAGATTTCCGCTACGAGGCACAGTTCCTGGCTGGTCTGAATGCCGACCATTTCACCAATACTGGATGGATTCATAAAGGCCATAAATCACCATTGGAGTTTGATATTGCCAACAAATACGGCCTGGCTCTTCGTTTAGACAACTACACCGTACCAGGTCTGCGCATCGGTATCAGCGGTTACTACGGACATAGCATTGGCAACAGCTATCCTCGCAATGCCAATGGTGTGGATGCCGAATACAAGGGAGTTGTTGCTATCGGTTCTATCGACTTCACCTATAATGCCCACAACTGGATTGTCCGCGGACAGGGAACGTACGGTTATCTCGGTGACGCCGAACAATTGAAGTACGTCTATAACCGTCTGAATTCCAAGTCGCCATACAAACATTCTGCCTTTGTCAGCAAGAATGCCTACGCCTTCGGTATTGAAGCCGGTTACGACATCTTCTCACAGATTCATTACATGCGCAATCACCATCAGAAGATGTATATCTTCGGGCGCTACGAGCAGTATAATCCATACGCCAGCAAGACGAAGGGCACAGACTATGGATATACCGAGGTAAAGCGCATGGCTCTTGGTCTTAACTATCACCCTATCAAGCAGGTAGTTATCAAGGCTGAATACTCTAAGCGTTTCTTGAAATCGCTCTATAACAACGAGCCTTCGCTGAACATCGGAGCAGCCTTTGAAGGTTTCTTTGATCTCGGTCACAAGACACTGGCCAAGCAGGAGCAATATGATGTGCAAAAGTTGAACGAACGCATCAACCAGCTTCAGCAACAGTTAGACGAATTAAAACAAAAAACAATGTAACATAAAATCATTAAAAAGACATGAAAAAGTATTTAATTTTCTCTTTCGCAACCCTGATGGGCGCTATGACTTTCACCGCTTGTGGTGATGACAACAACTCTACAACGCCACCCGATCCCGGCTCAACCATCGTTGATGATGCCAAGTATAAAGACAAGAGCTATGGAAATGCTGCCATCGATGCGTGTGCTAATGTCGTAAACGAGTTTGAAAATGCCAACAAAGTGATAGCCCAGTCCAGTCTGTCGGCAGAACAAGAGGCATACCTCTATCAGGTGCTTAGTGGTCTGGTGAAGGATGTCATCGTTCCAACTTATACCGATTTGGCTGATAACGTAGAAGATTTGGAGAGTACGCTAAGCGGACTTACCACCAGCACGATTACCCAGGCTCAAATCAATAAGGCATGCGAAGATTTCAAGGCAGCCCGTCTTTACTGGGAGCGTTCTGAGGCTTTCCTGATGGGTGCTGCTTCCGACTTCGATATCGACCCCACCATCGACTCATGGCCTTTGAACCGTTCACTCCTGCTGAACTACTTCAACAATGGCATGAATGATGAAATGCTCGATGATGCTACCATTCTTGGTTTCCACGCTTTGGAGTTCATCCTCTTCCGCAATGGTCAGCCACGTAAAGTTGCAGAACTGCAGACTTATGACACCTACAAGAACTTCGAGAAGATATCTGGTGCACAGGAGTTGAAATATGCTCAGACCATTTGCACCTTGCTGAAACAGCGTTGTTTCCAGTTGCAGGTAGCATGGGAGGGTGAGACGACAGCCAATGCCGACCGTGTTGCTGTTGTCAAGGCTGCCAAACTTGACTATACCACTGAGAATGGACTGAGCTACGGCGAGAACCTCACTGGTGCCGGTAAGGACAGCAAGAGTACATTCACCACATTGAAAGCCGCCATCGCTCAGGTGCTTTCCGACGACGAGGGTAGCTGTGTAGGTATTGCCAACGAGGTAGGTACTGCCAAAATTGCCAATCCTTTCTCTGCCGGTGACATCTCTTACGTTGAGTCTCCTTACAGCTACAACTCTATCTCAGACTTCCAGGACAACATCCGTTCTATCCGCAACGTCTGGTATGGTTCCACCGATGGCAATGCTGCTTCAGTTAGTTTCAACGGTTTCTTTGCAAGCGTTAACCAGGCTTCGGTGAATTCGAGTGTTACAGGTGCCTTCAACAGTGCCATTACAGCTATTGGCAATATGCCTGCTCCATTCGTGAAATACTGCAGCACCATCTGGGGTATTGAATTTGCTGACGATAATGATTGGGATTAAATAAACAGACATAGACTATTAAGAGCTAAGCGCCTCACCCTAAAAAAGGTGAGACGCTTCAGCCGTTAAAACAAATAACCTTTAAAATAAGTAACATGATTAAATTGAAAAACCTATCAAAAGTGATGCTCGGAATGGCAGTCCTGTCATTAACCGCTTGTTCCGATGATGCCACCACAGGCGGTATCGGAGAACTGACTCCCGAAGAGAGTGCCTTCGGTAAGGCTAATGATGTGTTTACTGCCGAGGAATGGTATCCTGGCGGACAGTTGGGAACGACCGAAAAAGCCAGCTATTCTGCCATCACACCGGCTGCAGCAGCCATGGAAGAAGACTTCAACACGGGTGAAGACTTCTTCGAACATCTTTACACCTTCGATGTAGCACCTCGTAAGGGTCTTGGTCCTGCCTGGGTGCGCAACGGCTGTATTGCCTGCCACCCCAGTTACGGTCACGGCAAGCGCCAGACGGAATACCGTGCCAACACCATCGGCAATGGTTACCTGCTGGTTATCTATCACCCCACAGAGGCTT
>Ga0247608_10006825_pt1 | contig 11903 bp, 12 predicted proteins | sample 176DNAGHGlowgp2_FD_193490 | JGI IMG/M metagenome (GOLD analysis project Ga0247608, IMG submission 193490) | Sheep rumen microbial communities from Palmerston North, Manawatu-Wanganui, New Zealand - 1766 DNA GHGlow gp2 | ecosystem: Host-associated > Mammals > Digestive system > Stomach > Rumen ... | reverse complement strand
CGAGGCCCGCAAGGGTGTTCGTCTCATCACCCCCGAGATGCAGCAAGACGTAGCCGATGCCTGTCGCCATCATGGCTGGACAGGTCCCATCGTTTACGACGGCGAAGAAGAGTCCTGGTTATGGTAAAAGAAAATCCCCAGCCAAACGGCTGGGGATTCATATTATTGCTGTTTATCGAGTTCTGCGAGGTTGGCGGCGATCATCTCGTCGGTGACGGTGTAGTTCTGGAGGTCACCCTTGATGAAAGCCTCGTATGACGGCATGTCGATCAGGCCGTGACCGGAGAGGTTGAAGAGGATGACCTTCTCCTCGCCAGTCTCCTTGCACTTCTTGGCCTCGCGGATGGTGGCTGCGATGGCGTGGGTGCTCTCAGGAGCAGGGATGATACCCTCTGTACGGGCGAAGAGCATACCAGCCTCGAAGGTCTCGAGCTGTGGGATGTCGACACCATGCATCAGGCCGTCCTTGATGAGCTGGGAGATGATCATGCCAGCACCGTGGTAGCGCAGACCGCCAGCGTGGATGTTGCTGGGCTTGAAGTTGTGGCCCAGGGTGTACATCGGCAGCAGTGGGGTGTAGCCAGCCTCGTCGCCGAAGTCGTAGCGGAACTGTCCGCGAGTGAGCTTCGGACAGCTGTCGGGCTCAGCAGCGATGAACTCTGTGGTCTTACCGTCAAGGAGGTTGTGGCGCATGAAGGGGAACGAGATTCCGCCGAAGTTGGAACCACCGCCGAAGCAGCCAATCACGATGTCGGGATATTCGCCTGCCATCGCCATCTGCTTCTCTGCCTCCAGACCGATGATGGTCTGGTGCAGACCTACGTGATTGAGCACGGAGCCCAGCGTATATTTACAATTCGGGGTGGTCGTGGCGAGCTCTACTGCCTCAGAGATGGCCGTTCCCAGAGAGCCGGAGTGGGTAGGGTCCTTGGTCAGGATGTCCTTACCAGCACGGGTAGACATGGAGGGAGAGCCTTCTACGACAGCACCGAAGGTGCGCATGATGCTGGAGCGATAAGGCTTCTGCTGCATGGTGATCTTCACCTGATAGACGGCACAGTCGAGGCCGTAGATCTTGGCAGCATAGCTGAGGGCGGCACCCCACTGGCCAGCACCCGTCTCTGTGGTGACGTTAGTGGTGCCTTCCTGCTTGGCATAGTAGCACTGGGGCAGGGCAGAGTTGATCTTATGCGAACCCAGCGGGTTGGTACTCTCGTTTTTGAAATAGATGTGGGCAGGGGTACCCAGGGCCTCTTCGAGGGCGTAGGCACGTACCAATGGGGTAGAACGATAGTATTTATACTTCTCGAGTACATCCTCAGGGATGTCTATCCAGCGATGCTCTGTGTCCAGCTCCTGCACACAGCACTCGCGGGGGAAGATGTGTGCGAGGTCGTCGACTCCCAGGGGCTGCTTCGTAGCAGGATGGATGGGAGGCATGGGCTTGTTGGGCATGTCTGCCTGAATGTTGTACCACTGTGTTGGAATCTCACTTTCTTGGAGGATGAATTTTTTCTGTTTAGCCATAATAATTACGTTTAGAATTTAGGAATTCCGCGTGCAAAGATACACATTATTATTTATATATAAGAATGTAGGATTAGGAAAATCATAAAAATGATGTTATTTTTATGATTTTGACAGCAAACTGTCAAGGAATTCCTTGGGTTGCATACCAAACTGCTTTTTGAAACAGGTGGCAAAATAGCGTGGATCGTGGAAGCCTACGCTATAGGCGAGGTCGCTGACACGGATCTTGGGGTTCTGTACTGCCATCTTGTAGGCCTCCTTCATTCGGACATCACGTATATAGGTCGAGACGTTCATGCCAGTGATGGAGCGCAATTTGTTGTAGAGGGTCGAGGCACTGGTGCCCAGGTCGGCAGCAAGTTGATTGCGGTCGTACAGATCGTCATCCAGATGGGCCATGACATGTGATTGTACACGTTCGAGGAATATCTCCTCTGGTGAGGCGCTCTTGGCTGCATCAACGTCTTCCTCGTCAGACCTCTGAATACTTTCTGCCAGCAGGCGCTTGCGGTTTTCGATGATATTGTCGATGCGCAATTTAAGGTCCTTCAGGCGGAAGGGTTTTGTGAGGAACTCGTCGGCACCGGCTTCAAGGGCTTCCTGCTCGTCTTCCTCCTGTGTCTTGGCGGTCAGCAGGATGATGGGCAGGTGGTCGTAGTTGGGGTCGCCCTTCAAGGTTCGCGTCAGCTCGTAGCCGTCCATCTCGGGCATCATCACGTCAGAGATAATCAGGTCGATGGCTTTCTTTTTGATAATCTTCATGGCTTCTACGCCATTTTGGGCAATATAGACACGGTAATACGACTTCAAGAGCTGCTGCATGAGCATGAGCAACTCCAGGTTGTCCTCAACAATCAGTATCTTACTGGTGCTATCATCGTCGACTTGGTCGTACTCTCCTTCAGCATTGATGTCGGGGGTAATGGCGTGGATGTCCTGAATGACGTGCTTGGGGAGCGTGAACTCAGTAGATGGCCGCTCGAAGATCTCATCAGGGCTAAAGGCTTCCTTGTTGATGGGCAGGGTAACGCTGAAAGTGGTACCGACGCCAACTTCACTCTTGCATTTGATGTTGCCATGGTGCAAATAAACAAGGTCGCGCGTGAGCGACAACCCCAATCCTGTGCCAATGGTGTGGTGCTGACGATATTTACCGTCTTGGAAACGCTTGAATAGCTGTTTCATCATCTCTGGTGAGATGCCTTCGCCTGTATCGCTAATCTCTATCAGGATTTGGTCATAGGTGTGGTTCGTTTTGGCCCTGAGGGCGACTTCTCCGCCTTCCTTGGCGTATTTGGCTGCGTTCGACAGGAGGTTGTAGATGATTTTATCGAGTTTATCGGTATCAATCCATCCCATCATACTCTCTGGCTGACAACTGACGGTGAACTTCATCTGTCTCCTGGTGAGTAGGGGCTCTATGCAGATAGCTGTCTCGTGTACATATTTCATAACGTCGCCTTGGGCCACGAGTAACTTCAGTTCTCCTGCCTCCGACTTGCTGGTCTCCAGAATCTGTTGCAACAGTCGTACCATACGTTGGATGTTGAGTTGCATCATGTCGTAGTCATGTCCGTATTCCGGTTCTTCATCGCGCAGTTTGTCAACGGAGGCAGAGATCACGGTGAGGGGAGTCAGCAACTCATGGGTGATGTTGGTGAAGATGGCACTCATCTGCAGACTACGTCGCACACGCATATTTCGTAGGTATAAATGTCTTCCTACGAGTACTGAAATGACCACTACGGTCGCTATCAGAAGGCTAAATAGTATGTTATTATCCATCTTTACGGTTGATAATTCGTGTGCAAAAATAGATAATTTTTGTGAAATGACCATCTTTTTTCGGAAAAATCTGCCTTTTTCGCATTAAAAATGTTGATTTTGCGTGAATTTTAGTCGAAAATGCGTTAATTCACGCATTTTAAACATAATAAAACGCAGATTAAACATCAATTCCAAATTCTTATTGTATCTTTGCACCAGAAAAAGATTTTAATGGTTAAGGTTTATGGTTGATTAATTTAGTTTTTTAAGTACGGAAAAGGCTCGTTGTGATAACGAGCCTTTTCTCTTTTTTATATAAAACCTTAGCGATTGAGCAGATATCTTTCAGCCTCAATGGCAGCCTGACAGCCAGAGCCAGCCGCAGAGATTGCCTGACGATAGACGGGGTCGGCACAGTCGCCAGCCACAAACACGCCGGGAATCTTGGTTTTGGGTGTACCGTCGATTTTCTTCAGGTAGCCCACCTCATCCATATCGAGCCACTCCTTAAAGATGTCTGTGTTGGGCTTATGGCCAATGGCAAGAAAGAAGCCGTCGATGGCGATATCCACAAGTTCCTCGTCAGGTTCACCCTTACGTTTGACCAGATGGGCACCTTCTACGCCATTCTCGCCATAGAGACCGAGGGTGTTGTGCTCGAAGAGGATCTCAATGTTCTCTGCAGCCTTCACACGCTGCTGCATCACCTGAGAGGCACGGAGGAAGGGCTTGCGCACAATGAGATACACCTTTTTGGCGAGGCCGCTCAGATAGAGGGCATCCTCACAGGCCGTATCTCCACCTCCTACAACGGCTACCGTCTTCTTACGATAGAAGAAACCATCGCAGGTGGCACAGGCCGAGACACCCTGACCGTTATACTTGCGCTCGTCGTCGAGTCCCAGGTACTTGGCAGAGGCTCCTGTGGCGATAATCACGGTGTCGGCCTCAATCTCCGTCCCATCGTCGGCAGTACAGACGTAAGGGGCCTTCGAGAAGTCCACCTTGACGATGGTGCCCATGCGGATATCGGTTCCAAAGCGCTGGGCCTGTTCGTAAAGGTCCATCATCATCTGGTTGCCGTCCACACCCTGCGGATAACCGGGGAAGTTCTCTACCTCCGTGGTCTGCGTCAGCTGACCGCCGGGCTGCATGCCGCTATACTCAATAGGACTGAGGTTGGCGCGTGAAGCGTAAATGGCAGCGGTATACCCTGCGGGGCCGCTGCCTATAATCAAACATTTAGTTCTTTCCATGATAGAAATCTTCAATTAAAGAAGTTCTTCAATCTGTGCTGCGATATTGTCGATGTTCTCCGTAGGCTCGAAGCGGGCCACCACCTGCCCTTTCTTGTTGATGAGGAACTTGGTGAAGTTCCACTTGATGTCGGGTTTCTGCTTGTAGTCGGGATCTGCCTTAGAGAGCATGTCGTCGAGGATGGGGGCAATCTTGTGGCTCATATCCCAGCCAGCAAAACCTTTCTGCTCCTGCAGGAACTTGTAGAGGGGATCGGCATCATCGCCGTTTACCTTGACCTTCTTGAAACGGGGGAACTCTGTGCCGAAATTCAACTTACAGAACTCATGGATGCTCTCGTCAGTGCCGGGAGCCTGCTGTCCGAATTGGTTGCAGGGGAAGTCGAGAATCTCGAAGCCCTGGCTGTGATACTTCTCATAGAGTTTCTCCAGCTCGTCGTATTGTGGGGTGAATCCACACTTGGTTGCTGTATTGACAATCAGCAACACCTCGTTGGCGTATTCCTTCAGGGATACGTCCTTGCCTTTTCTGTCCTTGACAGTGAAGTCATAAACTGTTTTCATTTCTATTATTTATAGATAAGTAAAGTTGTCGGCTACAAAGATACAAAAAAGAAGTGAAAAGTAAGTCATCGCGATTCACTTTTCACTTCTTTTCACTATTCAATGAAAAAAGACACGTTCCAGGCATATGCAACTACCGAGAACGTGCCTTTATGATTTTGCGGTTTTATCTTACTTCTTCGCAGCCTTACCGTAGCGGCTCATGAACTTATCGACACGACCTGCGGTGTCAACGAGCTTGCTCTTACCAGTGTAGAACGGGTGAGAGGTGCTGGAGATTTCGACTTTTACCACCGGGTAAGTTTCGCCTTCGAATTCTACAGTGTCATTTGTCTTTGCAGTAGACTTCGAAAGGAACATATCGCCGTTGGACATGTCCTTGAACACGACGGGGCGATAGTTTTCTGGATGAATACCTTTTTTCATTTTGAATTTAATATTAATGTTATAAATACTGTTTGCGTATAAAGCGGGCGCAAAGGTACGAACTTTTTTTTGAATTTGCAAACTTTCTGCCCTTATTTTTCTTTTAAGTGATGATTTTTGTGTTTTTTTCTTGGCCGACTCAGATTTTTATGTTATTTTTGCAAGCATAAATATGACTGCTATGCGTAAAATCAGATTAGGAATGTTGCTCCTGCTGTTCCTCCCCGTCCTTGCCAACGCGAAGACATCGAAAAAGCAAGTGGCCTATGCGATAGGCTTCTACAATCTTGAGAACCTGTTTGATACCTGTCACGATGCGGGGAAGAACGACTATGAGTTCCTGCCCGAGGGTTCTTACCATTGGACTGCCGACAAATATGCCCATAAGCTCGTCAACCTGGCGCGTGTGCTCTCTGAGATGGGTACCGATGAACTGCCCGATGTGGGTTGTGCAGCCATCGGTGTGGCTGAGGTGGAGAACGCGAAGTGTCTTACCGACCTCTGTAACGAGCCTCCTCTGAAGGCTCGTGGCATTCAGTTCGTGCATATCGAGGGCCCGGATCAGCGTGGCATCGACTGTGGTCTGCTCTATAACCCTTCACTTTTCAGTGTCAGAAATGTCAAGCTCGTACCTTATATATATACAAGGCCAGAAGACGCAGGTCGCGCCACCCGTGGTTTCCTGATTGTCAGTGGTACGCTGGCCGACGAACATGTGACTATCGTCGTCAACCATCTGCCCTCCCGTGGGGCGCCCTCTATCGCCCGTGAGGATGGCGGCCAACAGTTGCGGGTAGTCAAAGACTCCCTGTTGGAAGACGATCCGGCCGTGAAACTGTTTATTATGGGCGACATGAACGACGATCCCCAAGATGCCTCGATGGCTGTCTGCTTAGGTGCCAAGCGTGAGGCAGGTGAGGTGGGGAAGGGCGACCTCTGGAATCCCTGGTGGAACGAGTTGGCAACAGGTAATGGTACACTGATGTATGAAGGTGCCTGGAACCTCTTCGACCAGATTATCCTCTCGGCCTCTTTACTTGGTGAGAAAGGATTGAAGTATGTGGGGCATCAGGTGTTCCGCCGTGACTATATGATCCAGGGCCCTGGTCCTTATTGGGGCAGTCCATTGCGCACCACGGCCGGTGGTCAGTGGCTCAATGGCTTCAGCGACCACCTGCCAACAGTGGTGTATTTGAGATAAAGGTAAAAAAGTAAAAAGGTAAGAAAGGATATGATCATTATTGGAATCGCGGGCGGATCGGGTTCTGGCAAGACCACCGTCGTCAAACGAATTGCCAAGGCGTTGCCACCTCATTGTGTGGCTGTTGTTCCCCTCGACTCGTATTATAATGATACGACCGAGCTCACCGATGAGGAGCGTAAGCAGATCAACTTCGACCATCCTGACGCCTTCGACTGGAAACTGCTTACCGAGCAGATCAAGAAGTTGAAGAATGGTGAGGCCATTGAGCAGCCCACATATTCGTATGTCATCTCCAACCGTCTGCCTGAGACCGTTCACGTTGAGCCCAAGCCCGTGATTATCCTCGAAGGCATCATGACGCTACACTATAAGAAGCTGCGCGACATGATGGACCTGAAGATCTTTGTGGATACCGACAGTGACGTGCGACTCATCCGTAACATCCGTCGTGACGTGGTGGAGCGTGGTCGTACGGTTGACATGGTACTCGACCACTACGAGAACGATGTGAAACCCATGCACGAGCAGTTTATCGAGCCTACCAAGAAATTTGCAGACCTCATTATTCCTTGGGGTCGTGAAAACAAACGAGGTATTGACATCCTCAGAACCTATATCCAGGGCTTCTCTGAAGAAGTCAAACAGGGTATGAAGGGGTAGGCTGCTATTCCTCGACTTTCGGAAGGTTTTCTGTAGAGGTGGTCTCTTCTGTCACCTCTTCTACTGGAACGGCTTCAATCGTCTCTTCCACTACTTCCTCGGCTACAGGAATCTCTTGGGCCTGACGCAGTTTTCGCCTGTTGGAGTGGAACTTAATGGAGTTCACCAATTCCGTCACACCATAGAGCAGCGAGCACCAGCCTAAGATCAGCATCGCCACGTTGACAGGTGTCATCGGTTTGATGATGACATATAGGCCCGTGAGCAAGATAAGCGATGGGAACACCCAGTAGCCGAAGCCTATCTTACCATATCTCCGTCCGTTTACCAGATTCATATACTGATTGATGGCACCTAAGATCAGGATGCCACCGATGATATACATCAGCGCCGTGATAAATACGTTGGGCGTCAGTGCCAACAGGGCACCGAGGATAAGGCTGCCCACGCCCACGATAGGAAAGGTGGGCTGCTCACCAGCCACCACGCGCCCCTCGGCATCGGTAATCTTATACTCCGACACATGCTTGCGGGCATTCACATAGACAATCAGGGAAATCAAACCCGACAAAAGGAACAGGATTCCGATAGCCACCGTAATCCATGTCACCGTATTATCCGGATACTTAATCAACAAAATACCTATGGCAATGGCACAGATGGCGCGGAAAATCGAACTCTGGAATATCTTCATAATTTACAATTTCTAAGTTTTACGCTGCAAATATAATAAAATAAGATGGAATCAGCAAATATTTATGTAATTTTGCAGCAAATTTTAAAAGATAATGACAACTCTTTATTTAGTGCGGCATGGAGAGACGGTGGACAATGCCCGTCAGATTATGCAGGGACAGACGCAGGGAGAACTTAACGAGAACGGTATCCGTCAGGCAGAGGAAGTGAGCCGGGAGTGGGCCTCCAGACCGTTGGATGCCATCATTGCCAGCGACCTGAAACGCTCCATCGATACCGCTAAGATAATTGCCGAACCCCACCAGTTGGAGGTGCTTACTACGCCTCTGCTGCGTGAGCGCGACTGGGGTAGTTTTACCGGGCGTTATATACCGGAACTGAAGGGCGAGGTATGGCCCGATGACATCGAGACATTGGAAAACCTTCTTTCCAGGGCTAGCGAATTCATCGCTTATGTCAAGGAGACATTCCCGGGAAAGAAGGTGCTGGCCGTAGGCCATGGCATCATCAACAAAGCCGTTCAGGCTGTATATTATGGTAAATCAATGAGCGAGATTCAAAGGATGACCAATGCCGAAGTGCGCATCCTTGAGTTGTAAATCTCAACTATCTGCGGCCTCCGAAGTGACCTCCACCAGAGTGCCCTCCGCCTGAGTGACTTCCGCCAGAGTGACCGCCACCGGAGCGTGTTCCCATGCTGGGTGATCCTCCGCCATGGAATCCGCCACCGGAACGTGTTCCGTGTGAGCTGCTTCCGGAGTGTGAGCCCCCAATACTGCGTGAGGGTGTAGAGCCTCCAATGCTGCGTGAGGGTGCAGAGCCTCCGCGATATCCTCCAAAGTTTCCACTATTCGAACGGCTCTCCGGACGACGCTCTATGCCGCGGTTGTTGTCATAACGGCGCTCCATCTGACGGTTGTTAAAGCCAGTGCGGTTGTTAGGACGATGGTCAGAACGGCCGGTTATGCGAGTAGAGCTATGGTGCGATGGTGAGCGGAATTCTCCGCGGTTCCAGCGGTCGTGCATGCCGTAGTGAGCCCTGTTGCTAGGACGATAGTGGTCGCGATGCCCGTAATAGTAACCATGTCTGCCATGAGTGTGCCAGGCATGTCCACCGCGGTAGGTGGCGTAGAAATGCGGACGCCCGAAGTAGAAATAGTCACGGTGTGGGTAACGGCGATAGATGCCGAAGTGCCAGTAACCTGCCTCCCAGTAAAGCGGGCGGTAGAAATAGGTGGCTGCCACAAAGGCGTTCCACTGCCAGTCGAAGAGTATATAGCTGAGATCGAGATTACGACGCTCCCAATAGGTACCGAATACATCGCTGCGTCCTGTCACGCCCATCAGGTAGTCAAGGTTGATCTCATAGGCTGCCTCATACTGTGCATCCGTCAAGTTCAGCTCGTAAGCCATCTTGTCGGTGAGGAACAGGGCCTCGTTGCGGGCCTGCTCGTAGCTCATGGCACTTGCTCCCATCGTGGTGGTCAGCATCATTGTCAGTGCGAAAAACAACTTCTTCATAATCGTATCTTATTAAAAGGTGAGACATATATAATTCTGATTCACGCTGCAAAATTGCGATTTTTTTCGCATCAATGCAAAGGAAATCCCCTAAACGCCGAGGGGAAAAACCCTATAAAGGTATTTTATTAGTGTTTTGTTTTGTCTTTTGCCCGATTATGCTTACCTTTGTCACCAAATATGAGACATTTATTATTCCTTTTATTATGGATTAGCGGGGTGACTGTTGCTTTAGGACAGGAGCGGTCGCTCTTTGACAGTCTGCAGTATCGGGCAGAGGTGCAGGCTACAGCTGGCGGTGGGGATCACTCGCCCTTGTGGCTGAATGCCAATAAGTATGGACTGAGTTCGCTGAAGACTGCCAACGGCTATGTGCGAGGAGCCGTAGGACGGCCGTTGCGTGTCGATGATGGTCGGCGCTGGGGCATTGGTTATGGTGTCGATGTGGCTGTGGCAGCAGGCTTCACGAGTACCCTCGTCGTGCAGCAGGCTTTTGTGGAGGCCCGTTGGTTGAAGGGCGTACTTACCGTAGGTGCCAAGGAGCAGCCTATGGAGTTGAAGAATCAGGAGTTGAGTACTGGTTCCCAGACTTTAGGCATTAATGCCCGTCCTGTGCCACAGGTGAGGCTCTCATTGCCTGACTACTGGGCAATTCCCGGACTTCACAACTGGCTCGCCCTGAAGGGGCATATCGCCTATGGTCGGACGACCGACGGCCACTGGCAGGATGACTTCGTGGCTCCCCAGTCGCGTTATACGGGTAACACCTATTATCACAGCAAAGCCGGTTATCTGAAGATTGGTCCTAAGAACATCACCTTCGAGGTAGGTCTGGAGATGGCCAGTCAGTTTGGTGGTGAGTCGCATGTCTGGGAGAACGGTGTGGAGAAGGTGTATAAGAACAGTCAGAACGCCAAGGCATTCTTCAATGCCCTCGTTCCTGGTGGTTCTGATGCCACCGACGGCGATTTCGAGAATACCGAAGGCAATCAGTTGGGCTCATGGGTGGCACGACTGAATATCGATCAGCCAGCCTGGCAGCTTGGTATCTATGCCGATCAGTTCTTTGAGGACCATTCTATGCTGTTCCATTTTAATAAGAGTGGTGACAAAAAGTTCCGTTACGACTTCAAGGACTGGATGTTAGGAGCCGAGTTGAAACTGAAAAATAATCCCTGGCTAGAGAATATCGTGGTGGAGTATCTTTACACGAAGTATCAGGCGGGCCCTGTGTATCACGACGAGACTAACAACATTCGCCTGCAGATAAGCGGTCGCGATAATTACTACAACCACCACCTCTACAGCGGTTGGCAGCATTGGGGGCAGGTGATGGGCAATCCTCTTTACGTCTCGCCGCTTTATAACGATGATAACACCATCGAGGTGAAGCACAACCGTTTCGTGGCCTGGCATCTGGGACTGAGCGGCACACCGCTTCCCCGTCTGCATTATCGAGTACTTGCCACTTGGCAGAAGAGCTACGGCTCGTATTACTATCTTCCCACTAACCCCATGGAGGGTGTGAGCTTGTTGGCTGAGGCTGGTTATGGCCTCTCTAGCAGCTGGAGCCTGAAGGGGGCTTTTGCTATGGACGCAGGCAAACTGCGTGGCGATAACTATGGTTTTCAACTCTCAGTCATAAAAACTGGATTATTTAAGAATTGAAGATTGAAAATTGAATATTGAAAATAGGAATTGACAAATGAAGCGATTCTTTATATATATAATAGGTATAGGGCTGCTGCTGACAGCCTGCGATATGGAGAGTTCGGATAATGGCCATCTTGACGGCTTTTGGCAGATGACGAGCAAAACGGATCAATATGCCAAATGCGGTGCTGTCGACATGCGCGATTCGGGTATCACATGGGCATTTCAGGGAAAACTGCTTGAACTACGTGATGTGAAGAAGGTGCATCAGGACATTCTCGGTAACTTTGAACATCAGGGTGGTACGCTAAGCGTCAGCCATTTTTATCTGGTGGATCGTGACAAGGGCGATATACTAATTGATGATGCCATCTCCTATCTCGTGCCCTATGGTGTAGGACAGTCACAGGAGAAGTTCAAGGTTGTGGAGCTGACCAGCAGTGAGATGATTCTCGAGAGTGAGCGTTTCCTGCTGAAGTTCCGCAAATATTAAATTTTTTTGCCGAACACGATCTTCAGGAATGTCAGACCCAGGATCTTGGCGTCGAGCCACCATGAACGGTGCTCCAGATAGTCAAGGTCCATCTCCAGGCGTTTCAGCATCTTGTCCATCGTGTCGGTATAGC
>Ga0247608_10006823_pt1 | contig 11905 bp, 9 predicted proteins | sample 176DNAGHGlowgp2_FD_193490 | JGI IMG/M metagenome (GOLD analysis project Ga0247608, IMG submission 193490) | Sheep rumen microbial communities from Palmerston North, Manawatu-Wanganui, New Zealand - 1766 DNA GHGlow gp2 | ecosystem: Host-associated > Mammals > Digestive system > Stomach > Rumen ... | reverse complement strand
GGAAAAACTAGGTTTGGTGTCTTCTAAAACAAATAGGGTTGTTTCTAGTGCAGAAAAACCACAAGAATTTATAGTTATGCCAGAGGCATTTGTTGAAGCAACAAAGTTACCCGGCATACCTATGGGCGTTACTACACTAATACACGGTCATTCCAATACAGGAAAATCATTGCTTAAAAATTGCCTTATTGCATCGGCACAAAGGCAAGGAATACTTCCAGTGATAATTGAGACTGAGAATAACTTTTCATTTAAATTTGCGATAGCTTGTGGAATGCAAGCTACACCAATATATGATGAGGTTGAGGTTGAAAAGGTAGACCAAGAAACTGGAGAGATTACAATTGAACTTGAGAATAGAATTGTCGAGTACGAGGGAAATTTCCTATATTATGACAGTGAGATATTGGTTGAAAAGTACGGTGATTTTGACCATTCTCAAGGAAAAAGAGTTAGTAAGAGAAGAACAGAGCCTGTTATTGAGGACATTGCTATGTTAATGCACGAATTGTTAGATATGCAAGCAAATGGAGATATTCAACAACCATTATTGTTTATTTGGGATTCTGTTGGTTCAATATCATCGTTCAGGTCAGTTACTAGCAGAACAACCAATGCGATGTGGGATGCTGGGGCACTATCCGTTGCGTTTAACACACTTCTTAATAACCGAATTCCTTCTTCAAAAAAGATTTCTAGCCCATACACAAATACATTTGTTGCGGTTAACAAGGTTTGGTTGGATAGTATGACAAGTCCAGTAGGACCTCCAAGCTTACAAATGAAGGGTGGTAACGCACTTCTTTATTCTAGCAGATTAACAATTCTACTAGGTGGAACACTAAAGGCCGCTACTAAGAAACTTAATGCAACTAGTAAGGGTGAAACATATACATATGGTCTTATAACTAAGATTAAGATTGTTAAGAACCAGTTGGATAGCCCATATGGATTAACATACGAAGGGACTTTCTGTTGTGTGCCAAATGGAATGGTTTCAGAGAATAGGCTAGATGAATATAAGAAGAACAATGTCTCTTTAATCCTTAAGGAATTGCAAGAATTGGCTAAAGGAAAGGACAAGGTGATTACTGCTGAAGATATTGAGTTTAATGAAGAAGACTCTGAAGAATAAAAATAATTAGGAGGGGATAATGCGTCCCCTCCGTTTTAAATGTTTTATAGACGAGTTTAGTCAAGAATGAGGCAAGTAGTTAGAAAAAACATAAAAGAAGCGCATAACATATCCTCAGAAGAGCCGTTTTATACTTTGCTTATAGATGGTAATAGTGTTATGAAAAGGTCGCTAACCAACACTAGATTGGGTGAAGACGGAAAAAACTATGGTATGATTGAACAATCAATAAAGTTTATTGAGAGGGTTCTTTTGGACCGTAATTTCTCACATTGTTACTTCTTTATGGATGGCGAAGGTAGCGGTCAGCTTCGTGCTTATTTGTATGAAGAATATAAAGCAAACAGAGATAAGCATTATTTTACATCCGCCATAAGTGAGTACGACAAGCAGATTAATGATTATGTTCGAAATTGTATAGCATATCATAATAAAAAGCGTTCTCAAATTGAGTTGAAACGAGGTGAAACAGATGACGAGGCATTTGAAAGACAAAAGCCAATACTTGTTGCCATTCTAGAAAACCTTTTCGTTAGAACTATGGAACATAGAGATGTCGAAGGCGATGACCTTATTGCGTATTATGTAAAACACAAAAAGCCTAATGAGAAGATATACATAATAAGTGGGGATAGAGATATAACACAACTTATTGCTGACGATGTTGCTGTGTATATATTAGATAAAGGCGTCTACGTTTCAAAAAAGAATGACAAGGAAGTTTTAGGGATACCTTCAGAGAACATTGTACTACAAAAGATGATTTGTGGAGATGCATCTGATAATATTAAGGGAATTAAGGGTGTTGGTGAAACAACCTTGAAAAAGCTATTTCCAGAGATTGTGACGAGGCCAATGACTTTAAGCGAAATAATGTCTCAAGCAAAGGAAATAAACGAGCAGAGAGCAAAAGAAAAGAAGAAACCGTTACTTGCTTGTACTAATATTATTGATAAAGTGACTGATGGTGTCCAAGGCGAAAGAATTTATGAAGTAAATAAACAAATTATAGATTTATCAGAGCCATTATTAACAAAAGATGCCAAAGAAGAACTAGATGCAAATATGGATTCTCCTTTAGACCCAACCGATAGGAATTTTAGTAATATATACAACATTGTTCAAGAGTTTAAAATAAGTTTCTTGTATGATGAAAACAAATTTGGTAATTTATTTGGGTGTTTTGGTAGGCTAATAGAAAACGAAAAAAATTTTTTTAAAAAAAGTTAAAATATTTTTTGTTTTTTACCAGTTTTTTTTGTACTTTTGTGCAAAACTGAATAAAAGGAGCAAATTATGGCTTTAAATGAGAATTTTAGATGAGGAAAAACTTAGAGAGTTTAGTAAGAACACTTATCTTTTTGCAAATACAATGATAGATAACGAGTTTCAGAATTGGGGTCATTCAATTCAAGGAGACGTAAAGGATTCGGATTGTGCTGAAAGGCTTGGTTTTCCAGATATGTTCAAGTTTGCCTTGAGAGAAGGCGTTACTTGGGAACAAATGGTTAATGAATTAAGCACAATAGAAGATAGAAGGGTGAGAGATTATGCTGTTACTCGTGTAATTAACATAAGGGCTGCTGTTTCGGATGAAAGTGTTTTTGGTATGTGTGATGGAATAGAGTTAAACCCTAATCCGTATGACCCAAAATGGGATTTTGCAATACAAGGGCATAGGTTGGATTTAAAATCGACGGTGTTGCCAGTTAATGCTAGTAAGTTTGGTGAATTCGCAAACAATTGGGATGCGATTAGGGAGAATCCTCAAGAGTTAATAAGAAGGATGTATTTATTCCAATCTAGTGGAGTAAGAACGCATAGGACGATGAACAATAGATTCTTTCTATTTAATAAGTCATTTGTATCGGATAAAAATACTTTTCTATTAAAGTCTGGATATAGAGGAAGGCCAGAGATTATCAAGGAAATTGTTAGAAATTTCACGGATGATAATTTATTTAGTGTTGATAATGTGTATATTAAGAAATTCGATGCCATTTATAACGGAGTGCAATCAGTGCTTGCAATCATCTTTGAAAAAGAAGATGGCACATTTAGTTATGAAATATTAAAAGGAAATTATAAAGATGTCACTAGTAATAATTAAAGTAGATAGAGAGCATAGTACACATAGTATATATAGCGAAGGCATACAATTATATGGTAATAGTGAAATTATGACAAATAACACTAATAAAATCACACACCTAAAGATTGGTAAACTTGATATACTTCTTGGGTGTACTGGAAGTTCTAGTCTTGGCCGTTTTATTCGCCTTAGAATAGCGGATAAAATATCATCAAGTGAACTTGCCAATGTTCTATATGATATTGATGCTTCTGAAGATAAACTAGTTGCGATTTTTAATAGTCTTTGGGAGGATTTCTGTGAAGAAAACGAATTAGATACCTCTAACGATAGTTGGAGTGAGTGTGAATCAGTAATGTCTATAAACGGAAGATTATTTCATATAGAGTTGTATTCAGGGCATCGTTTCGATGTTTCAACTTTAGATGAAGATTTTACAGCAGTTGGCCAAGGAGACCTTGCTGCGAAGTGTATGTTGTCTCTAGGTATAGATGTACAAACAATTCTAGATACTATTTCTAAGTATAATTGCCAGATTAACAATAACTTAAAGGCAATTGAAAACATACCATATTAGAAAAATTTTAAAAAAATAGATAGAATGAATAAAAAAGAATGGTTTTTTACTGACGAGAGTGCTTTGTCAGATTGGACAGTTTGCAAGAAGGGTTCTAGTAAATGGAATATGTTTATGGGGCTGCCTGTGGTGCAAAAAGATGGATTTATACGCCTTAACTGTCAAATAGATGGATGTAGTTTTATAACATCTGGTTTGCAGTCAAAGGAGCTTCTTGGTTCTGGCTCAGTAGAGGTTAAGGCTAGGTTTAAGGGTGGTAAGAGTAGTTGGCCAGCAATATGGTTGATAGACGAGCGTAATGCTACTAGATACTATGAGATAGACATTTGTGAATATTTCGGTGATAACAACAAGGTAAAGAGCGGCCTTTTTATGCCGAAACATATGTCGTCTGTATTTAGAAGATGGTTTAGGCCAAAAAAGAACACCAAAATAAAGAAGGGAGATTGGAATATCTTCAGATGTGAATGGAATGAGAAGAGTATTAAGATATTTGTAAATGGTAAATTAGTTATTAATTATAAAAATAACGGAAGCGATAAGTCCTACCCACAAACTGAGGAAGATAGAAAATATAATTTGTTTTTGACAATGCAATATGCGTATGGGAAACCAAGGCCAAGTCAGTTGCCATTGTGGATGGATGTAGAATATGTTAAATACGAACCAGCTTAAATTAAAAAAAATCTGTCAGGAATTTTGGTTTTTGACAGTTTTTTTTGTACTTTTGCAATGTTAACGATTGTTAACGATATTGTTTAACTTTTAAATTTTAAAAAAATGGAAACAAACAAAGAACAAAGAGAGTTTACTGAAGAAAGATTTGAATTCGCAGTATTTGTAAATGAAAACTTAATTTGTAAACGTAACTTTAAAATTAACAATTTCATTCAAGGCAGTATGAATACGCTTGATTTTAAGTGTGCCGTTGATGAAATAGTAGAAATGATTGACAATGACTTGAAGTCAAAGTCTAGAGTGTATACTTGGCATTATTTCGATGAGAATGATAGTGAGCCAAATGAGTTTAATCAGCCATTATTGGAGCCTTGGGAATGCACGTTTAAGTTTGTAGTATATGATAACAAAGAAGAGGTTATCACAAAGATTTGGGACGGAAGAGGATACCCTAGAATGATTCGTGAAAGGGTTGACCTTACAAACAAGTATGTAAAAATCATCACGAAGGATGGCCGTGCATATACATTTGACAAGGAAAAGTTCTTTTCCGAAAATGATGAGAAGCTTTCAATTGACTTATACATTTTAAAACAAATGATTGGTGATAAGCAAGACCTTCTCCTTGCTATTACGAAGAAGATTTGTGCATATTGCTCTCCTAGGGAGGAGGGTTATAAGAAAATCTCTGACTACACCGTGAGTGAAGAGTTTAAAACTGTTGACTTTAAGAGAGATGAGAATGGAAATCCTATTGAAAAGGACGGAAAGTTTGTTCTCGACAAATCAAATAAAGACAAGAAAAAATATTTCTTCTCACAACGAGCTGCATATGAAAAGATGTGCGCAGACTGGGGTCAATCCGTTGCACAAAAGACAAAAGACCATATAAATAGTTTTTATAGAGTTTAATATAAGGAGTTGATGTAATGGCTGTAAATATAGACAAAAAAGATATGGGCTACTTGGGCGAGGAGTTCCAATACCGCCTTATACATCACTTCTTCGCCAATAAAGACTTTTTCAAGGATATTAGTTCTATTCTTGACCAAAATATGTTTACAAATCCAACCTTAAAGCAATTCGTTGGTTGGATGAAAGAGCATTACAAAATCCACGACACAGTTCCGTCTTATGATATTATGGGTGTGATGATTAGAACGCACACCCATACGGATTTAGACGTTGAACAAAGTGAAGCAATATTGAATGAAATCAAGAATAAACCAGATGAAGACCCTAGTTATGTAGAAGAAGTAGCTCTTAAGTTTTTTAAACAACAGCATATTGTCAAAACGGCTAATGAAATCCTTCGTATAGCTGGAAATGGAGATGCTGATAGATATGAAAAATGTGCCGAGCTACTTAGTGAAGCAATTCACCAAGGTGTTCATAATGATGAAGGTATTGAGGTGTTTTCAGATATAGGTGAAGTTTTATCTGATGATTATAGAATACCAATTCCAACAGGAATCCTTCAACTCGATAAAGCCCTAGAAGGAGGTATAGGTAAGGGAGAACTTGGCGTTATAGTTGGCCCTACAAGCTTTGGTAAAGCATTAAGTGTCAACGAGTTGGTACTTACTCCAAGTGGGTTTAAGCTAGCTAGGGATATCAAAATAGGTGATAAACTTATTGGTAAAAACGGTTCTCCAACTAATGTTATTGGTGTGTTTCCTCAAGGTGTTCGACCTATATATAAGGTAAAATTTACTGATGGTACATACTACGAGTGTGATAAGGAACATATTCTTCCTGTAAATACTTATTGGCAAAGAAGTGGTAAAAAATACATTAAGGGTGTGTCTAAAGGAAGAAATGATAAAAGGTATATGCCAGATTTATCATTTAAAAATATGACACTTAGGGAAATTATAGATAAAGGACTTTATAGAAGTGGCCATAGGCACAATTTTGCGGTTCCCAATTGTAACCCAGTAGAATTGGATGAGGTTAAAGTAGAAATAGACCCATATATTTTAGGCGTTTTAATTGGAGATGGATGCTTTACTTGTGGGAGTTTTTATTATAGCACGAAAGATTCTATAATAAAGGAAAATGTTTTAAATTTACTTCCTAGCAACTTTGAATATTCGGAAAGAATAAACAATAAAAACTTAGTTGAAGTACATTTATTCAAGCCTTTTTGGGATGTTTTAGGAAAACATATAGATTTGGGCTTACATTCTTATGACAAGTATATCCCAAATGAGTATTTGTACAATTCCAAAGAAAATAGAATTAAACTTTTACAAGGATTGATGGACACTGATGGGTTTATATCTAAAGCTGGATATTGTGGTTTTACTACTAAATCAAAAAGACTTGCTGAAGATTTCTTAACGTTAGTGCGTTCTTTAGGAGGCGTTGGTACTGTAAGAGAAAAACAAAGTGGGTATTTTAGCAAGAAGTTAAATGAAAGAGTGGAGTGTGGAATTGTATATGACATTTCGTTCGGTTTGTTTGATTCTTCTATTCAAGTATCTTCACTTGAAAGAAAACAAAGTAAGGTGCGTTATTTGACAAATTCTAAATTTCATAAATTTATAGATGATGTTGAATTTGTTAGGGAAGAAGATGCTGTATGTTTTCTTGTGGATGCAGAAGACCATTTATTCCTTACAAGAGACTTTAATGTTACTCATAACACATCATTGACAACAGCAATTGCTTCTTATGCTTCAACCTTTAGGTGTGAAGCTAATGAGAATCAAGGGTTTAAGGTTCTTCAGATTGTATTTGAGGATAGAATAAAGCAAATACAAAGAAAGCACTTAGCTAGAATAGTAACGTTGAATAGTGGACAAGTTGTAGAGTCGAAGGATTTGTCAAAACCAGAATTCAGAGAATTGGTAAGGAGCACATTTGAAACATTTGCTGATAAAGATATGATGAATGCAAATCTTCGTATCATAAGATTGCCAAATGGAGATGTGACCGCAAGTCAGATTAAAAGACTGATAAAGAAATTAACGAACAATGGCTTTAAGCCAGACTTAGTTATAGTTGACTATTTTGAATGTCTTGATACCAATGCAGATGCTGGCTACAACGTTACCAACGAATGGGAAAAGGAAGGTAAGACAATGCGTAAATTCGAATCTATGGCAAATGAGTTGAACATTGCGATGTGGATTCCTTCCCAAGGAACAAAAGAATCTATAAGTGCGGAACTAGTTACAATGGATAAGATGGGTGGCTCTGTTAAAAAGGCTCAGATTGCACACATAATATTATCAATAGCTAGGACAACTGAAGACATTGAAAATAATAAGGCTACAATGTCAATTCTCAAGAATCGTTCTGGTAAGGCAGGATGTATCTTTAAGAACGTAAACTTCAACAACGGTACTTGTGTAATTGAATGTAACGATGATGATGATATGTTGACAGCTGTAGAGTTTGGTATGGAGAAGTCGAACAATATAATGAAGAGTACGGCAGAATTAAAGCAACAGTTAAGGATGGAAAGGGCGGCTGCTGAATCATATTCCGCAACTTAAAATTATCAAGTAAATACTGTTTAACACCTAAAATTGTACGATAAAAAAAATATATTTTTTTTACATAAAGGGAGGTACGAAGTTATCAGCAATGTAAGCATTGTTTGACTTTTCACCTCCCTTTTTAATGGATTTTTTTATAAAAATGAATAGTATTTATAATAACCCTAATTAAAAAATTAAAAGGGAATGGTTTTTTGGGAAATAATAAAAATAAAATAATATAAAGATGATGAATGTAACAAAAAAAGACGGAAGCGTTCAACTTTTTGACTATGGAAAGATTGAACGAGCCTTAGAGAAGGCATTCTCATCCGTTGGCGAAACTGTTGACGAAAAGTTTATGGAGCAACTTAAGGCTCAGATAGACAAAGTAGTCGCTAGCCACGCAAAGGATGAGATTATCGATGTCGATGAGTTGCAAGACGTTATCCAAAAGGAACTGATTAAGCGCAACAAGTATAATGTTGTGGAATCTTACATCTTGTACCGCAAGAAACGACAAGAGATAAGAGAATCAAAGTCAGACCTTATTAAAAACGTCAAGAAGGCGCTCAACGCAACCGACATCCAAAACCAAAATGCTAATGTTGATGAAGCCTCATTCGGAGGAAGAATCGGAGAAGCTGCTAGGGTGGTTACAAAGGATATGGCATTAAAATCAATGTCAAAAATGTCAAGGAGAAACCACGAGAACAATGAAATCTATATCCATAAGGTAAAAGTTGTGGCGTAGCACGGTAACGTGTTAATGAAAACTGCGTGAACCCATACCAAAGGGGTGTAATTGAAAAATTGCTATCGGTATCAGTTAAATAAGGGGATAAAGGCGAATCGACCCACGAATACACTGACTAAGAGAGCCTACGGTCCAAGTACGTGGATAGCAGGTAATACCGAGCCAAATCAATTAAAATTGAGAGGTGTAACGACTAACGGTGATGAGTGTAGCCGTGTAGGGTAGAGATTGGTACTACTCGAAGTGCGCAGCAACCAATATAAGGTTGAAGAGATAGTCTGTTTTAAGTGTAATTACTTAATAAAAAACGGATTTAGATTCCTATCAAGCGGGAATGCATAATTGCTTGAGTATCCCATTTGATGATTTGTTGAAAAATGGTTTCAACACGAGGCAAACGGATGTAAGACCTGCAAATTCAGTTAATACGGCGTTCCAACTTGTTGCGGTTATATTCCAGCTTCAAAGCTTACAGCAATTTGGCGGGGTCGCCTCGACACACTTGGATTGGACAATGGTTCCATATGTAAGGAAGTCCTTCATAAAGCATTACAACGATGTAAGGGACACCTTGAACCTAAAGCCAATAAAGAAGAGCGATGACTTTATAGTTAATACCGAAATAGACTCAGATGCATACAAGGGAAAATGGTATGAACTTGGAAAACGGTATATATGGAATAAAGCGATAAAGAGAACGTATAAGGAAATTAGACAAGCGGTTGAAGGAATGTACCACAATTTAAATACACTTCAATCACGCAGTGGTAGGGATGATTGCCACCTTGCAGCATAATACATAAACTGCAAGAAAAACTCCGTAAAATCGGTGAAAGCTAAAAATAATGTTGACCTTTTTTGTAAAGTATTTAATATTTATATATAAACAATATAAAAAACAATGCGTATTCAAATAGGTGACGAAAATAAAATTATTGAAAGTTATAAAGAAGGCCATTCTATGGCTGAGATAGGGAAACAATTTGGTGTAACTGCTGCAACAATTTGGAGAATATTGAAAAAGCATAATGTTGAAACTAGAACAAACGGTGGAATTTACAAATTAAATGAAGTGCAAATATGCAAAGATTATAAGAGTGGTAAAAGTTCATCAGTAATTGCAGAAGAAAACAATGTTACAATTCATACTATCACAAATATTTTAGAAAAACACTTAATTGATAGAGATAACATTTATCATAACCTTAATTTAGTAGGGGATTATTGGGAAAATATAGATTCTTATGATAAAGCCTATTTTTTAGGCCTACTCATATCTGATGGTAATGTTATTGGAAATTGTACTAGGTTACAGTTGTCTAATAAAGACTCTTATATTCTAGAAGAATTTGCAAAGTGTACCAAAAACGAAAACAAGTTTAATGTTGATAAACGAGGATTAGTTGGATTAGCAGTTAAGAGAAAAAAATGGGTAACTGATTTGGCAAAATATGGGGTTGTTCCAAACAAGACAAGTAAAGTGTATTTGCCAAAGTTAGATGCAGAAATGATGCCACACCTTATTAGAGGTTTAATAGACGGTGATGGGTGGGTATCTTATAAAGGACACCAAATAGGGTTTTGTGGAAACGAAAATATAGTTACACAAGTAAGAGATTTTTTAAGTGATACTCTAAAAGTATATCGAATTAAAGTAATTCATTCTGATGAAAACTTGTGGATGATTGCTTGGTCTTCTACTAAAGACATTCAGACAATAGGTAATTACATTTACAAAGATAAAGAAAGTTGTTTCCTAAAAAGAAAATACAATAATTTTTTAAACATTATTAATGCTAATACCGAGGTAATTTCTGAGATAGCGAAAGGCTCAGAAACACCGTAGAGCGTAGGAGATGAATAAATATAATTCTCCCAAGAGTACGGAGCACCTTTGGAAGATAAGGTGAAAATGTACGCCAGACTGAGTTGGAAATGACCAACTGATGAAAATGAGGGAAACCTCCAGAGTATCAGATAAAAAACTGATAGTTAATAACTTACGAATCAGCTTCCGTTCACGAGCATCAATTACGGTACTTGTACTAATATGTCAGGCCGTATGGTGACTAAGGCTCTTTTAGAGGTCTCCATAGAAGGATTGGGAAGATATCACAAGACGAGCATATTCCCTTGTGGAATTTTCCAATATATGAAAGGAGTTAACGACAAGAAAGGAACCCCTAACTATGACTTATTCAGACTAGCCCTTAAATCAACAGCAAAGAGAATTTATCCAAATTATGCAAATGTGGATTGGAGTGGTAATGCTGGATATGACAGAAACGACCCAAGGACGTATTTTTCAACGATGGGTTGTAGAACAGCTAACGGTATGGATATTAATGGTTTTGGCCAATTAAAGGATGGAAGAGGAAATATTTGCCCAGTTACAATCATTATGCCAACGTTGGCGATGCAGAGCAAGGAGAAAGTTGAGAAGAAGGCTTCAAAGGAAGATAGAGTTTACTCCAACGAAGAGGTTATTGAGGAGTTTATGAAACTTTTAGACAAGAAGATTGCTGAAGCTAGGGATATGTTGCTTGAAAGATTTGAGCATATATGCAGTCAGTCACCAAATAGTGCTAAGTTTATGTGGGAAAACAACACTATGGCTGGATATGTTCCAGAAGAGGGTATAAGAAGTGCCCTTAAGCACGGAACAATTGTTATAGGTCAGCTTGGTCTTGCTGAAACCCTTCAGATATTGATTCAGAAAGACCATACAACAGAAGAAGGTATGGATTTGGCAAAAGTCATTGAGGGTTTGTTTAAGAAGAGATGTGCTGAATTCAAGGAAGAATACAAGTTAAACTTCGGTGTTTATTATACGCCAGCAGAAAATCTTTGTTATACTGCGATGAAGAAGTTTAAGAACAAGTATGGTGTGATTGAGAATGTTTCAGACAGAGATTATTTCACAAATTCGATACACGTTCCAGTTTGGCACGATGTTGACCCATTTGAGAAGATTGACATTGAGTCACAATTGACAAGCTTTAGTAATGCAGGGTGTATAACCTACGTTGAGCTTCCTAGCACCGCGATAAACAACATTGACGCTGTTGAAACTATTGTCAACTATGCGATGGAAAAGGATATTCCTTATTTTGCGCTTAATTTCCCTCTAGATACTTGCAATAAGTGCCACGCACAAGGCGATTTCAATGGAAAGTGTCCT
>Ga0247608_10006822_pt1 | contig 11908 bp, 8 predicted proteins | sample 176DNAGHGlowgp2_FD_193490 | JGI IMG/M metagenome (GOLD analysis project Ga0247608, IMG submission 193490) | Sheep rumen microbial communities from Palmerston North, Manawatu-Wanganui, New Zealand - 1766 DNA GHGlow gp2 | ecosystem: Host-associated > Mammals > Digestive system > Stomach > Rumen ... | reverse complement strand
TGTATATTACAATCATCCTGTGGTACATCTTACAAAAGATGAAATCACGTATATCAATAATGGTTTGAATATTCTGAAATCGATTCTTTTGAAGGACTTTCTCTACAAGGATTACATCATCAAGCACTTCTTTGAGCTTTCCATTCTTTTCATTAATAATATAGAGGACATCAAGATTCTGCCAGAAAGAAAGAAGAGTAGAGTGGAACAGATATTCGAGCAGTTTTGTGAGTTGTTTTTTGCCAATTATCGTCAGTCGAGAAAGATTATTTGGTACGCCGACAAACTGTGCATCACTCCAAAGTATCTTTCTTCGGTCATCAAGATGACTACGGGTAAGACAGCTGCTGAATGGATTAACGACTGCGTGATGATGGAGATAAAGAATCTGTTGATATTGAATAAGCAGTTGGATGTAAAGGAAATAGCTTCATCTATGGGATTCGAAAATCTTTCCAGTTTCTGTAGTTATTTCAAAAAACACACAGGAACTACTCCTATGGAATTCAGAAATTCATAGAAAAAGGTAGAATATGTTTTTTCAAACTTCGTGAAATGGCTCTCGAAAAGCAAAGATATTTGTTCATTTATTGAGTTTTACATACATTTGCAAAAGTTATTAAAAATTGTTCGACAAAGAAGTTAATTTATATTTATTAGGTCCATTTCACTGAGTATTATTTTTTAAGGGAATAAGATTGAGATAATAGTGAGGTCCTTCCTTTTTTCAAGATGATAGAAAAAAGAGGGTCTTCACTATTTTCTTCTTTTATGAACATTTTAGTTAAATAATGAAAGAAAAAAGGTACTTATTAATGAATTATTGAAAGAAAAGTGCTAAATTTGCAACTTAGTTTTTGAAAGGAATAGTGATTCCATAATTTCTCAAGGCAAGATTGTTTTATTAATATTAATCATTATTTTCATGAAAAAGTTTTTTACTCTTATTGCAGTATTTGCAATATCAACTTGTGCTGTGATGGCTCAGAACCAAATTCTCAATGGAGGATTTGAAGATTGGGGTAAATATGATGTAAATAGTACATCTGCTGCAGAACCTCGCTATTGGCATTCTTTTAGTAGTGCATCGGGACCGTTAGCTTCTTTTTCAGGAGACCATTGTTTTATTAGTTCAGATGCTCATAGTGGAAATTATAGTGCTGCTATAAAGGCTGGTAAAGTTTTTGGTGTTGTTGCCAATGGTACAATGACTACAGGTCGTTTGAATGCTGGTAATATATCTGCTTCTAATCCAGCTAATCATGCTGAGCTTGACATTAATAAAAAAGTATACGATAATGGAGAACCTTATGTAGACAATAATAAGGATCCATTCTATCAAATATTAGAATCTCGTCCAGATTATATTTCTTTTTGGGCAAAATTCTCTACAGGAAAGGTAGGTACACTTGCTAATATGAGCGCATATATCACTGATGGAACCTATTATCAAGCTCCAGAAGATAAAACATATAATAATAAAATAGGTTGGGCAGAATATCCATTTATAGGTCCTTGCTCAGAATGGACACATTTCGTTGTGCCATTTGAATATGCTAATACAGATAAACAACCAAAAGCAATCCTTTTAACTTTCTCTACTTGTGTTACTCCTGGTGGTGGTGATGGTAGCGAAGTGTTGCTTGTGGATGATGTAGAACTTATCTATAAGGGTGATGTGAATGGTGATAAATCCATTAACATCAATGATGTTGTAACTCTTGTGAATAGGATTCTTGGAAACTAATGGTCAAGTAAATAGTTATTCTCATAGAAAATCCTCGAAGTCAATGTTCGTTGACTTCGAGGATTTTTCGTTTCTTACATTTTATTTCTTACAGTTTATATTAAGATGTTCGTCCCATCCTTGCTTTCTGTTTGTCGCCTGCACCAGAGCCGCGGTATTTGGAGTGAGCTTCATTGAATTTCCAAGTCACTTCGAGCGTGAAGGTACGACGAGCAGGATTATGCGCTATCAGTTCACGATAGCCAAAGATGATGGCATCGGTCTTATTGGTATTGAAGATGTCGTAACAACGAAGATCGGCATTCAGTGTGCCGAGCTGGCGCAAGTTGAAATCTTTCTGCACTCCGATATTCCCGATGATGCGCGTTTTTTTGATGCGGAAGTTATTGTACTCACCCTTCGTTGCCCATTCCAGGTCGGCATTCAGTCGGAAAGCATGAGGCAGCTCAATCGTGTTGCGCCAAGAGCCATTGAACCAAGGTTGGTTGAGCGTGATGGTCTTTCCTGTGGCGGTAGGCGATTGATAATTTTGGAACATGGCTACCAAGTTCCATATTGGATGCCAAATTCCGATGACAGGTCTTGCGGATGCAACGATAGTAAGCCTGTCATAATCCTTCTGACTGTTGATAGGACGCACAAGACTGATGAGAGGGTCTGTGGAACCTGGGAAAGGTTCGGTGGACATGGTCAAAGCATCCTTGATGCGACCATAGTTCAATGTTAGGTTCATCCACTTGTAAGCACCGTTCAGCACAAGACTATGTGTATAGGTTGGCTTCAGATAGGGATTGCCACTTTGGTAGGTATAGCGGTTTATATAGACAGTCGAACTGGTCAGATTGGAGTAGTTAGGTCGCTCAATGTCGTGACGATACGACAACGAAAGCTGCACATTGCCTATAGGTGCAGAGATGACTGCAGTAGGAAACCAGTCACCATAATCGCGACAAACTTCATTCTCTTTGATACCAAAGTTGAAATAGTCGTTCTTCAGATGCTCGTAGCGCAACCCCACTTGTGCAAACACTCTGCCGAATGGTCTGCCGTATTCTGCAAAGGCAGATGCCGACTTCTCGTTAATTTTTGTATCGGTAGCCTTCACGGGCACGTTGTCAGTAGCCATGAAACTGTAAGCATCCGTGCGGTGGTTATAGGAGTATTCACCACCAGCGGAGAGGTTTCCTTTCCACACAGGATAACTGAAAATGAGTTTCGATGCCCAGAAGTTGTTGCCACTGATAGTGTTGCTCTCTATGCTACGATGAACTGTTGTGCTACCCACCACTGTGGTCTGCTCCTTGGTGTAGCCTGGAGTTTCGGTGTCATCAAACAAACCGTCAACGTTCAGGTCAATGCTCAATTGGCCCAGCTTGCCATTATAGTAGGCATTGAAGATGTGCTTCTTGAACTGGTCTTCCTGCACAATCTTGCTCTCCGAACGCTCTGTATAGATTCCGTTTTCGTAATTGTCGGTATTGAACATGCTGTTGTATTTGCCATTGGGATGACGGTCATACTTGTAGAAGGCACCAAAACAGTGGTTCGCATTGACCATATAGTTCACCTGCAACTGTGGCGACCAGCCTTTCCAAATGTTCTTTGACTCTTGCGAGCTGACTCCTTCAACGCGGTCAGGACCCTCATAGTAGAGCAGCGTGTTTTCTTGCAGCGATTTTGTATGACCATAGCGACCTGCCCAAAATGATGCCGTGATGTCGAGTCCGCCCGTGCGATAGTTCACATCGAGGTTATTCGTCAGTGTGTGGCCATATTGGTATATGCCCTGCGCATATTCTTCGAAACTGAAGCCTTCTCCCTTTGCTTTTTTCAGCGTGATGCGCACCACTGCCTTCACCGAGGCAGCATAGCGGGCACCTGGATTTTGAACCACATCTACATGCTGAATTTGGTCGGAACGCAGACGAGAGAGTTCTTTGATATCCAAGACACGTCGTCCGTTGATATAAACCTCAGCATCACCACGACCAATGACCTTCACGGCACCGTCGCGCTCAGCTTCCAGGGATGGAATTTTCGACAATGCATCGCTCACCGTTCCAGCCTTTTCCAAGATGGTTCCTTCGACGGTTGTACGCATGGCATCTCCTTTCAGATAGGTCTTTGGCAACTGACTCTTCACCACCACCTCACCGAGTATCTTTGTGTCCTCTTTCATCTGGATGGTCAGTCCATTGGCGGCTTTATAATCCAAATACAGTGTTTCATAGCCAATGCATGACAATTTCAGGATTCCTTTGCTCTGGTTCGTTGCAATCTTGAATGTCCCTTCTTCGTCAGTCACTGCTCCCTGCACAAAAGCAGAGTCAGGCAGCGATAGCAGCACCACATTCACAAATGGCAGTGGTTGACCTGTCGAGTTGATTACCTTTCCGCCCACGTCCTGCGTCTTAGCCAGTATTTCCATGCTTATCATGATTGCTGCAACGAGTGCAGCCAATCTCATCATTATTCTTTCCATCTTTTTTATCGTTTAAAGTTTAACGTTTAACGAAGTTAGTTCGCTTCAAGAATTCATTCTACTCCCCTCGCCCTTTGGAGAGGGGTTGGGGGTGAGGCTTTTTCTCCTCCCCTCGGGGAGGTCGGGAGGGGGCTTCTTTTCGACTGCAAAACTACGCATCACCTCATTTACCTGCAAATTATTGGTATATTCTGCTGGTTTTTGTGACGAAAGTTTGGGTAGATGGGATGAATGGTATGAAAATGTGACGAATGGTTTGGTGAAATGACAGATTAGTAGTACCTTTGACGCGTTATGATACAAGGACAGAAAGACATAATTCGTGTACGAATCATCAGTACAGCCTTCACGACGTTAGCACTTGCCGTATTCAAACCCTTCGGACTGGAGGTTTGGCAATGGCAGGCATATATGCATCTCTTCTTTCTCTTTATATTAGGTGTTATGGTGTGTCTCTTGACAGATTTCTTGATGAAGTATATCGTCAGGAAACCGTGCAACATGAGCGATAGTCATGAAGACGTCAACTACTTCATTCGTCACAACCTGTATTTCCAAATCATCAACACCCTATTGGTATCGCTGATGATTTGCCTCTACCGCCATTTCTTCTTGAGTAAGCGAGTGGAGGGCAACCTGCTCTCGTGGAGCAATTTCTTCGAGACCTTGCTGATTATTGCCTTCTGTTCATTTGCCATCGGACTTTATTGGCGCTTCAAGTTCCGCAGCCGCTATCTGTCAGCTGAATTGGAGGAAGTGAAAATGATGAACGAACAACTGAAAGCCCTCACCCCCACTCCATCCCCTAAGAACGAAGAGCGTACCATCACACTGACGGGTACGACCAGCGAAGCAGTCACACTCGACATTTCAAACCTGCTCTATATCGAAGCAGTGGGCAACTACGTGAAAGTCTGTCAGTGGCGAGACGGAAAACTACAAAGCGACATGCTCCGCGCCACATCCAAGCAGATTGAGAGTGAGTTGCAAGCCTATCCGATGGTTGTCCGTTGCCATCGTGCTTTCCTCGTCAATCTCACTCAGGTGGAGCAAATCGTCTCTCATTCTGGCAGCATGCAACTCCACATCTGCCATAGCCACGAATTCATCCCTGTCTCCCGCAGCAATATGTCGCAAGTAAAAGAAGGATTGGCTTCGCCGAGCTAAAGGTTGGCTACGCCGAGCTAAAGCTTGATGAAGAATAAAGGGTAATTTTCCAAAAAATAAGGAAAATATTGCAGCATTTCTTTGATTTGTGAGAACCTCATGTGGGGACTTTTTGAACCTTTTGTTCGACTAAAGTCAACCTTTCCTTTGGATTTAACTAGTTGCCGAGCGCTCGGCGATTCGATAACGAGCGCTCGCCATCGCAACGCCGAGCGCTCGCCGTGTTAACGTTGAGGGCTCGGCATTTCAGTAAAATCAAAGAAAAGGTTCAGTAAAATCGAAGAAATGATTCAGTAAAACCAAAGGAGAATGCTAGCACAATCAAAGCCTTTTGGTCGTTATTTTCCAAAAATATCAAACATGCGATAGTTGAGATATTTAGGAAACTTGATGAACTTATATATTTTAGATGGATTTTTCTCGATGAATTCGGGAAAAATTGAATTTGAAGTGCTTGTAGGTATGCATTAAAAATAGTTGATTTTTTTGCCGGTATCGGCAAAAAACACTATCTTAGTCGGTGAAAAAGTTGCAAAAATATTGCCGATAAAGAAAATGGAATATCTATCAGTCAAACAGTTTGCAGAGAAATATGGTATTTCGGAACGTTCTGCTCGCAATTATTGTGCGAACGGAAGGATTGAAGGTGCCTTCTTAACAGGAAAGACATGGAACATTCCTGTTGATGCTGTTTTGCCAGAAAGAAAGGTGTCGAAAAGAAAGATATCACCGCTTTTGAGTATGCTGAGGGAGCAAAAGGAATCCAGACTCAAAGGAGGTATTTATCATCGCATTCAGATTGATTTGACCTATAATTCTAATCACATTGAGGGTAGTAGGTTGACTCACGACCAAACGCGCTATATCTTTGAGACGAACACCATTGGCATTACTGAAATGGCTGTCAGTGTTGACGACATCTTGGAAACTGTCAATCACTTCAGATGTATCGACTATGTCATCGACCATGCCGAAGAGAAATTGACAGAAAACTTCATCAAACAGCTGCATTTGTTGCTGAAATCGGGTACATCAGACAGTCGGAAGAATTGGTTTGCTGTGGGAGCTTATAAGCGTTTGCCTAATGAGGTTGGCGGTATGAATACTTGCCAACCCGAAGATGTTTCTACGGAAATGAAAAAGGTGTTGAAGGATTATAATTCAGTCAAGGCACATTCCTTCGAGGATATTCTTGATTTTCATGTACGCTTTGAAAACATTCATCCATTTCAAGATGGCAATGGTAGAGTCGGCAGACTTCTGATGTTTAAAGAGTGTCTGGCAGGTGGTCATGTTCCCTTTATCATTACTGATGAATTGAAGATGTTCTATTATCGAGGACTTCAGGAATGGGGACACATCAATGGCTACCTCACAGATACTTGCAAGGCAGCTCAGGACAATTTCAAAAGTGTGTTGGAATACTTCAGGTGTGTTCTATAAAAATTGCCTATTCGCGAAGAGACACGGTATTTCCTATGCGCAGTTTTTCTTCTCTTTTCAACTCGGCAACATACTGGCTGGGCGTCTTTCCCATGTGTTTACTGAAAGCACGACGAAAAGTGGAAATTGAAGCGAAACCACTTTCGTGCGCAACATACTCGAAGGTGTACTCGGGATGCTCAACGATGAGAGGCAGTGCGGCACGCTCTATGCGCAGACGGTTGATGTAGTCGTAGAAGGTCTGACCCACTTGCTGACTCAGGTAATTGCTGACGTATGTTCGGTTCGTGTTCAGCTCTTCAGCCAACTCCTGCAGCGACAGATTAGGACGAAGATACAGCTTGTGCTCTTCCACAACCTGTTCAAGACGTCCTTCCCTTAGGGCGGAAAGTTGCACCTGTGACGGTAACTCCTGTGAGTTAACACTTTCCTCTTTTGTGATATCGATGGGACGAAAGTCCCAGCTATAGTATAACGCAACCAGCCAAAGCACAATGATGCTGATGTAGTAAACTATATCTGAAGCCACCTCGGCATAAAGCGAAATAATTAGCCACGCAAGTTGCCCGACAATGGCAAATAGAAAGACGGGACGCAGCCAGGAAACATCAATACGGTCAATATTAGAATACTCGCGACGCACATATCGCAAATAGCGTTGCATCTTCGTCCATCCAATGAAAACCACTATCCATGCGTAGCACCAAAGGAACAATCCGTAAGCATAAAGTACTGGTTTGGTATGCAAAATGGCAAATGCGACCGTGAAGGCTGCAAATGGTAAGGCTAACAACGCAAGCCGTCGCCACGAAGTCCAACCAGGCATGACAACCTCGAAGATGAACACTGTGTAGGTGAGTGCCGACCAGCCATCAACGATAAATATCCATTCTAACACTTCCTTTCTGTACATGCCAGGGAAGGTTATCAGCAAGTCCTTGGCACACCATACAGTCCATACAACCATGATGATGCCCATGATTGTCTGGAAACGTGTGCGCTGCCGACCTCGACAAAGTATATGGAGGGCAAAGATGGAGAAGAATGCCGTTGCCACTCCAATCATAAATGCTTCTATGTTCATGATGAGACAAAGGTATGAAAAAATACTTGATTAATAGATTCATTCCGTCATGTAATTGGTTCATTTTATTTTTTGACGCTTCCATTTTACGCTTTGAACGTCAATTGAATTGTTGAAGCATACGAATTGGACGAATGGAGCATCAATGGATGCATAGAAAAAATGAACTTCGCATGCTCTTCGTATCTTTGCGCATCAAGTTCTTTATTTTTATTAACCCTTAAAAAAATGATTGAAATGAAAAAGACAAGTACAATGTTTAGCCTCGCGGCTGTTGCAATCGTAATGTTACTTTTTTCCTGCGGACAAGGAAATTCTAATTCTCAGGAAGCCGAAAAGGATTTAGCAGCCTCCATCCCAACCGACGGACTGCTGAAAGAATGGCCAAAGCTGATTTACGAAGCGGAAGTGTATAAGGCTCAGGTCAAGAAAAAGGAGCAAGAGATTCGCGAAAGTGGAGAAAAGGAAGAGAAGATTCGTCAGCAGCTGGAAATCACATGGCGTGAAGAGAAAGAATTTAAGGATGCGAACATCAGTCGCCAAAAGGAGGTACGCAAACAACTTGAAGGCGTAGAAATCCCAGGCGAGGTGGAAGAAGGTATTCCTTTCAAACTGACGTCAAACTATGTGTTCCACATAAACAGCCTGCGTGCAGAAGGTGAATATACTGCCAATGTTTCTGAGGAAGAATCTTATTCGGACTATATGCTGCAAGTGCTCGATAGTGACGGCAATATCATCTTTGTGTCTCAAGAAGTCTTCTTTACAGAAGATGGCAGGAAGCGCTTGGCAGGAACCAAAGGTTACTCGCCTGTAACACCTTCTATCAACGGATCGAACGCAGAGGGTTGGGCAAAGGTTGCCAAAGTAGTCATAAAGAGAGGTACGAAGCAAGAGCGTGATGAACTCAAGGAACAACTGAGAGAAAAGCTCGATGCATTCCGCCAAAGTCTTAAATAAAGGATAAATCTAACTCAACTTTCGCAAGTATAATATTAAAACCACAGATTTCTCAGATTACACGGATTCTCCTGACAATTAAAGGCTGTATTGCACAGATTTTTTGAAAGCCCCAGGGCTTTCGTCTGTTAAATCCGAAAATAATCCGAGTAATAGTCAGAAACAGACGACAAACAATCCATTAAATCTGTGTAATCTGTGGTGAAAAGAATTTTCGAAACTTCAATAAATCTAATGAGCTGAAGTATTCGTTATGACCTTTGGAAGTCATGTGAAATTGACTTCCAGAGGTCTTTTTGTATGTTCAACATTCACCTATTTCAGGACTTCATCGATATTCGTCTTCATTTCCTCTACACCATGCCAACCCTTAATGACTTTTGCGAGTTTGCCCTCGCGGTCGTAGATGAGGTAATGCGGAATGGAATTGGCGTAATTAGGGATTTGCATTTCCTGTATCTTGTCTTTTGGTATGATGTAGTGGTCGCCAGCGTGTCGGCCTACGTAACTCAACCAATCGTCGGCATTGCTGCTGGTGTCGGTGATATACACGAAATCCACTCCACGTGCAGTCAATTCTTCCTTCACACCTTCCATCGCCTTCATACCCGTTCGGCAGGGACCGCACCAAGTGGCCCAATAATCGATGAAAACGACGCGTCCCTTATGTCCGGCAACGATTTTCGGCAGCCATTCCTGTGGAGCACCTTCTGGCAAGTCCCGACAAGTTCCCTTACTATCATTAAGCTCCTGTTGCATCAATGCCTGAACCTCCTTGATTTGTACTTGGAATTCTGGCGAGAGAGCATTCAGTTGGTTTTCTGACACCGACAACCGAGCTTTCACACGGGTCATCACAGCCTTGGCTTCGTCCAGTTCCTTGTACCACCGTCCTAAGGGCGAGTCTTCCAATCCGTTTGCCTCGATATACTCTTTCCCTTCGTTAAAGAGATTTTTCAGGCAAGCGTAAAAGCCGGTGATATTGCGGTAGTAGGTCAGTTCGCTAACATGAGGATCCTTGAAGGTGAATTGCTTCTCAAACATTGCCAATGAGTCTTCATCGGTGATGGACTTCCAACTTGTCTTCGCGAACATGAAATTTCTTAGTTTGTTGAGATAATCCTGTTCAATCAACATCCTATGGAATTCCCGTTCTTGTGGTGTGAGGTCGAGGGTGTCCAACTGCTTCACCACATCCTGAAACTCATTCCAACACGTTTCGCACCATTCGTCGTAGGAGTCACGGGCATGAGCCTGAGAGTATTCTCGACTTACACCACTTCTTATTTCCTTCATCCGCATGGGCAGGGGTTGAGGGAAAGTACCACCTTCTATATGCACCGCCTTCTTCCACAGTTCCTGTAACTTTGGTGTGGATATGCTGTCGGCGGATTGTTTTTTGTAGGCATTATATTCAGCGAAAGCTCTTTTGTTGATATCAAGCCTTATGGTATCGCCAGGAAAGAGAAAGATAGACCATCCATCAAATTGATGTCTTAGCGGATAGCAGATGTCCCATACGAAAGTAAAGGTATGTGCAATGGAGTCAGTGGTTATTTCAGGGAAATCACCACCCTTCAACGATTCTTTGTTCCCCCAAAAACTGGGCATTTTGTCCTTATCGCCTTCTTTCCAGTCAACAAAACGTCCCAGAATAACCGCAGGAGCACTCTTTCGCTCCCACATCGGAAGGTGAGACGGAGTTTGTGAAAACACAGGAAGACAAACTGCAAGTGTAAGCAGGAGAGATGCGATAGTTTTGTTATTCATAATTCGTTTTGTGATGATTGCCACAAAGTTATGGCATTCTTATCAAAACTCCAAGATTTTTGGTTTGCAAATAGTTTACATTTGCATTAGGACGAAAAAAAGAGTTTGCATAAAGTTTGCAAACTCTTATTACTATGTGGATTTCTCTAGATGAATTCGGGAAAAATTGTTTTCGAAATGCTTGTAGGTTTTCATCATTTCAATAGTGCTTGAAGACGTGGGTCGTTATCAATCTCTTCTTCGGTGAATGATACGCAACCGTTCCACTTCTTGATTTCAGTCGATACAGGAATTTTCTTGTAAGGTTTCTTTGTATCAGTTTCTGTATTTGCTTGCTTTAATGGAGCCAGTGACTTCACAAAAGCCAGAACTTTCTCAAGTAGTGCCTTGTCATCAGCAATTCTACCCATAGCGCGATATAATTCTGCATTCAATTCTAAAGTTGTCATACTCCTAACTTATTATGTTTTGGTGGCGAATATACAAAAAATTATTTGAAACTTCAAAACAATAAACACATAAATTGCTTTCTTTAGTTTGAAGGCCTTTATAGTTTATCGTTCATTATTTCTTATTCTTCTTTCTTTTCAGATGGTGCTTGGCGACGACGAGGGCATCGGTGATGTTGTCGCAGATGTTGTTGACACCTACCAAGCCGTTGAAACCGTTCTTTTCGAGCACGGCACGCACGCGGTCGTTCACACCCGAAAGGATGATGGTGATGCCGTTGCGGTGACTCTGTTCGATGAGGTTGGTGAGGTTGTGAATACCAGTTGAATCTACGAAAGGCACCTTACGCATACGGATAATACGCACTTTTGGCTTGTCCTTCATACGGTTCATGATGTCCTCGAATTTGTTGGCAACACCGAAGAAGTAAGGACCATCAATTTCATAGACTTCCACACCTTCAGGGATGTGGAGGTGATCCATGCTGAGATTGGCAAATTCGGTGTTTTCCGTTGGGTCGATTTCCTCGGTGAGTACGCTTACCTGAGTGGTCTCTGCCATACGACGCATGCAGAGGAAGCAAGCGAGGATGATACCTACTTCGATGGCGATGGTGAGGTCGAAAATCACGGTGAGGAAGAAAGTGAGCCAAAGTACGGTGATGTCGCTCTTTGGATTCTTCATCATCTGTCGGATGGTGCGCCATCCACTCATGTTGTAGCTGACCATCACGAGCACACCTGCCAAACAAGCCATAGGAATATAGGCAGCAAGTGGCATGAGGAAGAAATAGATGAGCAGAAGT
>Ga0247608_10006821_pt1 | contig 11908 bp, 12 predicted proteins | sample 176DNAGHGlowgp2_FD_193490 | JGI IMG/M metagenome (GOLD analysis project Ga0247608, IMG submission 193490) | Sheep rumen microbial communities from Palmerston North, Manawatu-Wanganui, New Zealand - 1766 DNA GHGlow gp2 | ecosystem: Host-associated > Mammals > Digestive system > Stomach > Rumen ... | reverse complement strand
CCGGCGTGAACATCAACAACGAGCTCAAGACGATGCAGTCCATCGACCTCATGACCGAGGTGGTGCGCCGCCTGCATCTGGATATGAACTATACCCAGGACGGCCTCTTCCATCCGGTGGTGCTCTACGACAAGACCCTCCCCGTGACCGCCTCCATCGTTGATGCCCCCGACAACCTCAGCGCCTCCTTCGACCTCAAGCTGGACAAGGGGGCCGTCACGCTGTCGGAGTTTGTGCGCGGCGAAGAGGATTTGGACGGCACGGTCAAGACCAGGATCGGCGACACGGTCTCCACCCCCATCGGTCTGCTCTGCGTCAACAAGACCGACTACTACAAAAACACAGCGTATGACGTCATCCACGTGCGCCGCACCACCATTGACGGGACCGCCCGCAGCTACGCCTCCCGCGTCACCATCGGTTTGGCGGACAAGAACGCTGACGTCCTCGCCCTTTCCATCGAGGATATCAACGTCAAGCGCGGCGATGACATCCTCAATATGCTCATCGCCGTCTATAACGGCAACTGGCTCAAAGACAAGAACCAAATCACGGTCAGCACCTCGATGTTCATCAACGAACGTCTGCAGGTCATCGAGAAGGAGCTCGGAAATGTCGATAGCGACATCTCCTCCTACAAGAGCGAGAACCTCCTGCCCGACGTGGTGGCGGTGTCGCAAATGTACCTCAGCCAGAACAACGAGGCCAACGCCCGCATCAACGAACTCAACAACCAACTCTCCATCACGCGCTATATCCGCAACTACCTGACGAATATGACGGACGAGAATCAGCTGTTGCCTGCCAATACGGGCATCAGCAGCGGCCATATCGAGAACCAGATTGCGAATTACAACACGATGATGCTCCGTCGCAACGGCTTGGTGGCCAACAGCAGCGAGCAGAACCCCATCGTGCTCGACTTGGATGAGAAGTTGAAATCCCTGCGTCACGCCATCCTCACCTCCATCGACAACCAGATTGCCACGCTCAACACCCAGTTGGCCAACTACCAGGGAACCGAGCGCCTCATCAACGCCCGTCTGGCCGCCAACCCCAAGCAGGCCAACTACCTGCTCTCCGTGGAACGTCAGCAGAAGGTCAAGGAGTCGCTGTACCTCTTCCTCCTGCAGAAGCGTGAGGAGAACGAGCTCTCGCAGGCTTTCACCGCCTACAACACCCGTGTCATCGAGCATCCCAACGGCACCAAAGACCCCACCAAACCGCGTAAGTCGATGATCCTGTTGGCCGCCCTCATTATCGGTGTCGCCATCCCCATCGCCATCATCGTCCTCAAGGAGTACCTCAACACCACGGTGCGCGGTCGCAAGGATATGGAGAAGCTCACGATGCCCTTCATCGGTGAGATTCCGCTCTCCATCAGTGCCGAGGAGGAGAAGAAGAAGCTCAAGGAGAGACGTAAGATGTTCCGCCGCAGCAAGCGCAAAGGCGAGGAGCCGGAACAGCAGCAGGGCTTCGGCGGCGTCATCGTCGTCAAGCACGGCAACCGCAACGCCATCAACGAGGCTTTCCGCGTGCTCCGTACCAATATCGAGTTCATGACCAAGGGCAACGAGTCTAACGTCATCATGCTCACCTCCTTTAACCCGGGTTCTGGCAAGTCGTTCATCACCATGAACACCGCCCTCACCTTGGCCATCAAGAATAAGAAGGTGCTGCTGATCGACGGTGACCTGCGCCATGCCTCCCTCTCCGCCTACATTTTCTCGCCCAAGAGGGGTATCGCCAACTTCCTCGGCGGCCAGGAGAAGGATGTCCACGACGTCATCGTGAAGAGCGAGGAGTATCCCACCCTTAGCTACCTGCCGGTGGGCACCATCCCGCCCAACCCCACGGAGCTGCTCGAGACCGAACTCTTCGGCGAGACCATCAATATGCTGCGGAAGGAGTACGACTACGTCTTCATCGACTGTCCGCCTATCGACATCGTCGCCGACCCGCAGATTATCAGCAACTACGTCGATCGTACCATCTTCGTGGTGCGCGTGGGCCTCTTGGAGCGCAGCATGCTCCCCGAACTCGAGGAACTCCATACCAGCCACAAGTACAACAACCTCTGCCTCATCCTCAACGGCAGCACCGGCAGCGACGGCCGCTACGGCTACAGCCGCTACGGCCACTACGGCTACAAGTACGGCTACAAGTACGGCTACGGCCACAACTACTACGGCCACAGCTACTACCACAAAGAGGACGATGACGAATAAAAACCCTTAAACCTTAACCCTTAACCCTTAAACCATCCCCGTGTTCCGCAAATACCCTATCGACTCCCAGCTGACCGGCTTCACCGACCACCACTCGCACATCCTCTTCGGGGTGGACGACGGCGTGAAGACCCTCGAAACCTCCCTGAAAGTGCTCCAGCTCTACGAGGAACTCGGCATCGCCGAGGTGTGGTGCACACCGCACATCATGGAGGACATACCCAACACCCCGGAGAGCCTGCGCGCCCGCTTCGCCGAGCTGCAGGCCGCCTACCAGGGTCCCGTCAAACTCCACCTCGCCGCCGAGAATATGATGGACCAGCTCTTCGAGGAGCGCCTTGAGGCCAATGACCTCCTCCCCCTCGGCGAGACCGGCAACCATCTCCTCGTGGAGACCTCCTACTTCACCCCGCCGATGGGGATGAAGGACATCCTCCGGCGCATCAAGTCCAAGGGCTACTTCCCCGTGCTCGCCCATCCCGAGCGCTACGTCTATATGGACAAGGACGACTATCGGGAGCTCAAGGGCATGGAGATCCTCTTCCAGGTCAACCTCTCCTCCCTCGCCGGCGGCTACGGCCCCGAGGCCGAGGACAAGTCGCATTGGCTCCTCAAGAAGGGGTTCTACGACCTCGCCGGCTCCGACCTCCACTCCCTCCGCAACACCCAGTTCTGGTCCAAACCCCTCCGCGAATCCGTGATCAACCCGCTCAGAAAGATACTGGCGAGTTCGATTTAGCGTTGCCCGCGGCAAGATAAGGTGTTATTCAAGTTTCGTATGTACTACCGATGCAATCATTTCGGTACAGAATGTATCTGTCAAGCGATTTGCTTTATCGCGCGCCAGAACTCTCGTAATGATGTGTTTTCCGGCCACTGCATCACGGCAACGACGCGGCCGCAATTCCCCTTCTATTTTAGAAGGGGTGCCCGCAGGGCGGGGTAGTAATATAGACATTAAAAAAAGTCCTTTAGGCCTTTGCAGATACCCCTAACCCCTAACCCTTAACCCTTAACCCCTAACCCCTTAACCCTAACCCTTAACCCTTAACCCTTAACCCTTAAACCAAATGAAAAGCATCATCATCACCGGCGGAGCCGGATTCATCGGCAGCCACGTGGTACGGCTGTTCGTAAACAAGTACCCCGACTACAACATCATCAACATCGACAAACTCACCTACGCCGGGAACCTCGCCAACCTCAAGGATGTCGAGGGCAAGCCCAACTACAAGTTCGTCAAGATGGACATCTGCGACTTCGAGGGCATCCACCGGCTGATGCAGGACGAGCATATCGACGGCGTCATCCACCTCGCCGCCGAGAGCCACGTGGACCGCTCCATCAAGGACCCCTTCACCTTCGCGCAGACCAACGTGATGGGCACCCTCTCCCTCTTGCAGGCCGCGAAGCTCTACTGGGAGACCCTCCCCGAGAAGTGGGAAGGCAAGCGCTTCTACCACATCTCCACGGATGAGGTCTATGGCGCCCTGGAGATGACCCACCCCGACGGCATCGAGCCCCCCTTCACCACGAAGGCCTCCTCCGGCGAGCACCACCTGGCCTACGGCGAGAAGTTCTTCACCGAGGACCTCAAATACCAACCCCACAGTCCCTACAGCGCCGCCAAGGCCGCCAGCGACCACTTCGTGCGGGCCTTCCACGACACCTACGGGATGCCCACCGTGGTCACCAACTGCTCGAACAACTACGGTCCGTACCAGTTCCCCGAGAAGCTCATCCCCCTGTTCATCAACAATATCCGTCACCGCAAGCCGCTGCCCGTTTATGGCAAGGGCGAGAACGTGCGCGACTGGCTCTATGTCGAGGACCACGCCCGCGCCATCGACCTCATCTTCCACAAGGGCAAGGTGGGCGACACCTACAACATCGGCGGCTTCAACGAGTGGAAGAACATCGATATCATCAAGGTGCTGATCAACACGGTGGACCGGATGCTGGGCCGTCCCGAGGGCGCCGACATGGATCTGATCACCTACGTCACGGACCGCGCCGGCCACGACATGCGCTACGCCATCGATTCCACCAAGCTGCAGCGCGAGCTGGGCTGGGAGCCGTCGCTCCAGTTCGAGGAGGGCATCGAGAAGACCGTCCGCTGGTATCTCGACAACCAAGACTGGATGGACAACGTCACCTCCGGTGACTACATGAAGTACTACGAAGACATGTACGCGAACCGGTAGAAGCGCGCTTCGCTTGTCTTGTTGCGCGCCTGAACTCTCGTAATGATGCGTTTTCTGGCCACTGCACAAAAAAACGACGCGGGCGCAATTCCCCTTCTATTTTAGAAGGGGTGCCCGCAGGGCGGGGTAGTAATATGGACATTAAAAAAAGTCCTATTGAACACATGCAGTTGTCGGATTCAAGCAACGGTCTTACGGCCCTTGCAGAGGCCCCTACCCCGGCCTACGGCCACCCCTTCCCCAAGGAAGGGGAATTGTCCTTCGACCGCTGCTACCTACAGTGGCCAGAACGTTTTTCACGCACTCGTTCTTTCTTCTTGTTTTTAACATGCGAAACTTGAGTGAATTCAAATTCGCCGCAGGCGAACCAAAAAAATACCACCAAATGAACATACTAGTCACTGGCGGGGCCGGATATATCGGCAGCCATACGTTAATCGAGCTCTATGCCGCGGGGCACACCGCCGTGGTCGTGGACAACCTCAGCAATAGTAATCCAATAGCTTTGCATCGTGTATCAGAGATTCTCGGTGTGCCTGAAATACCATTCTATAAGGTAGATATACGTAATAGAGAAGACTTAGAAATGGTATTTACTGAGCACACCTTCGACGCCTGCATCCACTTCGCCGGACTCAAAGCCGTCGGCGAGAGCGTCGCCAAACCCTGGGAATACTACGAAAACAACATCGGCGGCACCCTCACCCTCCTCGACGTCATGCGCCACCACCACTGCAAGAACATCATCTTCAGCTCCAGCGCCACCGTCTATGGCGACCCCGCCGAGATCCCCATCACCGAAAACTGTCCCAAAGGCACCTGCACCAACCCCTACGGCTGGACCAAGAGCATGCTCGAACAGGTCCTCATGGACATCCAAAAGGCCGACCCCGAATGGAACGTCGTCCTCCTGAGATACTTCAACCCCGTCGGCGCGCACCCCAGCGGTAGGATAGGGGAGAACCCCAACGGCATCCCCAACAACCTGATGCCCTACATCACCCAGGTGGCCGTCGGCAAACGCCCCGAGCTGGGCGTCTTCGGCGACGACTACGACACCCCCGACGGCACCGGCGTCCGCGACTACATCCACGTCTGCGACCTCGCCGCCGCCCACGTCGCCGCCCTCCAATGCTTCACAGCTCACAGCTCACAGCTCACAGCTCACAGATCACTAATATACAACATCGGCACGGGTCACGGCTACAGCGTCCTCGATATGGTGAAAGCCTTCGTCCGGGTCAACGGTGTCGAGGTGCCCTACCGCATCCAACCCCGTCGTGCCGGCGACATCGCCACCTGCTACTGCGACCCCGCCAAGGCGAAGGCCGAGTTGGGCTGGGAGGCGAAGTACGGCATCGACGAGATGGTCCGCGACAGCTGGAACTGGCAGCGCCAGAACCCCGAGGGCTATCCCGAGCCTTGACGAAACGTTGTGTCGGGCTCATCGCGGCTGGAGGTCTTGGTACTCCTCCCTCGCGTCGAAGCAGGGACAAGCTTTGGTCGGATCGAAGACATTGTGCCCTACAATCAGGGCTTTCGGGTATTTGGTATGCAGCTCCTTGAGCAGCGCGTGCAGAACCCGCTTCTGCAGGGTTGTGCGGGTGTCCTCCGGCAGCCCTTCGGTGTCGAGGCCGCCCTCATAGCAGACCCCGATGCTGTGGGCGTTGTGATACTGGCAGTGGGCGCCGATCATCTCCACCGGTCGTCCGGCCTCCACGGTACCGTCGCGGCGCACCACGAAATGGTAGCCGCACCCGTATTTCCATCCGCGTGCCCGATGCCAGCGGTCGATCTCCTTCACGCCGCTCCGCTGCCCTGGCCTCACCCCACTGCAATGAATGATAATTAAAGTGATAGTTCTCATTTTGTTTGATTTTTGATTGGTGACTTGTGATTAGTGACTTATGACTTGTGACTTGTGACTTGTGACTTGTGATTTGTGATTTGTGACTTGTGATTTGTGACTTGTGATTTGTGACTTGTGATTTGTGATTTGTGATTTGTGACTTGTGACTTGTGACTTGTGATTGGTGACTTGTGACTTGTGACTTATGACTTGTGACTTGTGATTTGTGATTTGTGATTAGTGAATAGTGATTAGTGAATAGTGATTAGTGATTAGTGATTAGTGTGGGTAGTGACTTATGCCATGACATCAACAATAAAGTGGGCATTAACTGCTAACTGCTAACTACTAACTGCTAACTGTTCACGGTTTTTCCGCCAGCTCCATCCTCAGCTGGTTCATCTTCTCCGAGACCTTGATATAGTAGTCGCCGATCTCCGAGAGGCCGAGGATCATCGCCTCCGGGTAATCCATCCGGAGCGCCACCAGCAGATCGACGAGCGTCTCGTGCTGGATGGCGTTGTCCGCGTTCTGAGAACGGGAGACGTGGATTCCGATGGAGCTGCTGTTATAGCCGTCCGGGTCGATGCGCCGGTCGATGATGTTCACCGGCTTGCGGATATGGAGCTTCTTCTCCACGAAGCCCTTGCGGTTGACCGAATAGTGATGATCGCGGCGCTTCCCGCAGTCATAGACAATAATATATTGTATTGGACGCATAGTGACTGATTTTTAGTTGGACATAATTTCAGTTTGACGTAATCGGTTTCAAGCATCCCTCCCACCCACCCGCTTGAGACTTGTGACTTGTGACTTGTGATTGGTGACTTGTGATTAGTGATTGGTGATTAGTGAATTGTGATTGGTGAGTTGTGATTGGTGATTGGTGATTAGTGAATTATTGCGAGCCTAACTCTCGTAATGATGCGTTTTCCGGCCACTGCACCACGGCAACGACGCGGCCGCAATTCCCCTTCTATTTTAGAAGGGGTGCCCGAAGGGCGGGGTAGTAATATAGACATTAAAAAAAGTCCTATTGAACGAATGCCCGCAGGGCGGGGTAGTAATATGAACATCAAAAAAGTCCTATTGAACACATACAGCTGCCAGATTCAAGCAACGGCCTTACGGCCTTTGCAGAGGCCCCTACCCCGGCCTACGGCCACCCCTTCCCCAAGGAAGGGGAATTGTCCTTCGGCCGCTGCCACTCGCAGTGGCCAGAACGTTCTTCACGCACTCGTTCTTTCTTCTTGTTTTTAACATGCGAAACTTGAGTTAGTGTCTTATGCCCTGACATTAACAACAAAGAGGGCATTAACTGCTAACTACTAACTACTAACTGCTGCTCACATCAGGTAGGTCACTGCCGCTGTCGCGCTACCGGTGGTCACCACGCCACCCAGGATGAGACCGATGATATAGGCCACCACCTTCAGGACAATCACCCACCACGGGTCGGTGGTTTTGATCCCGGCCTCCTGGACCTTCTGCGGATCCGCCAGGATCTCCTCAATTTGCTGTTTCGATAACTTGATTTTCATTTTGATTGTTTTTTCGTTCGTGAAATAAATGATGATTTAGAAAGGCCGCACGGAACCGGCAAGCGCCGTGCGACCTGAATGGAGAATGAGATGGGCTATTCCCCGGTGCCAGTGCCCGTCGAAGATCCGTTCTCAGTACTCGTCGAAGAACTGTTGAGGATTACGACAGAGGCAGCAGCACTGGGTGCAGCGGTGAGGTTGATGGTTGAGGGCCACTCTCCAGTGAGAAAAACCTCCTGGTAACCGTTCAAAGAGGCAATGCAAATCTTATTGGGATTTTCAGCTGCGTATGAACAGATTGCCGCTTCCACATCGTCGATGGTGACTTGCTCGCCCTCCACATAGCGTTCAGCTAATGGTTTGAGGGCCTCGGTGAGTGCCTTGCCGTTCTTCGAGTAGTATCGGTTCCGGGCGGTGCCGGTCTCCGTGGGAGTGAAAGTTCGGCGGATGGTGTCGAGATGGTATTTCAGATGCATCTGAACCATTTTGAAAATAGCCCGACGCTTCAATGCCGCAGGAGTCTTGTAGGCGGATGCGGGCATGATGGGATTCGCACGGGCGATGGTGACACCCTTACGGGTCACGTAGGTGATACCATCGATGGTACCGTTACTTTTGCGGCCAATGCCGATTTGTTGAATTCTTGCCATAGTTTTGAATTTTTAAAAGGTTAGAAATTTAGATTGTTGGTTTCAGGATCCTGGTGTTACTATTTAGTTTCAGGTTTTAATTTTCAAGTTTAAGTCCTGCTGTCTTGAAACGTCTTACGTCTTAAATCAAATCTGCCAATACGTCAAAGAACCTCTGAAACCGTTCGCGAACTGATTTCGACGGCAAAAATACAATGCTGGAAAAGTTGTGGAGTTTTTTGATAATTATCAAACTCTCATCAAACAATTCACACTTTGAGTATCAGGTACTTAGGAAAGAAAAAAGATAAGTGTTATCAAAATTCGGAAGTAATCATCTACAATAGGCAAGGGAAAACGAACTAATAATCTGAATATGAATATTGATAAAGATGCGAAGATGGGCAACGGCAACACCATCATGGAGTTCAATATCGGTCATATTGAGCACCTGGTTCCTTCTGCGACGACGATTATCAACAACTACTATGGAACGAGGAAACAGACCCAAATTGACGATCAGGAACCGGCCAACCCGGAGATTGTCCGTGAAGAGATTCTCCAGTATGTGGTAAACACACTCCAGTATGTTGTCGATTCGTGGAAGGACAAGTATATGACATTATGGGCTGACATTCTGGAACTCCCCGAGGTGAAAGCCGTGATTTACGACAAAGGACTGCAGGGCTGCACAAACTTTAACCGCAAGGAGGTGTGTCACATTATCTGCTATCTTGGCAAATACGCCGATGGAGGATTGGGCGTGTTCAAGAAATATGTGGCTTCGCGTATTGCGGGCAGCCTTCCCGATGGCAAGCAGCACACTACTCGTCCCGAACTCGGTTTTCGCCCTTCGCACAGCATACAAGATGCCATTGATAAACTGATAAAAGAGAAATACAAATAGTATCCATCTTCAAGCTGTTATCTCCTAGCACCCACCTTCGCAAGACTTTCGCAAGTGTTTGGCAAGACGTTCGCAAGTCCAAGCAAGCACTTTTACTTGCCAACCCCTTGCCAACCCCTTGCTTACCCCTTGCCATATACATGCCATATACTTGCCAACCCATAACCTCTTATCCTCCTAACCTTTAATCTCTAACCGTTAACCTCCCATGTCCCCCTCCTCACTCAACCGCAAACTCCTTTTCCACGGCTACGAAGAGGTAACCGACTACTTGAAGAACAGTCCGTTGAACCGTTATCTCTACAAGAGCATCCTCGGCATCCTGTCTGCAAGTGGAATCAATGTTCCCGTGGTGACGTTGTTCAATGAGATCTATTACCAATGTGTGCGGGTCAACTTTGACGGCACCCCTGGGGTGGACATGGAGCGGCGCTACTGGTCGGAGGAGGAGGCCTGGATTGGGTCGTCGGACGGTGCGCAGCTGGTGTTCTGTGTTGTATGGGCGCTGCTTGGCAGCAAACGGAACTTCACCTTCCAAGAGGAGTGCTTCCTGAGTGCGCTGGCCCCTTACATCAAAAACAGCCCGTTGCGCGAATTTGCCGAAGGGCTGCCGAGAGAGTTCCGCTCGTATGGATTTGTTGTGCCGGACCGCTTTCCCGTGATGACCTGTCCTGTTTCAGAGCTTCCCGTTTTCACGGACATGGGCGGTGCCACGAACCGTTTCTGGGGAGTGGACGATCCGGCATACATCACGTTGACAGAGAAGAGACGGGAAGTTCATAACGCTTGGGAAACGGTTACTTGCGATTTCACGCATTCTGTCATTGAGAAGTATGTGCGGCTCTACGTTAATCAGGACGACCAGTTGGGGCTGCTCTCCTGTATGGAGTCGGCGTTGACCCAAAGTGAAGCCAAGGAGTATGGGTCCTTCTTCAAGGATTTGGCATTGCGGATTACGACGGGCAGTTTTGACCCGACGGAGGGTTCGTCCTTGCAGCCGGTCAACACATCGGAAGTGGACGCGGATGCGGATGAGAACAGACGGTTGTTGTCGCTGGATTTGGGTGACGATGGGGAAGATCTGGATTTGGCGAAGCAATACAGGGAGGAGCGCGATGCACTCAGGATGCAGTTGGAGGAGATGCAGCGGAACCATGTCACGGAGCTGGCGCGGCTGGAGGCTCGTTATCGGGCCGAGATCAAGGAGTTGATGGAGGAGAACAGCCGGTTTATCCGCTGGTCCAGAAAGAAGTTTCGCGAATGGAAGCCGTCCGGCGCAACCACGAACGGGCTTGTAATGCATCTCGACGAGGTGGTTGCGCATGTGAAGGAGCGGTTCAGCAGGTCCGGGGGCGAGGAGATAAGCGCGATGCTGTACCGTCTCGCGGTCGAACACGGCAACCTTTCGGAAGAAACCTTCAGGCAGATCGACAGTATCATCCCCGCGATTATGAAGCGCGACCATCCGCACCAGACATACGAGTTGCCTAACGTCTCGCAGCTCATCAACTACCCGGGAACGGTGGTGAACAATGCACCATAAAGAATGGTTTTCGGAAAAATATAGTCCGGAAGAGACGGAGGTGCTTTCGAAATAATAAACAAGCAAGAAACAAACGAGAACTCGCGTCGCGAGCAAAATTTTCGCCCATTTCGTCCCTTCCGCATCTTTTCGCAATCCAAAAAAGTGATTATATTGCGAAAACAATGCGGAAACAGCGAAAACAATGCGAAAATATTATCTCAGATTTTCTAAATAGATTTTCTCAGATTTCTGGCCGCAGGCCACCCCATATTTGGCCGCAGGCCAATCACACCTAAATCGGCCGCAGGCCAACAACCTCCCGTCTGGAACAACAAAAACGAAATATATGGAAAAGAGTACCGTCATAAGAATCCTCTCAACGCTGAAGGCACCTCTCCTCGCAGTGGGCGTGTGCCAGCTGGGATTATTCGGCTCCACCGTCAGGGACGAGAACACCCCCACGAGCGACATCGACATCCTCATCGATTTCAATGCCGGACAGGAGACGTATCTCAACTTCATCGACGCCTGCAGCATCCTGCAAGATGCTTTCGGCACTGCCAAGCTCGACGTGGTGACCAAGAAAGGCCTTAGCCCTTATATCGGCAAAACAATCCTCAGCGAAGTCCAATATGTATAAGTCCTATATACCATACTTGCAGCACATTTACGACGAATGCCTCTACATTCGCTCCGTTGTCACCGATGATATGCAGATGGAGCAGTTCCTCCGCGACGAGACCCTCAAGCGCGCCGTAACCCGAAGTCTGACCATCATTGGTGAGGCCACCAAGAAGATACCTGGCGACGTGAAATACGCGTGGAAGAGCATTTCGTAGCGCGAGATGGCAGGCATGCGAGATAAACTAGTACACGACTATATGGGAGTTAACTACTATATCGTGTGGGATGTCGCCAAAAACATCATTCCCGCCCTCACCACTCAAATCAACGAAGTCATTAGTGCCCATCAGGCAGATGATGTATGAGTCTCCCTTCCGCGTCTTTTCGCAATCCAAAAAATC
>Ga0247608_10006820_pt1 | contig 11909 bp, 3 predicted proteins | sample 176DNAGHGlowgp2_FD_193490 | JGI IMG/M metagenome (GOLD analysis project Ga0247608, IMG submission 193490) | Sheep rumen microbial communities from Palmerston North, Manawatu-Wanganui, New Zealand - 1766 DNA GHGlow gp2 | ecosystem: Host-associated > Mammals > Digestive system > Stomach > Rumen ... | reverse complement strand
TGAAGATGCACTCTCACTTCTGCTAATCCGAATGAATATACTCTTTCCATGCCAGTTGTCTTCAAGGAAGGATTCTCTGTATTCTCACCAGAGGAGACAGCTTTGGTCTGCAACGCTCCTAAACATTTGTTGTCAGCAGACGGTACCATTCCATTCCAGATGGATCAGACACTGATGGCATACACCTTGGTATTCCAGTTGGGTGATAAGATGGATAATGTACGCGACTTCATTATAAAGGATGTTAAGATTTATGGTGAAGGTATGGCGCATGCCGGCACATTGTCGCGTACATATACGTGGGATTTCAAGGATGGTTGGATTAGCAGTCCTGTTGTGTGGTCCAACATGACTGTCCAGGCTGTCGCTCAGGATGAGGGCAAGTCTATCCCATATAAGAATAACGCAGGTGATGATGCCGACTTGAAGAAGTTCTATACGGATGGAGAGACAGAAGGTACTGGTACGTTGCGCGTTACTGGCACTCCAGTGCAGTGGGGCACACCAATATATATGATACCTATCCCTACGGCAAAACCAGTGTTTGAGGTTATTTACGATGTCGTGGTGGTTGATGAGAATGGTAAGGATATCGTTACTCGCCCTGACGTACATAGCATCATTGCTATCAATGAGGAGAACTTCGGTTCTATATCACAGACAGCGATGGGTAAGACACGTCCTGTTACCATAAAGATTGTTCCTGATCATCTATATGTCCTCGCTGATGCCGATCAGAAATTCAGCTGGATAGTATTGGGTGACGGTAATGACTAAGGAAAAAAGATAATAAGAGGGGAAGTCTGTCTGGTGGAGGCATTTGGTTTATGTTTCTATCATGGCTGAGTCGATATAAAAATAGGAGGTGTGTATGGAAAGACATGAAGAAATAAGTCCAGAGACCATACCTTATTGGAACTACATAAAGGACGCAAGCCCAAAGGTGAGAAATGAATTAGTACATCTGCTTATTCACGTACCCAACGTCACTGAAGACAGTGTGGTCGATGATTTAGCAGGAAGTTGGGGAGTCGACTCACTTGACGATGACGAGTTCATTGCCATCTGTGAAGGAGCCAGACATAAAGGAGAACGTGATATATATACGTTTTAAGTCTTATGAGAAAGTATTTGCTAGATACTAACGTCTATGCTTTCTTTCTTAGGAGGAATCATTATGGAGTGGACAAGATGATAAACAAAGTAGGTCTCAATAATTGCTATATATTAGATCTTACAATCTTTGAGCTGATGGGAATAGAGAAGAGGATAGAAGAGAGGTGAGCAAAAGAGTTTGCGTAGAGGGACAAACTGACGACAGAATAAATTCTATAAAAGAAATATATAACTAACTACTATAATACGGCCTAATATGAAAGGAATTATTAGTAATGTTACAGGTGCGATTGATATTGTCGCACGCAACCGCTACGGAGAGTCCGCTACTGCATGCGGTGTCAGACGTAAGAAAGCAAGTGATGGAATGATACGCTTAGTGTCACTCCTGATTTTGTCGTTCCTCATGAGTTTCATGGGGAACTCAACTGCGTTGGCAGGCTATACTGGCAACGAGACTTTTGTTGCGCAGAGTCGTTCCACGTATACTAATGGAGTGTTTGAAACAGCAAGCAATGCAGGTAATGGTTATGCTCTTGCAACTGTTGATTTCAGTGGAAAGGATAACATCGAGACTGTCAAGACGATATCGATGGATTTTGATGTTACTATAAACAGTGGCAATCGACTTTATGTTGCTGTTGGTGACAAGAATATTCGTGGTTTAATAGCAAATGGCTCTTCAAAGGCATCTTACAATACTGAAGGTTTGATGATGTGGTATGGCACAGGTAATGGCACATCTCTTTCTTTGAATGGTACCGTAGATGCCAATGATGTTATGGGTAAGTCTAAGCATATCCATTTCGAATTTGATAAAAATGCAAAGACTTATAGCTATTCTATTACATATGTTGATGATAGTGGTGTTACCCAAACAGTTTCTTCTGGTACCAATATTGCAACAACAATAGAAAATGCAACGATTGTGGAGGTTTATAGTTGGCAAAAATCCCAAAGCAATGCTCTTAGTCCTGTTACATATTCTTATGATGCGGCGATTTACGAAACCGTTAAAGAGTGGGATTTTACTAAGGCGGCTGCAAATGATAAACTTACTTTGGATCTTAGTAATAAAATACAGACGGGAGTTTTAAATCGTTGGGAAGGCGGCGGCACTTTTAATCGTGAAGTTGCTTTGTGTACTGGTGAAGGAGCAGAAGGCTTGTATTTAGATACAGATGAAAGTATCACTTGGAAGATTTTATCAGAAGAGAGAGGCTTGTATCTTGATAAGAACGGAGATAGGGCATTTGCAATTAAAGATCTTGCAAAAGACGATGTAATATTGATAGAATTGTATGATCAAGTGATTACTAATAACAAAGTCCCTACTATATATGGTGTAAGTAATGCAGAGCTAACGAAAGATGGTTTCTCATATTCGTTAACTGTTGCTTCTAATGGTATTGTAGGAGTTAATTTAGGTAATTATACGGCAATTAAGTCTATAAAAATTCTTCGTGAGAAGAAACCTGTTGCTGTTCATTTCTCCAAAGGAAATATAGCCGATGTAGTAGGTGTTCTTCCTGTTGATAGGGAAGAACAGGAAGGGGTGCCATTCGTAATACCTGTTAATACAGAATTATATAAGTATGGTTATACACTGACGGGTTGGAATGATGGTGAAAATACCATTGCTTGTGGTTCTGATGCATCAGTAGAACAGGAAACTACGTTTACCTCTGTATTTAGACAAAATACGGTAGATCGTTCAGAGGCGACCACTATCGTTACAGCTGAATTTAATAATATTGCTTGGACAGAGGCTGGTACAGAGAAGTATTATGTAACACAGGCTGCATTCAAAAAGGAAACACAGGATGTTGCCGTCAAAGTCGATGGTAAGACTATAACGGTATATGACATCTATCCAAGTACAAGGATTTTGATGCCAGAAGGTACCGTGGCAGATTATACTGCAGCGGATGTTACCGTCAGCGGTGATACCTTAATATATAACGGTACTGGTACATCCCTTGTTATAACATATACAGGTACGGAAACTGCTACTTCTTTCAAAGTCATATATCCACGTACGGTAAAACCGGTTTATACGGGTGGATTGCGTGAAGCGTATGCTTCTGATAGAAATGGTAGTTTGGAGCTTACTGTAAAGTTTGATCAGGCAGTTTCTTATCAGTGGTATTCTAATACTACGGCAAGTACAAGTGGTGGTACGCCAATTACAGGTGCTACATCCACAACGTACACTGTGCCTACCGCAACAAACGGTACCACATTCTATTATTGTGTTGCCACAAATGCCGAAGGGTCTATACCTTCTATTGTGACACGTGTAATGGTTGACGATTATGTAACCTTTGATTTCAAGAATTGGCCAGCGGATATGGATACTGCCATCGGTGTGGAGAATATAGAGAAAGGACACTCTGGTATCATCCAGACTGCGAAGGATAACATAGAGTGGCCGATGAATCCTATTCTCTATCCATATAATATGGCTGGTTACTTTGGACGAATGCAGAATAACGCTGACCTCGGCATCGTTCGAGGAACTGGTTTGATGAATAACTCTGGTTCAGGTCATCGCCCTATTGCAATATACGACGTTAAGGAAGGCGATGTCATCGTCATCAAGGGCGTAAACCTGCAGGCTGAAGACTTGGTAAATGATACGACCATAGGTTATGGTAAGAATAACGAAGAAATAGTAACTTTCCAGGAAGATCGTGCCAAGGGTAATGTCTATCTCAATGACTACAAGACCGAGATGACTGTTGTCATCACAAAGGCAGGACATTTCATTTATAGGGTTAGACGTAATAAATCAAGTGAGAATCCGAATACTGTTGAGAGTATTATGGTTCTTGATAGGTTTGCTCCAACTGTAGCAACGAATCTTGACGGACAGACCTATACCATTGAGCGTGGTAAGACTAAGACACTCACAGTGGCTGGTGCAAAGCACCCAGAATCGAGTGCTGAATTGTCATACCAGTGGTATCGCAGTGATACCGACAGCATTCAGGGCGGTACGGCTATAGAGGGAGCTACCGATGCTACCTATACTACAAAGGAGAATGAGTCTTACTACTATTATTGTGTGATTCGCAATAGCGAGACGCAGGCAGCTTGCGTAACGACAAAAACTACGCATGTACAATGTACGCCACAGGTGTCTTACGCTGTAAATCAGGAGACTGATGCCGATGTAGTGGGTGAGGTGCCACCTACAGAGATTATAGAGATAGGTGAGAAGTTTACTATTGAGGCGAAGAATCAGTTGCTCTTCAAGGAGGGCTATACCCTTGCAGGGTGGATGACTGACAGTACGCATGTGTATAATTTCGGTGAGTCATACGATATTGTAAATGATATCGTTCTCTACCCTTTGTTTACCAAAAATACACAGCAAATCAGTAAGATTTCCAAGAATATGGATGTTACATGGGAGTTTGGTACTTCCAATGGTGCACCTTCTGTAACTTGGGATGACAACAAGGAGCATCAGCTGGTAGTTCAGCAGGCTGTGTCAGGGGAGACACAGGACTTTACTGCCAAGATTACATCTACAGGCTTTAATAATGCTTCGGCTGCAGAAGGATGTGCAACCGTAGCTGACAATACAAAGATTACTCTGAAGGCAAAGTATGGTACGATCGTTTCTGTATATGCGAAAGCAGGGGAGACACCATCAGGAAAACTGACTGCTTCGGACTATTCCAAGGCAATAGACATGACTCTCACGGACAATGTCTTGTCTTGCAAGTATGATGGTGGTGATACCGTCATAACGATTACATTGTCTGCTGGCTACTATGAGAAGATGGTGGTACGCCATGTACCGTCAGGAATGCCTGTTTTCACAAGGAATCTTGATGAGAACTATTATTGTGAAACTGGACAGCAAATAACATTGTCTGTAGATGCTTCTATTAATACCACCATACAGTGGTACAAGAATACTACCGAGTCAACAACTGGCGGTGTACCTGTACCAAATGGTAATGGTGAGTCCATAACGGTGACAAGAAGCACGGATGGCTCAGACTATTATTATGTTACGGTATCGAACAACTATGGTACCATAGTGTCTAAGTGTGCACAGGTGGACTTCTATTCATACGTTACGTTGGATTTCCTGAACTGGGATGAAGCCGATGCTAGCGTATATGCAATAGAAAGCAAGGGTGATATTGATATGCGTGGAAATGCTGTTGCATATAGATATCTGTATCCTTATGGTTTGGCAGGCTATCTGGCTGTACAGAATGATAATGTTCGTGGAGATCAGCCGTTCAGAGGACTCTATGATTATGGCTCTGGTGGTCGTTTCATTGTTTGGCTTGGTCTTAACAAGGGTGAGAAAGTATTTATTTCATCTCAGTCTAATGCATTGACTTTGTGGCCTGATGGAACGAAGAATGCTGATGGTACTACAACGATACATCATGCTGGTACATATACATATACTCAGAATGGCGATAATACGGAGACTGAAATAGAGATGCTTACAAGCGGTAGTCTCTGTATGACTCTGAACCGTGCTACGGGTATCTATAGCATTAAGTTGCCAAATAAGTATGCTCCTGTTATCAAGAAAGACCTTGAAGACGAGTATGTTGTTGCTAAGGATGCAGAGGTGACCTTGTCTGTAGATGCAGAGTTGCCAGTCGTCATGGGTGGACAGGAACTGGCATATCAGTGGTACACTAACAAGACAAAATCTAACAAGGGAGGTACTGCAATAGAAGGTGCAACATCTGCTTCTTATGTAATTAATAAGGTTAATAGTGCTGCATATTACTATTGTTTGATTTCTAATACTGGTACAGGTGCAGTTTCTGCAACAAAGGCTGCTGCGGTAGGTTATTATGTTGATGTTAAATTCGCGAATAATGATGACGATGCTGTCGGCATAACACCAAAGACTATCAGAACCCAGTCTGGTTTGCCTGTTACTATTCCAACAAACCAGACCTTATATAAGAAGGGTTCTACCCTTACAACATGGACCGCAGGTCTGACAGCAACTAATGTAGGTGAACAGTACGTTCCAACTGCAGATGTTACATTGACTGCAGACTTTACCAAGAATCCTGATGGTGTATCTCTTGCTGGTCGTGATGGTGCAACTACCGTTACATGGCAGTTCGGTCAGGTGAATGGTGCTGCTGAATATACTGGTGGCGTTGCTTCTAATGTAGTTCAGCTTCCTGTAAAGGGCTATAATATGGACCTTGGCATTAACATGACTGATGGTAAGAACAATGCAGAGGATACCTATACAGAACATGGCTTCTTGGCTGCAAACAATGGTAATTTCACCATACCTGTAACAAGAAATGCTACAGTCAGCGTGAATGTATATGAGGCTGCTGATATTACCATCAATGGCAATGCCGTTGCTTATAAGAGTGAATATGGCGAAGCTGGCAACGTAACATTCGTTTATACACATAATGATGCGGATGGTGACATCGTACTGAATATAGGTAATGGACACCTGCGCTCTATTACAGTGGATTACCCGGCACCGCCTACGATTGCTGTTGATAATTCTGCTGTCACACTTAAGATTACTGGTGACAAGGTGCAGGAAACCACTGCAACTGTTACCGTTACGGGTAAGTATCTCGTACCTGGTTCTACAGTAAGGATTACAAAGGATGCGAAGGGAGCAAACTATACTGTCTCTCCAACGGAGATTACGGTCGCAAGCGATGGTACCGTTAACCAGCAGTTGCTCATTACGTATGCTGCTACTGACGTACAGGCTGAGACATCATCTGTAGTTACGGTTACAGCTGACCAATATACTAACGCTACGACAACCGTTACCTATGGTCGCACAGTGGCACTTGGTAAGGTAACGGAACTTACTCCTGTAACAAACAAGACCGTATGGGACTGGGCTTCTGCGCCTTCAAGGATTGACCCTGCGTATGAGAATACCTATACGTCGTTCAGCGACGTGGCACTCGCCGAGGGGGCTGCATGGCCTGCCGGTGTCGCAATAGCAAACCTTGCTGGTTCTGCTACTGTATATGCCAATAATGCCAACAATTCATTCGAAGGTTCAAAACTGTATTTCAAGAATACAGTGAAGGGTACCGTAGAGGTAGAGTTCTCGAATATCAGTTCGGGTGCAGCACGTGCACTGGCTGTAAATGGCGTGACAACTAACTACAGCAGTAACAATACCAACCACGTTACTACAGGAAAGATTCCAGTAGAGGCTGGTGGCGTATTACTGCAGGGACGTCTTAACGGACAGAGCGATGGTGAGCAGACACTGCGTATATATAAGGTGACATTCACACCTGACGCAGAGACTCCGGAAATTAAATTGAAAGAGTCATCGTCTTCATTCACGCTCTCTACGACTGATTCTAAGATAACAGATGATGAGGACCCTAACAAGGAGACCATTTACTATACGCTTGATGGTACGGTGCCATCTGCTACCAATGGATACAAATATACTGTAGGCTCTGATGTGCATATAGTGACCAATCGCACTATCAAGGCCGTGGCGGTTGCTGCTGGTAAGAATACTTCGGAAGTGGCTGAGCTTACTACAGATATGCCGGTATATGAGTTAAGCGTGAATATGTATCCTGGTAAGAATGGTCGTATAGCGATAGAACCAGAGGTAGAGGATAACCGCTATACATTGCATGCAAATGTGACGATACGTGGCTATGCGAATAGTGGATACGGTCTGCTCGGATGGACGACATCGCGTGAGAACATCGGTAAGAATATATATGTGAGCCGTGAGGCAGCTTTGCCTGTGACAATCAAGGAAACAGGTAATGAATATTGGGCTGTGTTCTCGCAGGGTGTGGAAGGCACCACGATATACGACTTTGACCATGCGTTGTTCTATGGCGATAGCGGCACCTTGGAAGACGAGAGTACCCTGAATATGCAGAGAGCTGGCGGGGTAATGGGAAAAAAGGAGTTCCAGTCTCCTGTGGTATCAAAGTCAATCTCTGCTCCGTCAAGCTATCCTATCCTTTCAGGAGCAAACCTGTTAGGTAGTGTATATACATTGCAGTATTGGCTCGACAAGGACTCTCTGGATATGAAGAATAAGGAAGTACGCTATGATCTCGGTACAAATACCTTGTTTAAGGAGAAGAACCAGACGGTAACGCTCGTTCCTGTATTCAAGCATAACCTGCATGAGACATATCTTGAGACACGTAGGTCTGCATTCTCTACTACATGGGACTTCCGTCGTGCGTTCGGTGCTCATCCGTTCACGATTCCTTCTGGTAAGTCAAGCTTCTACGCTACCCATGCGAAGCTGAACTTCTATGAAAAGGCGGGTGAATTGGTTACTGATCAAGTGGTAGATATACCGTTGTTGTTAAATACGGAGGATGTAGAATCTACTGATGAAGCCATAACCAATGAGGATATGGACGAATGGTGTACCATACAGAAGGGTACGAAGATTAGCATCCCTTCAGTATATGGTGCCAAGATTACTCTTGCCTCATACTCAAAGATGAACGACGTGAGCAAGGGTGGTACGACCGTCAATGGTGTAAGTGCAGATAATATAGATGACGAGTATATCACTAAGACGGAGGATGGCGCATACCTCTACACATGGACTGTGCATAGCAATGATGAAAGCGTTGACCTCGTAATCGGCAGTGACTATTCTTACTATAAGTATCTGACGCTTGAGATGCCTGATGCTACTGTGGTATATCTTGACTATTCTTCTAACAATGATGAGATGGGTACCGTGAAGGATAATCACGATGCCGTGAAGAGTGAACAAGGATATGCCATGCCAAACGGCGAGAAGGTAGTGCTTACTGCCAAGCGTAAGCGTTTCAATGTGCTTGACTACTGGATAGACGGCGATGGTAACAAGATTTATCCTGACGGTACCTATGTCCTTGCCAGTGGCACAAGTGGAGAAATCGGAACTGGTACGTATATCAACGGTCTTAACTTCACTGGTTGCACCAATGAGACCGACTCTTGCTATACGATAGAGTTCGCTCTTACAAAGGCATATAAGATACAGGCGGTATTCAAGGAAAAGACTTCCTACACCGTAAACTTCATGACAGGCGATGCTGCAGGTGTCGTACTGCCACAGCAAAAGGTCGAGTTTGACGAGAAGTTTGTCATGCCGGAGTACAACTATAACTTGTACCTTGAGGGCTATACCTTGAAGTACTACATAGAGAACGATGCTCCTGATGTGCACTATGACTTCGGACATGAATATACTATAACGCGAAACATGCGACTCTTACCTGTTTTCGTGGCAAATGAGAAAGCTCTTACGGAGGTTACGTCTGCAGATGGTGTAGAAGCAATATGGAGAATGGCGAACCTCGGTACCTTGGCACTCAACAATGCTAATGGTATAATGGTAACTCAGGTTGCTATTGATGAAAACAATAAGGTTGACGTGAAGATGGATATCACGGCTAAAGGTACTGGCATCTCTGTCATATCTGCTGGTGGTGTCTGTGAAGTCACCAAGTCTGTAACGCTCACAGTGCCTACTACAAGAAACTGTGTGATGAAACTCGCTACTGCTGTCGGTGCTTCTATCTCAAAGGGTGACGTGCGTATATCGACAGACTCTTTGCAGATTGGCTCTAATGTAAGCGTAGTCTATACTGATACGGCTAAGACTCAGAACTATGTATTCGTTAATCCTGCAAGGCTTGATAATGTCAGTGTAGTATATAAGCCTATTAATACAGAGACAACGCTTGATGATGTACTGATAGGTAGCATGCCATTGAATGAAGAACAGCTTTCTAAGCTGAAACAGGATATGACAATCACGTATGAGTATGCGGCTGCATCTGTATATGGCGCAGAGGATAAGTTGCCGGAGATTACCACAAAGGTAACTGGCGGTACTACTGTAGTCACGCAGCCTACGGTGACTAATCCGATTGCAACGATCCTGTTGCAGACTACTGGCGCAGTGACGATAAAGACCTATACGATTGAGTTTGATATTAAAGATAAGGTCGCACCTACATTCTCTAAGGTAGAGGTGAATGGCGTAGAGGCATCTGAAGGCGTAGTAGGCGGAACACAGAGTGTAAGCGGTACGATTTCGTTTACTTTTGATCACGCTATGAAGGCTACGAACGTAGTATGTGGAACTCTGAACCAGACCTTGTTCGGATCTGTTTCTGGACGTACTTTGACCTTGTCATACTTCGGACTGAAGTACGGTCAGACATACAGTCTTACTGTTCCTGCTAATACGTTTACTGACGTATATGGTAAGCAGTATGCTTCGCCGATTAACTTTACCTTTACTACGGTCTCAGCTCCTACGGTAGAAAAAGGACTGTTTGACTTCGTCGTTACGCATAAGCAGGATTGGAACAACGAAACCCAGACTGCAGGTGAGCGCATACAGGTTGTGCCTGACGATGTTATAAAGAACCTTGAGTCGCTTAAGATACCTTATGGTACGCTTGAGGAAGGTACTGACCTCGCAAATGCTGCAGAAGGAACAGAACGTTTCCGTATCTTCGTTCCTGACGGAGAGTACTCAATGAAGGGTAATACCGCAGGTGTGTTCAGGTCTGTTCCTACCACGAATGTAGGCAATAAGCAAGGTATATTCGGTAAGGTTGACAACGGACTCGGACAGCTGAATATCTATATCAAGGATTACAATGACGGTAAGTCATACTATACTGGTCGTACGGTACTGACACGTAACAATGTCTCTGTCATAGGCCAGAGTCAGGACAGGACGGTAGTATATAATGATCCATTCATCGTTGGTATCGATAATACAGCGACAATGAAGATCAACGCTAATGTCGAGAATACATACTTCCAGGATCTGACGTTTGAGAACCGTTTCTGTAACGAACAGACTGCAGCTAATCCTGATGCAGGTATAAGCAAGGACGGCGGTGGTGCTGCGGCCTTCTATGACAATGGTCTGCACACTATATGTAAGCAGGTTACGATGAAGGCTCACGAGGGTACATACAGTTCTACGACATGGAATGGCTATAGTATCCAGAATCCAAAGTCTGTAAACAAGACTGATAACTACTATGAGGACTGCCAGTTGTGGGGTACGCTTTACTTCTTGCACGACCAGGGACAGGCTTGGTGGGAGAGACCTACAATCGTACTCCGACGTCGTAGCAGTACAAGTGTGATATCCTTCACAGAACACTACAAGACAGAGCAGCCTTGGGGATATGTTCTCCATAAGGGACGTGTAAAGGCAGAGAATGGCGTTGCAGCTAATTATGCGAATAATAGGTTCGCTCTCGGAACTTCTCTCCGAAACTCTCCTGCAGTAACCTTCCTTGAAATGAAGTTTGAGGTTACACCGCGTCCTGAGGGATATGTGGCTGGAATGACTGGTGGTTTGTGCCGTCTGCATGAATACAATTCGCTCAGTGCCAATGGCACTCCGCTCGACCTTACGCAGCGTACTATATCCGTGCTCACTCCTGCAACGGGTTCTGACGACCCTGTGCTTACGGCAGAGCAGGCATTGGATTACGATTTGCACAACGTCCTTGGCGGAGACGATGCTTACGATCCTACCATCTACACAGCACAGATAGACATGAGCGAAGTTAAGCCGACGAACACTACCAATACTACTGGCCAGACCGTGCTTACATGGCAAGGTAATAACAGTGCACTCTGCTACTTCATCTTCCGCCTTGACGAAGAGACCGGTGATACGGTGTTCTACTCTATGTCAACCGATGCAGAGTTCAAGCCAGGTGATGACCAGGCCAACCGTTGGTTCGTAATCCGTGCCGCCAATGAGCGCGGCGGCCTCG
>Ga0247608_10006819_pt1 | contig 11910 bp, 15 predicted proteins | sample 176DNAGHGlowgp2_FD_193490 | JGI IMG/M metagenome (GOLD analysis project Ga0247608, IMG submission 193490) | Sheep rumen microbial communities from Palmerston North, Manawatu-Wanganui, New Zealand - 1766 DNA GHGlow gp2 | ecosystem: Host-associated > Mammals > Digestive system > Stomach > Rumen ... | reverse complement strand
GTTTTAGGTTTTAGAGGCCAAGTAAGGCCTTGTATAGGTCCGTCAGTGCTTTCGGCGGACGTGAGTCGGCTGTGTAAACCTCAATGGCGTTCAGCCAGTCGATTGGTTGCGGACGCAGGTCCTTGGGATTGATAGCAGCCATCATGCTTTCCGTTTGCGGTTTATCTCTCGGCAGATGAGTTGCATCTCTTCCTTGTTCGCGCCGCGTGCTATGGTGGCTTCCATCCATTCGTTATGTGTCATGTCTATCGGTGTTCTACCTATAAATAGTATCAAAGTTGAAAAAGTGATTGGTATTACTTGTTGTTTACCTTGCGCCAGTACATAACTACGTTCTCAGGTATGAGTTCTCCCAGTTTAACCCATGCATTGTGCCTTGCCTCATCGTCTGTTAATGTCTTACCGTGCTTCTCGGCTAATCTGAATACTCTCTCCAAGGTGTCACACTGTTTGTGTGCTTCACAGCCTTTACTCTGCTTGTTGCCTGTGTATGCTGGATTGATGATGATTGAGTTCTTCTCGTTGTCCTTGGCTATCTTCCTGCAATTCTCGATACTCTCGTTCAGCGCCAAGTCAGCCAGGGATACTATCATGTCTACTGGATAACCTCCTTCAATCTCAGTAAAGCACGATGCATCAATGTACATGTTATACAGGAGTTCGTCAGGAGTAATCTCTGGCTTGATAGCACGATGTATCATTCCGTATTCAGTCAGTTTCTTTGTCCTCCATGCTATACCGTACTTGCATGTTGGGATGATGTAAGGCATTCGATAGAAGTCATTTGTGATAATTAGCCATTCCATATCACCGAAATCGACCTTAGTCTGCTTTACTATCTCGTAGCCGCGATGTTCAAATGAAGCCATCAACTCTTCTACTGTCGGTCTTAGCATAAGACTCTCTACTAACTCTTTGTCAAATAAGTTCTTTTCCATGGTTCTATTGCTTGTTTGTGGTTTATACTTTGATTCTGGATGCAAAGATACTACTTTTCTATGGATCTTGCAAGTATTTTGGTCAGTTTTCCGTTTTGTTCACTCATTGTTTAGTGTATCACTCTCTTCTTTATTATAGTTTATAAAGTATATACTATGTATATATCTTATAAAAATTAGAGTGAACAAAACGGAAAGTCTATTTGGAACGTAGTTGATTGAGTATCTCATAAGCCTTAGTCTTCTTACAACCAAGAATGTTCATAACGGTTTTAGCACTCATGTCAGGAGTTATGGAATTCATAAGTTCCTCTTCACGTTTCTTTGATTCATCAATATACCCAAGCCTAACCAAGGATTTATAAACGGTTGTTCTGGCTGGTACACCACAAGGTTTGCCGTAGAACGTAGTGAACTTTACACCATTCAAATAGTACTCCTGGAGTTTTTTATGTACATTGTCAACCGTTACTTCCTTTCCCTCAGATAAGAGTTCCTCTGCTGCGGCTGACACGTAGTCGTTAGAGTTTGACTTCTGCAATCTCTTGTACTCAACCCTCTTGTCTCCTTCAACTGAGTTGTTTATGTACACCTCTTTTGACTTGAAGTGTTCCTTCATGTAGGCTATCATGTCATCCATTTCGATACTCATGGTCCAATAGGTCTTCTCTAGCAACGCCGTTCTGGTTATAGCACCGTCGGAATTGTCAATCATGTTTATGCTGCACCAAATGAGAGTGAGTAACACATCATCCGCGCAGTGAGTAGGAGAGTTATACCTGGCCTTTGTTGCGATAGTAGGCAATACCTTAACCCTGCGCTTGTCTCCATCCGAGTAAGGGACGTACTTGCCTCCCTTGGCTATCTTGGACTTGATTCTCGAATCAAACCCATCCTGCGTACAGGTGAACGTCGAACCAGTATCCTGAACAGGTGCAAGGCACGGCTTCCATCCAAGCATCTGGAAATGGCGTAAAACTTCACTGTCATCAGCCGTCTCAGACAACTCTCTCTGTAACTCAGGAGAGAACATACCTGTAAAATCCTTTCCTTGGCCGTTTCCTTGCGTTCTGGCGGGCTTTCGGTTCACACATGGGTAATCCTTCCTCCACTGTTCCAAATCAGCCTCAGAGACGTCGTAAAAAGCATCGAACGACATAACCTCGACAATAGGCAGTCTGGAAGTGGCTGTAGTTCCGAAGCATCCATCGAACATCTCAAGCCATCCAGATACATCCTCATCCTTGTAGATGTTCTCTTTAATCCATTTGATGCCGCCCTTCTTGTCGTCACCCAGGTGTAACTTGTTCTCTTCTGGATCCATGTATGCGTAGTACTGAATCGTACGTCCAGCGGGAACTCCGTTGCCGTGCATCATCTGGTTCTTATGCTTGCTACAGTGGTCGAGTTCCACCCCGATAACCTTCTCTACCTTGTCAGCCAGGTACTCTGCGAATGCGCAGCAGTTCTCAACTCCTTTGATAACCTCCCTGGTCACATATACAAGGCGGTAGCGACAGATAGGCGTTGTAACCGTCTCTCCGTCTTTCTCCTCCGCAAGCAGGTACGTCATGTGGCTTGTGGTGGTGTAGGCTAGTGTCGGATAAATGTCCTGGTTATCGTCGAATTCGCTTAACAGGCTGCCAAGAGTCTTGTGCTTGATATCAAAGTCGATGTCAATAAAGAAGAACTGCGTGCCAACGAAGTTATCCGTGGTACGTTCCGAACTTGTCATCTTGTTTTTCGTGTAAATTCCTGCCAATGAACGACCCTCTTGGATGCAGCGCACCATGAATGCGAGGTTTGCGTTGCAGTACGTGGAGAAACTCATCTCCCAGTAGTCGGCAGTACCCTGAATGGGTTTGTGGTCATAGCCCTTGTCTGTTACTGATAGGCTTATGCCACTGAAGTTTGTGTCTCTGAATTGCTTCATTTGTTAATCTTGCGTTAACGTTTAGGTTTGTTACTAACACAGTTAGCATGTGTAGAGCCGATTTAGGATGGCTGGTCCTCTTTTCTCACTGAGGTGACGTAAACAATCTCTCCTCTGCGTTCTGCTTTCTTGTAGCCGTTCTGGCCAAGTGCCTGCTTTGCCAATTTACGAGTCTCATAGAAGACTCCTGTAGGTGTGTGAACTAACATATCTGTCTAGTGTGTTTCTACCTATAAATAGTACGATGTTTCAAAAAGTGATTCAAAGTCGTTCTCGACGGCAAAAGTACACATAATTTCTCAAAGAAGCAAATAAACCGCCTCCATCTACCCTATAAATAGTACCATGTTCCAGAAAATAAAAACTGGACCACATCATCACGACGTTGTCCAGCCAATAACTAAAATCATAAATAACATGGCCAGGTAAGGTCAAAGGCGCTTGCGTATGGCCTCCCTGATAGGATGGAAAATGAGATTTCCGATAGTGCTGATGGTAATGAATACGTTCAGCCAGTAGTGTTTCATAGTCTTGTTCTTCATGGTTGTTCTTGTTTGCTTTCACCTATAAATAGTACGATGTTTCAAAAAGTGCAGCCTATCGGGTATAAAACCGACCGATTTCTTGAAGATTGCCTCCAATCGGGTATAATATAAGTGGATCCGCCATCGGATTATTTGCACAATCCAGAAAATATGTGTACTTTTGCATCTGGAATCGGGTAGCAACCTTTCGACCGAAGATTTTTCATGCCGTGACATACGTTAAAACTCCATATATCCGCTACCCGTTCCCTTACTGACATATCTGTCAACCAATATACATTGCGTCTGACTTGTTCCCTACCATAGGATAAGGGGAAAAGTTGTTCTAGTTTCGAGAGTAACTCCGTTGAGATAACGTGGTTACTCCTTTTTTTGTACCTATCCGACCGAAATCGGTTCACACCCCCGTCACTTTTCCAAAGTACGTACTATTTATAGATAGAAGCCACTCCAAAAGCCTTCTAGTGAGAAATCCGTTCTAAGGCGCTAATACTACCTCAGTGGTACAATTACACTGCCGAACGATTAAACACTCCCAGAACGAAGGAAACGGGGCAAGAACAAAGAAATAGACTACACTTAGATAACATGGAAACAAAGAACAACAGAGAAGAGAGGCGATTGAACCTCATCAAAGAGGCCAAGACAGGTAATGCCAACGCAGGCAACCTGCTGGTCAATGAATATAAGGACTTCATACACTGGGCGATGTGGACTACAATAAAGCCTCACATAGAATTTGTTAGGCATGTCCTTGACGAACTGGAGTCAGAGTCACTCAGAGGATTCTGGCAGGCTGTAACAAACTTCGATACCTCAGTGGAAAACCCGTTATACCAGTTCTCAACATACGCATACCGCACGATACAGGGCTACATATACGAATACCTAAAGAAAGAAAGACCATACACGACAGATGAACAAGGAGAAAAACGTTATATATCTTTCATACACCTCGATACCTTCGATAGAACAGCAGGAGAGTCTGATGACTACTCTGATGATAGAACAACTCCTGCGGACCAAACCAATATACCTGGTCCAAATACGTATATCATTGACACAGATGCTGAGGGAATTGAGTTCATTGACCTGACAGCCGTCAACAACCTGACAGATGAGAAACATCAGGAAAGACCACTCAGCGACATAGACCTGCTGCTAAAGCCACTCAACCCCGTTGAACAGTACATAATACAATACACCTTCGGACTCAACGACGTTGAACCAAAAGACCTCAGGCAACTGTCCAAAGAACTGAACCTCTCAGTGGAACGCACATCAGTCATCAAAGACAACGCCATGCGCAAGATGAGAAACTCAGCCATCCAGAACAATATACACGCATAAAACAATCCACCACCATGAATAACGCATCACTTGACAAAGCACTCGACTTCCTGAACAGACCATTCTCAGAGAAGGTAAGCGCAACACAAAGGGTAACACGCACCATGCACACCGATACACAAACCAAGTTCATCATAGGCACCGACGATATCAATTACCCTACACTCATCTTTTTCGAGTTCGAACTCCCGCTGAAAGCACACTGCGAACTCAAACCAGAAATCATCAAGAAACAACTAGGTGACGTCATGTACGAGATAGACAGACACCTCAAATATGAGTACCCAGACATCATCAGGAGAAGCATCGCCGTAGGAAACTTCAACCGTATTTTCTGCATCTCCCCAAACTCACGACTCAAATACACAGGGTCCTACCATTTCGACCTAAGGGAACGCAGAGGCAAAACATCTATCAAAGCCATAGCCAACGCGCCAGTATTCATCCAGATGGCACAGGACATCGACAAGATACTCACACAGGCCATCACCAATAAAGTACCTGAGTTAACAATAGTACGCTAAACCCTATTATACCATTGAGGAGACAGCACTACCTCATGGAAACGGAAAGCAACTCATTTCCATTTATCTAGCATGTTTTTCGAAGCCTAATCTCGTTGTGATAACGCGGTTAGGCGTTTTTGTTTCCAGTTCGCGAACATGGAACACCATCCGTGGAACATTCCGTGGAACAATTATATTAAAAGCGTGGAACATTGCCGTGGAACATTAACTGAGTTATCCGTGGAACATTGCCGTGGAACATTAACTGAGTTCACAACCGAGTTATTCTGGCCAGCAGCCGTCTGGGTGGATTTTGAATTTATTTTTCCCCAATCTAGAGTAAAAATCAGGAAAAATGGTCGAAAGTCTCTATGCTATAGATACCTCAAAAACCGAATTCGACCGAAATCGGTTCGGTTTTCCGTAACTTTTTCAAACATCGTACTATTTATAGGTAGAGACTAAGAACAACATGGACAGATTTGAGAGTAACAAGGCGCTTGACTGCGAGTATCGTTCCAGGCGCAACTACGTTGAAAATGGTGAACACATCGTGGCTGACTACCTCGATAAGAACTTCTACCCGCTATGGTCCACATCCGTGACACGCATACCACACGATGACCCAAGGCAGATAGCAGGACTGGACCTTACCGTACAATGCGACGGGGTTGAGTACACCATAGACGAGAAAGCATCAGTCAGGTGGATTGGCAAACACCTTAACTCATTCAGCCAGGAAATCAGTTCAGTCAACGCACAGGGATATGAGTACGACGGATGGCTGCTGGATTTCAACTCAGTTAGCGATTGGCTATTGGAAGTATTTATTGATGAGGCGAAGAACGACGCTAATACATTAACGGGGCCTGACGACATAACCGACTGCACCGCAGTACTTATCAGGAAAACGGATTTATGGCGCTGGCTGAAAGAACACGACATCTCTTCAACCAAGTTAAGGAACATAGCCGCAGAGATGCGCAGGGATAACACGGAAAGCAGGTGGCACAACGGATACAAGATAGTCCTCAACCACAAGATACGTGAGAAGGTCGCTAACATCCTTATCCCTAGAGACGAACTCATCAGTGAGATTGCTACCATGGCAATACGATTACATGAAAACGAAATTGAAAAACTAAAGTAATATATGGAGACGTTTGTATTAGAAGGCACCATCCCCGCAGACGGGAAACGCCGTTACAAGAACAGGTATTATCCATACAGAGTGCTGTCAGGCGAGTTACCACTTAAAGACGGTAGCCGCGACACTATCCTCAAATGGATCCACGACATTCATATTGTCGAGTGGTACACAACCTATTTGCTTAGGCAACGCATGGACGAACCATACGTAGAAGACAAGATTCAGGACCTCTGGACGGCCCTCTGCGAGAAGACACAGGAAGACTGGGACAGAATCTACGAACAAGGCTATTACGCGGTATCAGCGTACGTTGCAGGGCTAATCAGCAGGCAAGTCCGTTCTGGCACCAGTCAGATGTACAAGAAGTACCAGCGATACGATAACATGTTTGTAAATAAAGACGAAGAATTCTGGGAGAACTATGAAAGAACACACTAAGGACCTTAACGCATTTCAGAAGAAAGTTAAGCGTGACGTAGAGAAATACGTTAAGAACACATACCTGAACCTGGCAAAGCAGAAGGCGCTTCTCGAACGCTGGGAGAACACACCAGAGGAACTGGAGGATGCAGAACTCCAGTACTTCAATGCCACTGCCGCGCGTAAGATGATTCAGATGTGGGACATCATTATGAACGTCCTTCCAGCAGCCAAGCGCAACCTCCTTCTCATAGGACTGGCCTGTGACAACAATACCGAGATGGTGGTTAAGTACTTTGACGGACACTTCAACGGAGGCGCCACGGTAAGGGCACAGATGTCCCGCGCAAGGAGAATAGTGAGAGAACTATACGAAGAAAAATACGGAAAACATGATACGGTTCAAAATCAATGACCACACTAACGGCGTTAACAAGGAAGAACCATTGAACGCCACGAGAGTCAATCCCCGTCCGAGGGATGCTAAAGGGAGATTTATAGCGAAAACATGAAAACGATTCTAAGCCTGTTTCTAATTCAGTTGGTAGTGGTGTTCATCGTGGACATCTCTGGGGCCGTAGACAGCCTGAAAACGGCCTTGAAGTGGATTCTGACCAAGGGTGCTATGTCCAACAGCAACTACATACTCAAACCATTTGACTGTAGTCTGTGCATGACATTCTGGTGTACACTCATCTATCTGCTGTGCACAACTCAGTTCACTTTGCCGTTCATCGCGGTAGCCTGTATGCTAGCCGCTTTCACGGGCCTTACGAAAAGTCTTATTATTCTTGTAGAAGACTTGGTCGTAAAGTTAATCCAAGTAATATACAAATACATCATTGACAATGAAGATAACGACATTCAATAAGTTGCGCAAGTACGAGACCTACCTCTACACCGCGCACAAAGCCGATTACATCAGAAGCCTGCGCATGTCCCAACTGGAGGAGTTGATGGAGGCAGGCGCCGAGATAGACATCATATACAAGTACAACCACTGTCCAAAATGCGTTCTGGACTTCGTCAAGAAACTGGCAGTCAAGTACTTTGAACAGAAGAACAAGATGGAGGAAAACAAAAATGCAAAAACCAAAAAGAAAAGTAACGCCGATGCGTCTGGAAGCGCGAAGGCACCTGATAATGGAGGCGATAGCCAAGGGTGAGAGATACTGTGATATCATCAAGCGCTTCTCCGAGGAATGGGGTATGAGTGACTGCACTGTCAGGAACGCCGTTCAGGAAGCGCTGGCTTTCATGCGTTCAGACGATACCAAGGCTGCGCTTATCGCAATGAACATGCAGCGCCTGGATACACTGGCAACGGACGCCATGAAGGACAAGGACCGCAAGAATGCCATCAGGGCTATCGACGTACAGAACCGCCTTGCTGGTGGATATGAAGACAAAGTCAAACTGGAGACAGACACTGACATCAACCTCGTTTTTGAAATCTAATGGCTGAGACCAAATCCATAAAAGTCAATACCAATCTCAAACTGTTCCCGTGGCAGGTCCAGGTCAAGAGAGAGTTGGAATCTCACCGCAAGGGCTACACGCATGTGATTAAAGCCAAGAGACAGGTGGGTAAGTCAACCATGCTTGAACTGGTCCTGTTGCAGACTGCCATCAACCATGCCAAGACCACATCCATTTGCCTGTCTCCTACCCTGGAACAGGCGCGCAAGGTGTTCAAGGCATGTAGGGCGGTCATCGGACCCACACCTCTGTACAGCAAAGCCAACGAGGTTAGTCTGACGCTTCAGTTGCGTAATGGCAGTGACATCATGTTCAAGTCAGCCGAACAGAAGATTGGTTTGAAGGGTTACACAGTCACTGGGGTCTATTGCATCGACGAGGCGGCTTACATCCCTGATGAGATATTCTTCGATACCCTTGCATGGGTGAACGTGTCTCAGGCGCCTATCGTGATGGTGTCAACGCCGTTCCACAAGACAGGATTCTTCTACAAGTACTTTTGCATGGGTAACGACGCTAAAACAACCAGCGTACTATCCTATGACTGGAGTCAGTTCGATACCAGCGCACTGTTGCCCGCAGACAAACTAGAGGAGTACAGGCGTGAGGTACCAGCATCCAAGTTCAAAACGGAGTTCTTAGGAGAGTTCCTTGACACTGAGGGCGGTGTGTTCGGCGAATACGGACATATCATCAGCGACGAACTATCCCAGGAACCGAACATGAACTCATTTATGGGTATTGACTGGGGTACTGGCCAGGGACAGGATGAGACGGCGGTATGTGTCTTCAACAGCGAGAGGCAGATGACGGCGCTATACCACTTCAACGACAAGGATGAGACCCAGACCATTGAGTACATCATTGAACTCATCAAGAAGCACAAGCCGCTTAGGGTTCAGGTCGAGAGTAACAGCATCGGTACCGTCTTCTACGGATTGCTTGACAAGGCCGTTAAGAAGGCCAAACTGCCAGTGATGGTATTGAAGTTCACCACCACCAACGACACAAAGGAGAAACTCATCAACAACTTCCAGGTGGCCGTGCAGAACAACCGAGTTCAGATATTGAACAACGCCGTTCTACAGACCCAGATGGACATGTACGAGATGAAACTCACACAGAACAACAAACGAACTTACAACGCAGCCACGGGCTACCATGACGACTGCATCATCGCGATGCTACTGGCCTACGACTGCATCACTAAAGGACAATACAACGTAAGATAATGAGTAAGAACAAACTCACATGGTATGACGTCAGTCTCGAACAGTTCGAACTGATGCAGAACATTCTTAAAAACGAAGATGACTTGGAGAAGGTCATTTCGCTTGCCGAACTACTCTTTGGCGAACAGGTAACTGAGTTAACCGTTCCGCAGTTCAACGAGTACGTGCGCAGCATGGCATTCCTGAAAACGGAGATACCTCATCCAGTACCGCCTAAGAAGATTGAACTAAGCGGACACAAGTACTTTATCGACTGCCTGCTTGGTAACATCACCACGGCCCAATACGTTGACTTCCAGAACTACTTGAAGACCGATGACACTGCGCGCATACTCAGTTGCTTCGTCATCCCTGAGGGCCACAAGTACAACGACGGTTACGACATGGAGGAAGTAGTCAAGGACATCAAGGCGATGCCGATACCTGCGGCTATGAGTATTGCTTTTTTTTTCGGAAGGCAGTTCAGCAAATTCATGCGAACTTTCCAGTCTTATTCAGTCAAGAAGATTCGGGATCTGAATCTGCCGAGGGAAGCGAAAGAGAATATGGAGAAGGCAATTCGCCTATCAACGGATTTGGCATTATCCCCTTTGTCTTAAAGTTCTGCGAATGCACCAACCACAACCTTGAAGAGGCTATGACCTACGACGTCTCAACGGTGTTCTACATCGTGTCGTACGAGATACTCAAAATCAAGGAACAGGAGAAGCAAATTCAACGTATGCAGAGAAAAGCGATGAAATAATGGAAAGGCTTGTCGTAACAATGACATCATGGAAGGCGCGCATAGACAACGTCATTCCCGTAGTCAAGGACCTTCTGGAACGTCAGACGGTCAAGCCTGACCTTGTTGTCATCAACCTGTCCCTGGAGGAGTTCAGAGACGCGATGCCAACTCAGTTGATACAGTTTGCTGAGTGCAATCCGAAGGTAAGCATACACTGGATTGAAGGTCCGAACCTGAGGCAATGGAAGAAGATTATACCAACGCTGCTGATGTTCCCTAACGACGCTGTTGTCTGCATCGACGATGACTGGATGTACAGTCCCAAGTTCCTGGAGACTCTGGTGAAGGCACACATGAAATATCCGAACAACCCAGTTACCATCAACAAGGGGTTCAGGGTCAAGGGATGCCTACAGCACTGCGGATGCGGTACGCTGGACAAACTGAGTTACTATCCAGGCCTGTGGGACATCGACCTAACTGAGTTATCCAAGGAGGCTTCGAGTGATACATTCTTCACCCTTCTAGCGCACGATAGAGGAAACGATATAATGTATGTAGGAAGCGAAGTGAAGAAGACGCCATACAGGCCGATACTGCCGCTTTCCAAATCAGAGAAGACGTCGGACGGCGTGAGTCACCTGAGGATGTACAATTATATGGTATCCAAAGGCATTATTAAACCAATCGTATAATGGAGATAACACAAGACATAAGAGAGGCGGCTAACGCGATTCTGGAACAGTACAAGCAAGCGCTTGAAGCGAACAAAGCAAGTGGCCAACTCATCAATACAGCCAAGGCCGATGTCTCGTTCGACGGGCGTTACTTCACGGTTGAGTTCCTGTTGCAGGACTACTGGAAGTATCTGGAGAACGGTACCAAGCCGCATTTCCCGCCGATAGACGCGATTGAGAAATGGGTTAGGGTCAAGCGCCTTATCCCGTCCGCGACAGGAGGCAGGAAGGTCCCTAGCACAAGGCAGTTGGCTTTCCTGATATGCAGGGAGATAAGCATACACGGTACCAAACCGCGCAAGACACTGGAGAACACCCTTAACAACGTTGATGACATACTTGACAGAATGGTTGAGGTCATCACAAATCAGTTACAAGAAGAAATTAACAAAGAAGAGATATGATATACCTAAGCGATAGAATCACAGTAAATCACACATTCAGCCCGATGCTTCCATCTGCGGGCATCTACCGTTATGAGGTAATGCGCGTTGACGAGTGGGCACAGACCGAGGAGGATAACTCAGTTGTGTTCAGTGGTTCGTTCTACACAAGCAGCCGCTATCGTTACAACTTCGATATCACAGAAATCATGCGCAACCGTGGTGCTTTCTCACTCAAATGCAAGGAGAACCTCGGCCAAGCAGAGGTAAGCCTCATAGAGTCGTTTTATCTGCGCATCTACACGACAGGAAGCACCTACGTGACCACAAGTCAGTTCGATGTGGCCAAGATTTACCGTTATCCTTTCCGACACGGCAATTTGGGAATTGACGACCCTAGGAACGTGTTCTTCAACCGTACTGGACAAAGCACTGCTGACTGGTACAGGACCAGCATCACAGCGCAGGGATTCAACAGGTACACACATCAATGGAAACTCATGCCACGCT
>Ga0247608_10006818_pt1 | contig 11910 bp, 10 predicted proteins | sample 176DNAGHGlowgp2_FD_193490 | JGI IMG/M metagenome (GOLD analysis project Ga0247608, IMG submission 193490) | Sheep rumen microbial communities from Palmerston North, Manawatu-Wanganui, New Zealand - 1766 DNA GHGlow gp2 | ecosystem: Host-associated > Mammals > Digestive system > Stomach > Rumen ... | reverse complement strand
GGTGACCCAGGAACCGCCGGCGCCACGGTGCCGACGGGGACCGCCCATGCCCAGGGCGTCCACCAAGTCTTCCGCGGAAGTGACAATCTGAGCCATCTGCGTACGGATGAGGGAATTGCAGCCCGCACTTCGGATGTCTTCCAACCGACCGGGAACGGCAAACACGTCCCGATTGTATTCTACGGCATATTTGGCCGTCATCAGCGAACCGCCCTTGGTTTTGGATTCCACCACCACGACAGCCTGCACCAAAGCGGCGATAATCCGGTTGCGCCGCATGAAATTAAGCGCCACCGGGGCCGTATCCATGGGGTAGTCCGTGACAAGGGCTCCGCCAGGGCACCGGACCATATCCATGGCTAAGCGTTCGTGTTGATAGGGATACACCTTCTCGATGCCGGTGGCCATGACGCCGATGGTGGGGAGCCCGTACTCCAGGGCGGTGCGGTGCGCCACGCCGTCGGCCCCCAGGGCCAGGCCGCTCACGATGACCGGCTGCGCCCGGGTTTCGGAGAGGGCTTTCACCAGTTTCTCGCACCAGGCCTTGCCGTAAGGGCTCAAGTCCCGGGTGCCCACAAAGGCCACCATCGGCCGCATCTCAAAGATTTCGGAAGGGCTGGAAGTTCCGTTCAGGTACAGCCCCAAGGGCGGGGCCGGGCACTCCCTCAGGGCCGATGGATAATCCTCATCGGCCAGGGAGAGGAAGCGGAAGCCGCCGCGTTGCACTCGCTCCAGCTCCTTCTGCGCCCACTCCAGTTCCGAAGGGACCAGGCGGCTCAGGAGTTCGGGATGCGGTTCCCCTTCGGTGAAGGAACCGTCAAAAAGGGTGAAGGCGCTGCCGGCCTTCGCCATCAGCTCAAGCGCCAGGGTGGGATGATACCCGAAAATTCTGTTCAAGGCGCACAGCGCCAGGGTTTCGTCAAAAGTACTCATGCCGCAAGATACGGCAGGAAAACGAAAAACAACACAATCGTAAAAAAGATTGTGTTGTTTTACATGCTTTTTGTGTGTTTCTTACGATTTAGAGTCTGTTTTGAAATGATTGATAATTTTATTTATAGTTTATTTTTGTGGAAATTTTTCTTGAAAATTTTTGGCCATAGGGGTTCCTATGGGTGAAAATTTTTGAGGAAAATTTACCAAAAAGAAACATAAAGAATTTATTGAATTATTTCAAAACAGACTCTTATACAATCAAAAGTGCATCTCCGTAAGGGCCGAAACGGTAGCCTTCCTTGAGGGCTTCCTCATAGGCGGCCATCACTCCTTTGTATCCTCCGAAGGCGGCCACGCTCATAAGCATGGTGCTTTGGGGAAGGTGGAAGTTGGAAACGATGGCGTCCGGAACGGAGTACTGGTACGGCGGGAAGATGAACTTGTTGGTCCATCCGTCAAAGGCGTTCACCTCATGCGTGGTGGTGACATAGGTCTCCAGGCCACGCATCACCGTGGCACCCACGGCCACCACCTTCTTTCCGCTGCGCTTGGCCTTGTTGATGGCGGCGGCGGCCTCGGGGCTGATAATCAGGCGTTCGGAATCCATCCGGTGCTTGGAGAGGTCCTCCACATCCACAGTGCGGAAATGGCCGATTCCCATGTGAACGGTAATGAAAGTCTTCTCTATATCCTTGAGAATCATCCGGTTAAAGAGTTCCCGGCTGAAGTGGAGGCCGGCGGCGGGGGCGCTCACGGCCCCTTCGTTGGCGGCAAAGATGGTCTGGTAGTTCTCTACGTCCTCCGGAGTGGTCTTTTCCTTCACCCATTCCGGCACATAGGGCTCTCCCAGGCCGAAGAGGGTCTCCTTGAAATCCTCATAGCTGCCGTCGAAGAGGAAACGGAGGGTACGGCCGCGGGAGGTGGTGTTGTCAATCACTTCCGCCACCAGGGACTCGTCTTCCCCGAAGTACAGTTTGTTGCCGATGCGGATTTTACGGGCCGGATCCACAATCACGTCCCAAAGGCGCTGTTCCCGGTTGAGCTCTCTCAAAAGGAGGACCATGATATCGGCCCCGGTCTTTTCCTTCTTGCCATACAGGCGGGCGGGGAAAACCTTGGTGTCGTTGAGGACGAAGATGTCTCCCTTGCCGAAATAATCGATGATATCTTTGAACAGACGGTGTTCAATTTCTCCGCTGCCTCTGTGGAGGACCATCAGGCGGGCTTCGTCGCGCCAGCGGGTAGGTTCCTGCGCAATGCGGTCGGCAGGAAGTTCAAAGTTGAATTGTGAAAGTTTCATGTACGCGCCGTATAAGTGATACCTTTATAATACGGAACTTATCTGGAAAAAGTTTCACTTCTTCCCCGCGAGGGCGTTCAGACGGACTTGGGCGCTGGAGCGGTCCGTCTCGGTCTCCCCGTATTGGGCCATGAGGGCGAGGTATTTCCTTTCCAGCTTGACGTCTTTCCTGGCCCGGCCCAGAAGGAGGCCGTTGCGGATGGCCGTCAGGTTGGAGGGGTCTTTCTTCAGAACCTGGTCAAAGTACTTCTGGGCCTTTTTGTAGTCTTTTTTGGATAGGTAATAGCTGCCCAGGTTGTTCACATACAGGGGGTCGTCCTTGCAGTAGGTGAGCAGGTGCTGGGACAGGGCCAGAAAAGCCTGCGAGCCGCCATCCGTGCCCAGACGGAAAAGGGCGGCACAGTAGTCCTGCATGAAGGCATTGAACTGCTCCGGGTCCACGCTCCCCAGACCCTCGTACTGCCAGGCGGGATGCTGGCGGAAATGGAGGTCCGCAAGGGCCTTCAGCTGCTGGAGGGTCATATCCGGCTGCCCCTGCTCAAAGGCCATCATGGCGTCTATCTTGGCCAGGCGGAGGTCCAAGCGGTCCGGCAGGGCGGCGATGGCCTTGTCGATAGCCAGGTTGGCCTGGGCATACAGTTCCTCGTCATAATCCGTCACTTCGAAAAAATTAGCCTTCTTGCCCAGGGAATCCGTCATGGGCAGAAGGGGCTCACGGCCCAGATAACGGTCCTGGGGCAGCTGGACCACCCGGGAGGTCTGGCAGCGGGTGAAGTAGAAGGAAAAACGGGCCACCATCTGCGATGCGTCGTCCGGATAGTCGGCCTCCCATTTGTTCAGGAGGGTTTCCACGCCCAGTCCGGCCGGCCCCACGCGGGCCACCAGATTGTTGTAGCGGCGCAGGTATTCCTGCTCCGAGAGCGTTTCCTGGGCAGAGGCGCTGAGGGCCGTGAGTGACAGAAGGATCATCAGCAGTCTTTTCATCGGATATCCATTTTAATTCGTTTAGCTTTGGGATAGAGGTTGTTGCAGCGTTTGCCAAGGTTCTTTCCCGGACCCAGGGGCTGCCCCTGGAAACAAAGGATGACGGGGCCGGTGGGCGCATCTGCCGGCAGGACTACGGCGTCTCCGTGGAGGTAGCGGAGAGCCGTAAGCCGATCCACTTCCACCCGGGCCCCTCCCGCTTCAGGAACGGAGGGACGCTGGGCTCGGAAAAGGCCCAGGATATCTGCCGGGCGCACTCCTCCCGGCTCCCCGTGCTTTCTGAGGGTGGCCACCCATTGGCCTTCACCGGGAACGAAGCCCGGCAGCAGGACGCTCCCGCAGCGGGTGGTCTTCACGGGCGGGAAGGAGGGCGGCGGGAGGATATCGGCCCCCAGCTCGGAGGCGGCCCAGAGGGCGTTTTCGTCGTTCTCCTGATTATTGAAGGTGCAGGTGGAGAAGATAAGGTATCCGCCCGGCCGGAGGGTGGGCCAGATGTCCCTTAATATACGACGGCTGCGGGCGGCGCAGAATTCCACCGTTTCCGGAGACCATTCTGAGGCGGCCTGTGCGTCTTTCCGGAACATGCCTTCTCCGGAGCAGGGAACATCGGCCACAATGACGTCGAAAAGGGGTTCCTCCCCAAAGGCCGACGGGTCTTGTGATATGCAACCTGTCCGAGGGTCTCCCCAGCTGTCCAGGTTGGAACGGAGGACGGCGAAGCGCCCCCGCATCACCTCGTTGCAGAGGAGGGAGAAGTTGTCCGAGAAGCGTTCCCGCAGGGAGGCGGCCAGGTCCGTGCTCTTGCCGCCCGGGGCGGCGCACAGGTCCAGCACGGCGGCTCCGGGAGCCAGCTGCGGAAGGATTTGCCGGAAAACATGCCCCACAAACATGGCCGACGAGTCCTGCACGTAATAGCAGCCGGCATGGAAGAGCGGGTCCAGGGTAAAGACGGGGCGTTCCTTCAGAAGATAGCCATAGGGGCTCCAGGGAACGGGCTCCGCACCCGGAAACGGACATTCCGTCAGCTTGGCGGGATTCAGGCGGAGGGAAACGGACGGCGGGGCCTGGAGGGCCTCCAGCACGGTAAGGGCCTCCTTTTCACCCACCGAGGCGGCGAGCAGCTCTTTGAATCCTTCCGGGGAAGCGGTCATTTGGTCCACTGTGCGGGGTCGAAGCCTTCGGGCATCTTTCCGTTGGAGGCGTCCACCAGACCGTCCACCACCTTGTCCAGGGCTTCCTTGAGCTTGCCGGAGAGCATCATCTTCATCATAAGATTAAGGTCTGCCTCTACGGAAATCCAGAAGTCCGTCTTGTACGGATCTTCGGCGGCGGGGTCAAAGTGTACCACGATATGGAAGGCGAAGGGGGCGCCGTAATCCACCAGCTCTATGCGGGAATAGGGCACCCTCTGGTGCACCTTGACGCCGATGTTGAAGCCCTGCACCGTGGCGGTGAGGGTGTCCATGTCGGCCTGGATCATTTCTTTCTTGTCTTCCGGGAGCATCTTCACGAAGTTGCTCAGGTCTGTAAAAGACATGTACATTTCCGCGGGCTGGCGGGACACGATGCCGTGTTTGCTTTCTATATTGGTCATAATTTGTTAACTTTGTGACCTGCAAAGATAGCAAAAACCATGCACAAAATCTACTTCGAGAAGCGCTGTATCATTATTTGTTCTCCCGGGGATGAAGCCCTGGCCGATCCCAACTCCGTAGAGTTCCACATGGGAGAGCGGGTGGACGTGGGCGCCCTGGTGAGGATGTTCGAGGTGCAGGATACCCTTTCCCGCATCTACATCCCCTCTACGGACATCGAGCAGAGCTATCGGCGCATTTGTGCAGAATTCAAGGAGGTGAATGCGGCCGGGGGGCTGGTGTCCAACCGCCGGGGAGACTTCCTCCTCATTTCCCGCGGCGGCCTGTGGGACCTTCCCAAGGGCCATCAGGAGGCCGGTGAAGACATTGAGGTCTGCGCCATGCGGGAAGTGCAGGAAGAGACCGGGGTGGACCAGCTGGACCTCCGGCGCCTGATCTGCATCACGGACCATGTGTATTTCCGGAACAATCTGTGGCACCTCAAGCACACCTGGTGGTACGACATGCTGTACACAGACCCCACCAACCTCACGCCGCAGCGGGAAGAAGACATCACAAAGGCCGCCTGGGTGGCCAAATCCTCCCTTCCTCCCTTCCTCAAAAACACCTATCCTTCCATTCAGGAGGTTTTCCGCGAGGCGCACATCTGAAGAGCCTTTGGGCCAGGTGGGATTCCGTGCCACCCACCGCGCCCACACAGCAATTATTTACGCGCCCTTTTCTTTCTGATACAGTTCCCAGGAGTTGTAGAGGTTTTGCCAGATGGCGTACAGGCCGCCGGCCACGGAGGTGACGGGCGTCATGTAATTGTAGCCCAGCCAGATGAGGAAGCCGGTGTTCTTCTGCCCAAGGGCCTGTCCGGCGGTGAGGTTGTCCACCGGGTCTTTCTGCATGCGGTGACCGGCGAAAAACTGGAGGGCGCAGGAGAGGACGGAAACCACCACGATGCCGGCTATGGCCCAGGGCCCCAGGTGGCTCAGAAGCAGCGCCCGGGTGGCTAATACCATGGCCAGGGTAAGGCCCACGCCCCAGACATAGAAGGAGTTGGAGGCCCAGCGCATCAGGCGCCGTTGCAGCCGGGGCAGGGTATAGCGGATGAGCCAGGCCACCAGCCCGGGCAGGATGAGCACGGGGAACACCTTGAGGGCGATATGCCCCACATAGGCCCAGAAGCCCATTTGGGCCGACGGGTTCACCAGCGGAATCACCAGCGGGATGAGGAAGGTTCCGGCCAGGTTGATGGCCACCAGATAGGTGACGGTAGCCGCCAGCCGGCCGCCCAGCCGGTCTGTGATAACGCCTGCGGCCGATGCCGTGGGGCAGATGAAGCACAGCATGGCACATTCCAGCAGCATGCGGAAGGTGCCGGGCTCCGTGAGCAGGACCCCCAGGGCGAAGAGCAGGAACAGTCCCACCTGCAGGGCAAGGGCTTTCAGATGCCAGGAGGTAAGTTTGAGGTCGTGCGGGGAAATCTTCACGAACTGGAAGAACAGCAGGATGGCAATCACCAGCCGCTGCCCCTCAGAGGCCAGCGGATGCAGCCAGACGCCGTAAGGGTGCAGGGCCGGCGTGAAGTGGTACAGGAGATAGAGGCTGATTCCCAGGACGATGGCCCCGGGCAGCATCCATTCCCGCAGGAGCCGGCCCCATTTATTCATCGGCCTTTTTCCTTTGGAAGAGCTTTTCCATGACGGGGTCTGTAAAACGCATGCAGATGCCCGTGAGGAAGGCCAGGATGAGGGTTCCCTCGCGGATGACCACCGTGCTGCCGTTGCCTGTGAGAAGGCCGAAGCAGATGTAGGAGAACACCACCGTGAACAGAACCATGACTACGTCGAAGATAACCTTCATGGTACCGTACTTCAGACGGAAGACATCGGCCAGGACGGCCACCATCTTGTCTCCGGCCAGAATCCAGCCGTCCCCGATCACTTCCATCTTGATGCCGATGGCATTCAGCAGCACCGTGGCTATGCACAGGAGAATCTGCACCAGATAGTTGGTGGAGGGGGAGGCGATGGCGTCGAACATCCAGATGAAGACGTCGCAGAAGTAGCCGAACACGAAGGCGGCGGGAATCTGCATCAGATAGCGCAGTTTGAATTTTTTCCGCAGAATCAGGGCTTGCAGGCCGATGAAAAGCAGGTGCATAATCCAGGTGAAGGTGCCCACGCTGATGTGGGTCCACTGGAGGTTGAGGATGGTGGGAGGGCAGGAAGGGGGCGCTACGCCCAGGTTGGATTTGATGGAGAGGCCCACGCCCATGGCAATCAAGACCAGTCCGGCGGTGGAAATGCCATAGCGCACCGCAATATCTTTGAAATTCATAAAAAGTTCTTTTTGGGGGTGCAAATATCCGCATTATTGTGTAATTTTGCAAATCGTATTCTTACATTTTGTGTTATGAAAAAGTCATTGATTATCATGATTTCATTTCTTTCCTTTGCAGCCTGCGCCCCCAAGAGCGGTGCACCGGCATTGGACCTCACAGACCTTGACACCACCGCCAGTCCCAAGGTGGACTTCTACCAGTATGCCACCGGCGGCTGGCAGGCCAAGAACCCCCTTCGTCCGGAGTTCTCCCGCTATGGCAGTTTCGACGCCATCCGCGAGCGTACCCAGGAAAACCTGAACGCGCTCTTCGAGAGCATGACCACCCTGGAGGCGGCCAAGGGAAGCGTGGACCAGAAAATCTCCGACCTCTATAAGATGGCCTTGGACTCCACCACCCGCAACAAGCTGGGTGCGCAGCCCATCCAGCCTTATATCGCCCAAATCCAGGCCGTGCAGTCCCGCGATGAGCTGGCCACCCTCCTGGGTGAGATGAGTCTCTACGGTGAAGGCGGCTTCTTCGGCGCCGGCGTGGAGGCAGACCTCACCAACAGCGACATCCAGGTGCTGTACTTGGGCCAGGGCGGCCTGGGCATGGGAGACCGCGACTATTACCTCAAGGCCGAGAACCAGGCCCTGTACCAGGGCTATCAGGCCTATCTGGAAAAGGTGCTGGAACTTGCCGGCATTGCTGATGCCAAGGATATCGCCGCCAAGGACATGGTGGTGGAGACCGCCCTGGCCAAAATTTCCTGGAGCCGTGAGCAAAACCGCGACATGCAGGCTATTTACAACCCCATGAGCAGTGAGGAAATCTTCACCAAGTGGCCCGGCCTGCGCTTTGACAAAGTTTGCGCCGCCGCAGGTATCGCTCCCCAGGAGAAGGTCATCGTCCAGCAGCCCTCTTACTTCGACGGCCTGTCGGCCATGATGGAAAAGAACGACTTGGAATACTTGAAAGCCTATCTCCTGTGCCAGTTTGTGAGCGGACAGTGCGGCGCCCTCAGCGACGATTTCTACACCGCCAGCTGGGAGTTCTTCTCCCACCAGATGGCCGGTGCCCAGGAGCAGCAGCCCCGCTGGAAGAGAGCCATGGGCGTTCCCAACAGCCTGCTCGGAGAAGCCGTGGGCGAGATGTACGTAAGCCGCTTCTTCCCGGAAAGTTCCAAGCAGAAAATGGTGACGCTGGTGGAAAACCTGCGCAAGGCCCTGGGCGAGCACATCGACGCCCTGGAGTGGATGAGCGACTCTACCAAGGTCCGCGCCCGCGAGAAGCTGGCCGCCTTCACCGTCAAGATTGGCTATCCCGACAAGTGGAAAGACTACAGCACCCTGGACATCAATCCGGAGAACAGCTATTATGAGAACCTCCGCAATGCCAGCGCCTGGTATGTGAAGGACAACATGGACAAGCTGGGCAAGCCCACGGACAAGACCGAGTGGGGCATGACGCCGCAGACGGTGAATGCCTATTACAACCCCACCACCAACGAGATTTGCTTCCCGGCCGCCATCCTTCAGAAGCCCTTCTTCGACCCCGATGCCGACGACCCCGTGAACTACGGCGGAATCGGTGTGGTGATTGGCCACGAAATGTCCCACGGTTTTGACGACCAGGGCTCCATGTTCGACGCTCACGGAAACATGGTGAACTGGTGGACGGCCGAGGACAAGGCCAAGTTCGACGCCCTGGGAGACAAACTGGTGGCCCAGTTCGACGAGGTGGAAGTGCTGCCCGGCGTCCACGCCAACGGCCGCTACACCCTGGGTGAGAACATCGGAGACCACGGCGGCCTGTCCATCGCCTACAGCGCCATGGAGAACGCCCTCAAGGCTTCCGGCAAGACCAAGCCCATCGACGGCTTCACGCCGGCCCAGCGTTTCTACCTGAGCTACGGCGCCATCTGGGCCCAGAACATCACGGACCAGGAGAAGGCCCGCCTCACCAATCTGGACCCCCACTCCCTGGCCGTGAACCGCGTGAATGTGAGTGTCCGCAACTTCCAGACCTTCTTCGATGCCTTTGACATCCACGAGGGTGACCCGATGTTCCGTCCGGAGGCAGAGCGCGTCCACATTTGGTAGCGGAGCGCTTCATATCCCGGAAACTCAAGTTCCAAGGAAACGTGGCGGCGATAGCTATCGCCGTCAGTTTCTTTGTCATTATCGTGGCTGTGGCCGTCAGCTCCGGATTCCGCTGTGCCATCCGGGAAGGCGTGGCGGCCATGACCGGCGATATTTCCATCGCCCCTTTCCCATCGGCCGATAACGAGCCCGTCTCCATGCCGGCCGTGCTTCCGGAGACGGAGGCCATCCTTTCCCTTCCGGGCGTGAAGAGCATCACCCCGGTGGCCGTGCGGGCGGGCATCGTCAAAAACGGAGAGACGGTGCACGGGGTGTTGGTCAAGGGACTTCCCTCTCAAGCCGGAAATCCCCTCCAGGTCTCCATTCCCCATCGGCTTGGTGAAATCATGCAGGCAGGAGAAGGGGACGACCTTACCACATATTTCATAGGGGAGAAGCTCCGGGCTCGCAAATTCAAGATTGCGCGGGTTCACCGGGACCTGGTGGAACTGGACGACAACCTGCTGGTGTATGCTTCCTTGGAGGACATCCAGCGCCTGAACGGCTGGGATTCCACCCGCGTCTCCTCCTTGGAAGTGCGGCTTTCCGAAGGAGCGGACCCGGAGCGCCTTGCGCTGGCCATCGGCACCCTGGCGGAAGACTATTATGTCACTTCTTCCCGCCAGGCCTATCCGCAGGTGTTTGACTGGCTCACCCTGCTGGACTACAATGTGCTTATCATCCTCATTCTGATGACGGTGGTGGCCGGTTTCAACATGGTGAGCGGCCTCCTGATCATGCTTCTGAGGAACATTTCCACCATCGGCACGCTCAAGACCCTGGGGATGGACAACCGCTCCGTGGGAAGGCTTTTCGTGCGGATTGGGGCCGAGGCTGTCTTGAAAGGCATGCTGGTGGGCAATGCCGCCGCCCTTCTTTTCTGCCTTGTCCAGGGAACCACCCATTTCATCCCCCTGGATCCGGTCAATTACTTCGTCTCCTGGGTTCCGGTACGGGTTAATCTGTTATGGATTCTCCTGGCCGATGCCGCCGCTTTCGCGGGCATCCTCCTGCTGCTGTGGCTGCCTTCCCGCGTGGTGGCCCGGATAGACCCCGCCCAGACGGTCAAGGCCGACTAACGGGGATACACCTTGCTGTAATAGGCGTAGGTATTGAGGACATTTTCCACATAGGAACGGGTATGGTGGCCTTCCGGCAAATAGTTCTTGACGCTTTCCCAGCGGCTGTCATCCCTGCCTTCTTCCCGGGCTTTTTCCAATAATTGGATTAATTTTCCCTCTCCCATGTTATAGGCGGCCAGCGCAAAGCAGATGGCTTCGTGGGGATCTGCCGCCGTGTTGCTGAACAGCGTTTCCATCCTTTTCAGGTAATGGGCCCCCACGGAGATGTTGGCGGCCGGGTTCCGCAGCACCTCTTCCGAATAGCGGCTGCTAAGGATTTGCATCAGGCCGATGGCACCCTTGGAGGAGTTGGCGTCGTTGTGGAAACGGGATTCGTGGTAGGTTACGGCAGCCAGCAGGCGCCAGTCCCAGCCGATGCTGTCTGCGCTGGCACGGAGGAGGTTGTCGTACTGGCTGATGGATTTCAGGTTCACCGTCTTTCCGGAGAAATAGCGTTTCTGCATCCGGTTGAATCGGGCCGATGCCGTGAGTTCCGTAATCCACTGGTTGATGTGTCTCAGGGCTTCCACTTCGTTTTCCCGCACGGCCCAGACACTGCCGTCGGCAAAGGAACGGGAGGTGACCAGTCCCCTCAAGGCCGTGTCCGGAGGGTCGTTTACCACCGCCAGGTCCAGGCTTCCGTGCCTCAGGGAGTCCAGGATGAAATTGCCCTGGGCCAGGACGATGCTCATTTGCAAGTTTTTGTCCTCTGCGTATTTTTTGACCAGCGAACGGTGGAATTCGGCATCCTGGACAGGAATGGCGCAGCGGAGAGTTTCCTGAGGCGGCGCACTCCAGGGAGAGTTATTGCTGCTGATGGGAATCAGGAGCATCACCAGGGCGCAGGCGGCCGAGTATGCCATGAGTCGGGGGGTCATCGGCGTCCGCTTTGTCTTGTAGATTCTCCGGAGCCGCCAAAACCGGAACTGGCGCGGGAAGAAAGGGTTCTGATTGCTCCCAGGCGGGGATAGAAGGGCCAGCTGATACCCACTTTAATCATGCCGGGCGGCTGGATATAATGGTGGGCGGTAAAGTAGTCCCGGTTCTTCATGGGCCAGCCGCGGCCGGCATTTTCCATCTTGATGAAAATACAGCACTTCTTCCATTGCATGTTCACGAAGACGTCAAAGACCGGCGTATTGCCGTACTGCTCCACTTCCTGCAGGTGGAAGACACCGGCCACCGGATTGAAGGCGGGCGCATACCACAATGTATTGAAGCGGGCATTGAGGCCCACTTGCAGCTGGAGGGTTTTGGCGTTCACGATATTGAACTGTGCATACCACCTCAGGTTAAGGGCAAGAAGCGGCAGGGGCAGAACCTCCGGCCGGGAGGAGAATTGCAGCAGGGCTTCGTTGTCCAGGTGGATGGGGCCGAAGGCGAAGTCCTTGCGGAGGGTGGCGGAAATCACGCTCATGGGCGTGGTGTTCTGCCGGGCTACGCCCAGGGTGTCGTAATAGACATTTCCGGACAGGAGGGCATATCCGGCGGTGGCCCTCAGCTTCCAGTGGGGGATGTC
>Ga0247608_10006817_pt1 | contig 11910 bp, 14 predicted proteins | sample 176DNAGHGlowgp2_FD_193490 | JGI IMG/M metagenome (GOLD analysis project Ga0247608, IMG submission 193490) | Sheep rumen microbial communities from Palmerston North, Manawatu-Wanganui, New Zealand - 1766 DNA GHGlow gp2 | ecosystem: Host-associated > Mammals > Digestive system > Stomach > Rumen ... | reverse complement strand
GGTTCTATCCTTAAAATATCCATAAAATCTCACCTACCCTATTATAACATAGTTGTTGAAAAATAGACATTTGTTTGGTATAATTTTACCGTGAAAGAATCGGTGATATTATGCAGTTTCAAGGCTATGAATTAAAGGATTTTATAGTAAAAGCTATAAAGGATTTAGGATTTAAGGATTTTTCAACAGTACAAAAGGATGTTTTCAATTCTTTAAAGGAGAATAAGAATCTTCTTGTAAGAAGTAAGACTGGTAGTGGAAAAACTCATGCATTCCTAATTCCTATTTTTAATGCACTTGATCCAGCTGACCAAAGGGTACAAGCAGTTATTATATCACCAACAACAGAGCTTGCTCGTCAAACATATAAGGTTTGTCAGCATATGGCTTCATTTTCTCCAAATACAATATCAGTTCGTCTTTATGTTGGTGGTACAGATAAAATACGTGAGATGAATACACTTAAAAACTCTCAGCCACAAATTGTTATCGCAACTCCAGGAAGATTAAAGGATTTAGTTGTTGATGAGAATGTCTTAAAGGCATATACAGCTGATACCTTAGTTGTTGATGAGGTGGATATGTGTCTTGACTCTGGATATGCAGAGGCAATTGATGCAGTAGCTGCTATCCTAAAGGATAAAAAAATGATGTTCTTTTCAGCTACAATGGCTGAAACAGTATTACCATTTATTAAGAAGTATTTAGATAATCCTAAGATGATTGATATTAAGGATAATAGTGAGCTTAATATTACACATATTTGGATTCCTTTAAAGCATAGGGATAGATTTGAAATGCTTCAAAATCTATTGGCTTTAATTAATCCATACCTATGTATTATATTTTGTAATAAAAAGGAAACGGTTATTTCTTTAGCAAATGCCTTAAGAAATAAAGGAATTCCAGTTGGAGAAATCCATGGAGATTTATCTCCTCGTGAAAGAAAGAGAGTCCTAAAGGAGGCTCAGGATTTAAAATATCAATATATAGTAGCCTCTGATCTTGCGGCTCGTGGTATTGATCTTGATGGTGTTTCACATGTTATAAATTATGAGATTCCTAAGGATTTTGAATTCTATATTCATAGAAGTGGAAGAACAGGTAGAATGAATTATACAGGAGAGGTATATTCATTCTATACAGAGCTTGATGATTTATACCTAGATAATCTTGCAAAGAAGGGTGTTAAGCCTATTTATAAGGTTATAAAGGAAGGAAGCCTTGAGGATTACAAGGGAAGAAATGCACGTGAGAAGAGAATTAAGCCTTTAAATGAAGGACAAAAGCGTGCTCGTAAAATAATTCATAAGCCAGATAAGGTTACACCTGGTTATAAGAAAAAGCTTCGCAAGGCTCAGGATGAGCTTTCAGTAAAGCTATATAAGGCTGAAGGGAAAAAGAAGAAAAGAAGAGGGAATTAAAAATGAATGATTATGTAATTATTACAGAATCAACAACAGATTTATCACAAGAGCTTATAGATAAGCTCGGACTTGTTGTTATTCCGATGACATTTAAGTCAGATGATAGGGAGTATATTAATTATCCTGACGGAAGAGAGCTTTCTAATAAGGATTTTTATGAGGCTGAAAGAAAAGGTGTGCAGTTTACTACTGCACAGGTTACACCAAATGATTTCACAAATGTATTTAGAACATATTTAGATATGGGAAAGGATATTCTAGCGATATGCTTTTCATCAGGCCTTAGTGGTACTGTTAATAGTGCACACCTTGCAATAGAGAATTTAAAGGATGAATATAAGGATAGAAAAATTTTGATGGTTGATTCACTTTGTGCATCTATGGGAGAAGGATTATTAGCTTATTATGCTTCTAAGAACAGAGAGAAAGGTATGTCTATTTTAGATAACCATGATGCTATAGAAAATATGAAGCTTAAGCTTGCACATTGGTTTACTGTATCAGATATTGATTTCTTAAAAAGAGGAGGAAGACTTTCTAATGCTTCAGCTTTTGTAGCAAAGGCATTAAGAATTAATCCTGTTCTTCATGTAGATAATGAAGGTCATCTTGTTAGTAGATTCAAAAAAATTGGTCGTAAGAGTGCTATAAAGGAAATACTTAATCAAATGCTTGATACAATAGATGTAACTATTAAGCAAACTATTTTTATTTCACATGGTGACTGTGAAGAGGATGCACAATATTTAGCTTCACTTGTAAAAAAGGAAATTGATGCAGATGTTATTATTGGTGAGATTGGACCAGTTATTGGTGCGCATTCAGGACCTGGTACACTAGCACTATTCTTTATTGCTTCGCATAGATAAAAAGATTATTTTTACATTGATATATTTTGAATAAAATGTTATACTATTTAAGTATATCGTATAAGAAAGGGTTGTCATTTTAAATGAGATCTAATAAGCATAGAAAAGTTAAAACAAGATTTAAGTTTACTAAGGCTTTAGCTGTATTATTAGGATTTATTGTGGTAATAGCTATTTTAACTGGTTTACTTTCAATTGAGTCTGATGCAGAAAAGCTATATACAAAGATTACTACAGCACAGGCTGCAGTAGATGATTTCTCTGGTACTTCATTAGATGAGGATAATGTTTTTAAAGAGATTTCTTATAAGAAATTAACTTCAAAGATTAAATCATCAGATTATGTTTATGTATATTATGGAACTATCACAAATACTGATTATTTAACTTATATTCAAACTGTTAATGATAGAGCTCAAACATATAATGTTGATAGAGTATACCTTCTTGATTCAGTGTGGGCTACTTCAATCGATACAGATGATGAGGATTTTGGAGAAGAGAATAATTTAGTATTATCAGAGGTTGAACGCGCTCTTGGTGGTGTTGACATGACTGTTGTACCTTCACTTTGGGTATTCAAGGATGGAGAGGTAGTTTTCAATTCAGATGATTATATTAATGATACATATCAAGCATCAACTTGGAATTATGTTATCGAACAGGCATTTGGTCGTTATCCTGGTGAAGAGGACTAATTAAAAATTAAGAGATAGGCGACTATCTCTTTATTTCTTAGAGGTGTGATTATGATAGATGATATTAAACAAACACTAAAGAAAGGGCTTGAAGCCTATTATAATAAAAATTATGGAATTTCATTAAATCTTGCTATTGAGGAGCCAAAAAAGGCTTCAATGGGAGATATATCTGTTCCTATGTTTTTAGTCGTTAAGGAATTAAAGAAACCACTTCCTGAGGTTGTTAAGGAGGCTTGTGATGTTATTAAGACATTATCTCCATTTATTAAGGAAGTAAATCCTACAGGACCATTTATTAATATTATTGTTGATAAGGGTATTGTATCAGAAGCGGTTTTAAAGAATGTATTTGATATGAATGGTAATTATGGAGATTCAAATATAGGTAATGGTAAAACTATTGTACTTGATTATTCATCTCCAAATATTGCGAAATCATTTAGTATTGGACACCTTCGTTCAACTATGATTGGAAACTCACTAAAGCTTATATTCCAAAAAGCTGGATATAAGACAGTTGGAATTGATTACCTTGGTGACTGGGGAACTCAATTTGGGAAGATGATTGTAGCTTATGAAATGTGGGGAGACGATGAGGCTATTAAGCGTGACCCTATTAATGAGCTATCTAAGCTATATGTAAGATTTAATACTGAGGCCGAGGATAAGCCAGAGATGGATGAGCAAGCTCGTGAAGCTTTCCGTAAGATTGAGCTTGGAGATCCTAAATATGTAGCCCTATGGAAGTGGATTAGAGAGGAATCATTAAAGGAGTCACAGCAAATATATGATATCCTAGGTGTATCCTTTGATTCATATAATGGTGAGGCTTATTATAATGATAAGATGGAGCCAGTTGTAAATGAGCTTAAGGAAAAGGGGCTTTTAAAAGAGGACCAGGGAGCTCAAATAGTAGATCTTGGTGATGACTTACCACCAGCACTTATTAAAAGAAGTGATGGAGGTTCATTATATATAACACGTGATTTAGCTGCAGTATTTGACCGTATGAAGACATATAACTTTGATAAGTGCTTATATGTTGTAGGAAATGAGCAAAAGCTTCATTTTACACAGCTTAAGTCTGTATTAAAGAAAATGGGATATGATTATGGTGATCGTATTGAACATATAAACTTTGGATTATACCTTACAGGTGGTACTAAGATGAGTACTAGAAAGGGTAATGTCGTAAAGCTTTATGATGTATTAATGGATGCGATTGCTCAAGCTCGTAAGCAAATTGAAGAGAAGAATCCAAATATTGAAAATAAGGATGAAATTGCACGTAAGGTTGGAATTGGAGCTATAGTTTTCAATGATTTGAAAAATCATAGAACAAATGATATTGAATTTAATCTTGAAAGTATGCTAAAATTTGAAGGCCAAACTGGACCATATCTACAATATACAGGAGTAAGAATATTCTCAATTGTTGATGGTCAAGAGCTTGATTTTAATAATATTTGTAAGGATAAGTTTAATGAGCCTCATTATTTTGAGCTTATTAAGCTAATAGCTGCATTTAAGACTACAATTGAAAGAGCAACAGTAGAATATGCTCCATCAGTTGTAGCTAAGTATTTATTATCACTTGCACAATCATTTAATGGATTCTATGCAAAGGAAAAGATAAATGCAGAGGACAAGGCTATACGTAATACTAATATGATTCTTGCAGGTGCTGTAAGAGTTGTAATTAATGAGGGATTACGTTTACTTGGAATGGATTATGTTAACAAGATGTAATAGGGATTTCCCTATTACAATTTGGGGGCGTGATGGAATGGCAGACATGGAAGACTCAAAATCTTCTGCTAGTGATAGCGTGTGGGTTCGACCCCCATCGCCCCTACCATTAGTATTAATCGTTAGAATAAAATATTCTAACGTTTTTTTATTTGTGTTTATATTATATTGACTTAAAGGTTATAAAAAGTTAATATTAAATTATAAATTAGGGTGGTTTGTATGAAAAAAAATAAGCTTTTTAAATCCTTTTATATTTTTACAATTTTAATATTATTTATACTTTTTATTACATCATGTAATAGAGGTAAACCCCATACAATCTATGATATTTGTTATGAACTATCTGATGATGGAAGCTACTATATAGCTTGTGGATTTAAAAATAGAGGATATACACTGGCTATAGATGAGGAATATAATGGTCTTCCTGTTAAAGAAATAAAGGAGAAAGCATTTAGAAGATGTCCTTGTAGTCAGGTTATCATACCAGATACTATTGAATATATAGGATATGGAGCCTTCGAAGGATGTAGTGATATTCGTAGTATGTTCCTTCCTTTTGTTGGAGCTAAAGATATGATGTTTTTTCATATGGGCAAGAAACACTTGGCTATTTGTTTGGAAATGATAAAGCTTATAATACTAAACAAACTACATATAATGATAATGGTGAGCTTGTAACAAATGAATATAGTATACCTTCAAGCTTAAATTATATTGAAGTAAGGGGAGATAGCTATATACCATATCATGCATTCGAAAATATGACTAATCTTGCATATCTAAATATTTATGATTGTGTTTCTTCAAAAAATATACTTGAAGGATGTAGTAATCTTTATATTTTAAAAATTAATAGTCATACTATTAATAATGTTTTAAGCTTGTTTGGAGAAAGTGAGTTTGAAAACTCTTATAAGGTCAAAGATTATTATATACCTAATACATTAGATACTATTTGTATTAATGGAGATTTAAATGATAATTATATTAATGGACTAGATTCATTAAAGTATATTGAAATAAATAATGCTATAAATATTTCATATTCATCTATTAATAGTTTATCTAAGATAGAAGAAATTAAAATAAAATCAAATATAGATTTAGTTATTACAAGTATGTCTTTTTCTAATGAATCAATTAAGAAAATAGAATTATATGGTAATTATTATTTAGAAGAAAAATCCTTCTATAATTGTAAAAGCTTAACTGATTTTGATGTGTATGGAAATCTAAATAATATAGGTATAGAGGCATTTGGATTATGCGAGAATCTATCCTCATTTTGTGTTAGTGAAAATATAGGAATGATTGAAAGCAAAGCCTTTGATGGATGCGAGGATTTAAAAAGGATATTTGTAGGAGGATTTGTTAATGGCAAGGCAACAGACTGTCTTGAAAATTGCAGTGCATATTTAGATATAAGAGGAGGTAAATACTAATGAAAAGAATTTTTATTTTATTATGTATTATAGTTTTCTTCCTTTTAATTAATAAAAATAGTAATGCAGAAATTGATAGAAATGATAAGACTGGCTATGAGTTTAGGTTAGAAAAGTATTCATTTGAAAGAATATGGATTAGTGTTACTAACAATACTGATGATTATTTGTCAGTACAGGCAATAGTCTACATTGAGTATGGTAATGAGGATAATTATAAGTACACTAGGGTTTATTGTAATCCAAACCAAACAGAAACATTCTCAGTTCGTTTTCATACAAACAATAAAAGGATAAAGCATTGTAAAGTGTATTGGGAATGTGAAAATGAGGATGCCACATATAGACAAATTGATAATAATCATTATATTGATATTGGAAATCAAAAATATGTAATGGTTTTTAGCGCTACTATTAATGGTAGTAAAAGAAATAATGTAGCTCTTTATTATGTCCTTTCAATATTACCTCTAATATTTTGTATAGGGGCTTATTTTGCAACCTTAAAAATTGTGTTATACAATATTAAAAATAGTAAATACCCTATAAATCCTATTGGAACTATTCTTAAGGGATTGTTATTTTTCCCTGTGGCTATTATTGGAGGTTTAATTGATTTCTTTACAGAATCATATTATGGAGATATTCTTTCAAGGTCTGCATATTATATGTATCTTTCTATAATTTTTGCATTTATAACTGCGGCTATAATGGAAGTTATTTATTATAAAAAGAATTATCAAAAAAATGCTTAATAAGAGGTAAGAGTTGGTGGAAAGACTTAAAAAATTGCTGTATCCAAATGGCGTTGGAAAAAAGGAATATAGAAATATGGTTGGACAAGATCATTTAATAGAATCAGCAAAGATTCCAGTGCCTAAAATAAAAGAATGCTGTAAAAAGGTTTTAGAAGATCCTTCATTTGACATAAATTCTATTCCATATAATGAACTTGTTGAATACCAAATATGCTATTTTATTATAGGGTTATCAAGAATAAAAGATTTTGTTTTACAATTAGATTTTATATATAAAAATGCATATATTGCGAAATCGTGGATGACAACTGATTTATGCAATCAGTATTTAATAAAACCAAATATCACAGAATATAAAAATTATTTTTTAAAATTAATAAAGCTTAATGGTACCTATGAAAGAAGATTTGCCTATGTTATTGCTTTAAAGATGGCAAAGGATATTAATGCATCCAAATTCTTTTTAGATAATATTATAGATGATGATAGATATTATGTATTAATGGCAGAGGCTTGGCTTATTGCTGAAATTGGTATTTATCATTTTGATTTAGTTAAGACGTTTTTAGAAATGAAGGGTCATTTAGTAGAGCTTAAAAGAAAGGCTATATCTAAAATGATAGATTCCTATAGAATTAGTGATGAGAATAAGCTTTTATTAAAGGAAATCAGAAAAAAGCTATAATGTGTTTTACTTTAATTAAATGAAGCGTATTGCTATAATAATATTGGTATATTGGAGGTATTAGCTTTATGTTTCGTGAAATGAGAAGATATAAGCAAAAGGCTTCTTTAGAGGAGTGCATGGAAATATTAAAAGAGGAAAAGAGAGGAGTTCTATCACTAATAGGAGATGATGGATATCCTTATGGAATACCTCTTGATTTCTATTATGATCTAAATAGTAATAAAATATATTTTCATGGGGCTAAGGAAGGACATAAAATAGATAGCATTAAAAGGTGTGATAAATGCTCATTTACTCTTTGGAATAAGGGTGTTAGGATGGATGGTGAATGGTTCTATAGACTAACATCAGTTATTGTATTTGGTCGCATAAAGCTTATGGATGATTCAAATCTATCATATGAGATGTGTAAAAATATAGGTTTAAAATACAATCCTAATCCAGATGATGTTTTAAGAGAAATGAAGGAATCATATCCTAGAGTACAAATGCTTGAGCTTTCAATAGAACATATTAGTGGAAAGCATGTTAAGGAGGAATAGTTGATGTTAAAGGTATATGGACATCCAGATTGTCCTGATTGCAGAAATTGCTGTAAAAATTTTGATAATTACAATATTGAATATGAGTATTATGATATAAGAGAGCTTAAAAATCTTAAACAGTTTTTAATTTATAGAGATACTAATCCAAGGGTATTTGATAGATTAAAAATGGTTCAAGATATAGGAATTCCAGCAATTGTAGATGATAGTGTTGTTTTTACTGATTGGGAGGCTTATTTAAAATATTATAATCATGAGCCTATAGATTATGAAAAAAAGAGCTGTAGTCTACTGCATAAAAATTGTTAAAAGGCCAATTTTGTTGGCTTTTTCATTTATTAATATATTTTTTCTTTTAAAATAATTTTATAAATGATATAATTATAAAGTATTTATACATTCTTTGGTATTTGAATGTATTTGAAAGGATTTTGTATTATGAATGTAAGAGATGAATTTTCAAAAAATATGGTTTCAACACAGGAGCTTCCTACACCTGAAGAGGTAAGAGCTATGTATCCTTTATCTGATGATTTAAAGAAGATAAAGGCTAAGAATGATGAGGAGATTAGAAAGGTATTCACTGGAGAAAGTGATAAGTTTATTCTAATTATAGGACCTTGCTCAGCAGATAGAGAAGATGCTGTTTTAGAGTATGTAAATAAATTAAGAAAGGTACAAGAGGAGGTTAAGGATGTTTTAGTTCTTATTCCTCGTGTATATACTGGAAAGCCAAGAACTACAGGAGCTGGTTATAAGGGAATGATTCACCAACCAGATCCAAACGCAGATCCTGATATGTTAAAGGGACTTGTAGCTATTCGTAAGCTTCAAATGGAGATAATTGCTCAAACTGGATTTAGCGCAGCTGATGAAATGCTATATCCTGAAAATTATGCATATGTATCAGACCTATTATCATACATTGCAGTAGGAGCTAGATCTGTTGAGGATCAGCAGCATAGACTTCTAGCTTCTGGTATGGATGTACCAGTTGGTATGAAGAATCCTACATCAGGAGATTTATCAGTATTAATGAATTCAATTAGTGCTGGTCAAGCACCTACAACATTTATATACCGTGGTTGGGAGGTTAATACTCTTGGTAATGATTTAACTCACGTTGTATTACGTGGTTATGTTGATAAGGGAGGAAAGACACATCCTAATTATCACTATGAGGACCTACAGCAATTATCAGATTTATATAAGGCTAAGGAATATAAGAATCCTGCAGTTATAGTTGATTGTAATCACTCAAATTCTGGAAAGAAGTATATGGAGCAAATCCGTATTGCTAAAGAGGTTTTACATTCAACAAGACATAATGAGGATATTCATAAGCTTGTAAAGGGACTTATGATTGAATCATATCTAGTTGATGGAAACCAAAAGCCAGGTGATGGTGTATACGGTAAGTCAATTACTGATGCTTGCCTTGGATGGGAAAAGACAGAAAAGCTTATTAAGCAAATTGCTGATTTAAGAAGAGGTATTATAGATTAATATTAATGGGAACACAAATACTTAGATTGATGTGTTCCCATTTTTTTAATCTTTGTAATATGGTATAATAAGAATAGGTAAACGATTTTATAACTAAATGTGGGAAGTGATTTATATGAAGCTTAACTTAACTAAGACACTATATGCATTATCAAATGCACTTGATACTGTCCAAAAGGAAATGGGTGGAATATCAAATGCACATGGTAAACATGTAGCAGTATTATCATATTTAATAGGAGAGGGACTAGGATATGACAATGTTAAACTAAATGATTTAGTTGGACTTGCAATTCTTCATGACAATGCCTTTACTGAATATGTTCGAGAGGAATATAACAATGGTGAGCTGTTAGATTATGAAGAATTAAAGAAGGAAAGTGTCTCTAAATGTGTTAGGGAAGGATTCTTAAAGGAAGCTAGGCATAATGTTGTAGGTGAGGATAATATTAGGTTTATTCCTTTTTCAACTGATGTAAAAAATGTAATTTTATATCATCATGAGAACGCAAATGGTACAGGACCTTTAGGAATAAAAGAGGCAGATACCCCAGAAATGGCACAAATAATACATATAGCAGATATATTTGATGTGATGTTTGATATTAAAATAATGGATAAGGATCTTTTCGATAAGGCGATTGATAGAATAAAAACCTTTGAAGGAACGTTATTTTCTAAAAAAATGGTTCAATCATTTATAAAATATATAACATATGAGGATATAGAGCATATGCAAAATATTGGTGAAATTCCATTCCTTAATGAAAGATTAACAACATATGAGAAGGACTATACTGATGATGAGATCAAAAATATTTGTGAATTCTTTGGAAAGATAATAGACTATAAATCATCTACAACAAAGAATCATTCATTGGGTGTTGCTAAAAAGTGTATAGAGATGGCAGATTATTACCATTTTAGTAAGGAAAAAAGAATAAGGTTTTATTTTGCAGGAGCGTTCCATGATATAGGAAAGCTTATGGTAACTAATGATATATTAGAGAAGCCTGGTTCTTTAACAACGATAGAATATAATAGAATTAAGAATCATGCCTATTGGACCTATAAGCTTTTAAGTGATATTCCGAATATCGAGGATATTAGAGATTGGGCTTCTAGGCATCATGAAAAGCTAAATGGTTCAGGGTATCCATTTGGACTTAAGGAGTCAGATTTATCATTTGAGGATAAATTACTTGCGGTTATTGACATTTATCAAGCTCTAATTGAAAAAAGAAGTTATAAAAAAGAGTTTAATGAATATGACACATTTGCTATTTTAAGGCAAATGGTTAAGGATAATTTTATTGATGGAAGAATAGTCAATGATTTAATTAAGGTATATAAAAAATAACACTTTTTAAAAATAAATTTAATAAAGTATATATCACCTTCCTATATATTTAGTGGAGGTGATTTTTTATGAGTAAGCTTACACCCCATAGGTTCTAAATTATAAACATAAAATAGCTATTGTAGTCATGTCATAATTATGTCGGAAAGAAGGTGCTTTTATGCAAATATTACCTATTAAAGATTTAAGAGATACTAATAAAATATCCGATTTATGTAATGAGACTAATGAACCTATATTTATAACTAAAAATGGTTATGGTGATATTGTGGTAATGAGTATTAAAACATATGAAGAAAAATTAGAAAAAATTGAAATGTATGAAGTTATAATTGAAGGACTTCAAAATGTCGATGATGGTAAAGTTAAAAATGGACCTTCTGCCATTGAGGAGTTAAAGAAGAAATATGAATTATAGTTATGAATTACTGACTTAGTAATAAAAGATATAGATGATACTTTAAATAATCAAAAAATGATATTTACAATTAAGATTTATAATTAAGATTTATAATTATTTATTATATTGTGTAATTTCACTTCACAATAAAAGTAAAAAAATATTGTGAAAAATATCTTCACAATGGTTACAATAAAGTGTTTAATGAAATTGAAGGTGATTGAATTGATTAATTTGGGAAAAGAAAATGAACAAATTGAATATAAAAAAGTACTGGTGAGCTTGGTGATGCTATGAAATCAATTTTTGCAATCCTCAATAAGCATGGTAAAGGTAAAATTTTATTTGGAGTAAAACCACAAATAGACTTATGAAAGGAATCATCTCTTAAAAGAGGTGATTTTTTAATTATAATATAAAGTATTAAAATAATTATCGATTTTTTTGTAAAAAAAATAT
>Ga0247608_10006815_pt1 | contig 11912 bp, 21 predicted proteins | sample 176DNAGHGlowgp2_FD_193490 | JGI IMG/M metagenome (GOLD analysis project Ga0247608, IMG submission 193490) | Sheep rumen microbial communities from Palmerston North, Manawatu-Wanganui, New Zealand - 1766 DNA GHGlow gp2 | ecosystem: Host-associated > Mammals > Digestive system > Stomach > Rumen ... | reverse complement strand
ATTAATAAAAAGATTAAATAAGTCTGTTGATAAAAATACCGTTTCTATTGGATTTGAAGATGATTCTATTGACGGAAATGCTTTTGTTAATAATATTCTTAATAAACATGAACAAACATAGTTTGGAAATAATACAGATTCAATATTAAAAAATTATGTTTCTTCTAATATTTAGAAATTAATACAAAAATTAGGTAATTTAGCCGATGCTTATACTCCTGTAGAAATGGAAGCTTTAAGAGGGATGTTAGAATATAGTCCAAAACAAGGTCTTGCTACTAGTTTAACGTTATTTAATCCTGCTATGATTCCTATTATGTAGAATACAAACATGACTGGAAAATAGGGTACTGGTATTGCAGCTAATGGTCAAAAAGGTCTTTTTATGTGGAGATTTGGAACTCTTGATACTTTAAAAAATCATCCTGAAAATAAAAATCTTGTAATTTTCAATACTGAAATCAATGGAGTTTAGGGTAGGTTTGCATATGAACAAGCTCTTAAAGAACAAGAGAGAGGAAGAACAATAGAAATTCCTTCGTTAATTCCTACTTTAGTATAGAGTCTTCCAGATTTAGGACGATATACAGATGGATTAAGTGTACTTCATCCATCTATTAAATCTGATAATATCGGATCCTAGTATATATCTGCTGCAACTGATAATGCCAAAGAGCTTATATTAGCTGCTATTAATTCAGGAACAAAATTAATGAAATGTCATCTTTATTTATTAAGCTTAGGATTTGATGTAAATGATATTATTAGTTTTATGACTTCTCCTGCTGTTTCATTTATTGATTCTATTTCAGATGAAAATATATTTAATGGAACTAAAATTAAAATAAATGATGCTATTGATTTTGCAAAGAAATGTATCGTAGAACAAATTAATTATAATAATGCTAAAGATTTAGAATCTAAACAAAAAATTAAAGAGGACTTAGATAAATATTCTATAAAGGGAATACAAAAAGTTATTACTGACTCTTTTAAAGTTAAATTAAGTAAAGTACAAAATTTAGAATAGTTTTTAAATGATTTATATTCTTTAGAAAATATTTTAAAAGGAGCTAATGAATTTAGTTCTTTTGGAGCTATTTTAGGAATTAATCAAGGCATTCCTTAGACTAAAGAAGATTTAATTGCTTGGAAAAATAAATTTGTAACTGTGATAAATGTTGCTATTAATAATAAGGGGTTACTTAATAAAGAAGGAAAACCTTAGTATTGTGATGCTGTTAAATAGTTCTTCTTAAAATCTAATCCAGAAATATTTGCAGATGGTGATGATAATAATTTTAATCTTGGAGAAGCATATACTTTATTAGGATTAGAAAAAGGAGGAAAGCCTGCCATATAGAATATGTTAGCATAGTTATTTTATTAGTAGTATGAAGATATTATAAATTTTAATGTAGACAAATGGTTAGATAATCAAGATTATCGAAATAAAACGTCTGAATTTTATAATTTAGTTAAACAATCTATAAATATATTCTATTTAATAGATAATATTCCACATTTTAAGAATATGTTTAGAATAGCAAATATACTAAACAAAATAGATTAGAGAATCTCACTAAAAAGTTAGATTAGTAATTATTTTACTGAACAACTTAATTCGAAATATCCATATGCTCCTAATGATTATGCAAGTAAATTATTGCCTGCTATAGATGAAATTCTTATAGGACATTATATAAAATCTAGTGGAATATCTATAAAATTGAAAGATAATTGGAAAATATTAAATAAAAATTATCAAGAAATTCAAGCTAACGGAACATTAGATCTTTTAACTGATTATGATATTTCTAGTTTTAAATTTGTCTTTGAAAATTATATAATTCCAGAATTATAGAATGGAACTTTATTGGATAATTCTAAATCTAATAAAGAAATTATGAATAATGAATTTATTAAAAATTTAATGATTACTAGTGAAAAAGGAAAGCCTCTTTATAAAGAAGACATAAACTTATTATTGACAGATTCAAATGATGAAGTTAGAAAAAAATATCAAACCTTATTACAAGGATTAAAAGCTTTAAAAGACTATTCTTATAACGGAACTCCTTTAATAGATTTATTTATGATATACAATATAATTGTAAATAAAAATAGATATGGAGTAGAAAGAATGACAGAAATATTTGAGGATTTTATTCTTGATTATGATTCTAAAAATATGAATTCGTCCTTTTTAACTAGATATTTAATAAATTTAGGAGAAGAAGATTATAATAAATAGTTATATGACAAAATTATTTCTTCGGTAACACTAACAGATTTATTATAGAAAATTGCTCCATTATTATCTAGAGTAGATGATAGTAGACAAGAACCTTTTATTAAAGTATTAGATCCTAATCAAGGATATGTATTTTACGAAAAGACTTCTAAAAATTATAATAGAAATCCTATAGATTTATTAGTTCCAATTCCTGGAGAACTTTATAATCAAACGATAGAAAGATAGGTTAGATTTTCAGAATATGAATTTGGAATGGTTTATTCTTAGTATGTTAGTGAAATAATAAACAATTTAATGTCAGATAATTTTGAGTATATACTTAATCAATTAATGTAGAATTTAACTATATAGCAATCTACAAGATGTGACGAATAATATGGAATGTATCATTACTTTATAGGTAGGAGGGGAATTTATTTAGGTTTAGGTAGATTCCTCTCAACTTCCTAATAATTTAGTTGAATTAAAGGAAGTTTTAGGTAAAGAAAGATGGAAAACTTTAGTAAATAAAATAGATAATACTTTAAAAAATAGAAAAAAAATAGCTCCTCCAAAATTAGATGAAATGAAAAAGTAGGGGAATCTTATCCCAAACACTACTATTGGAGCTTTAAAAAATAGATTTCCAACTTTATCATTTCCAGACGATACTGAATAGTTTAATGTTTCTAATATAAAAGTTCTTTTTGTTGATTAGTATAAAACAGAAAAAGGAGAACTTAAATATGGACTATTTAAGAATAAAAATGGAGAACAAATATTAATAGTTGACAGATATAATTTAGATTCAGTATCTAAATATTTACAAACTATGAAGTCTTTAAGGGGAGATCATATTCTTAAAAGTGTTGATCCAGAAATAATGAAAGAATTAAGAATATTTTTAGAAGAGGCTAAAAAACACATTTCTAATTTAGAATCTGTTGAAGACATGTTAGTAAATTTCTTATAGAATAGGAGTAAATATAGAGATATTATGTTTGGAAATATAAATGCTTATGCTTATCTTGATGATTTTGTCGGAAATCTTTTTAAAATATCTCATAGAAGAACTTATAATGATATAATTATTAATAATATAAGTCATAATATTACTTGGAATAAAGATTTTAATATTGCTTCTATTGGAATAAATTAGCTATATAATTTTTTGTCGGAAGAATTAAAATCTAAAATATCTGAAGTTTTAGGAGAATAGTTATCCTTAGAAAAATTTAAAGAATATTTTTCGGGGAAAATAAATAATGAATAGTTAGCTAATATTTTTGGAATAGAAGGTGAAAATCCCTATGAAGTGCTAATGAAATATTTAATTGCAAGAGAACCTGAGTTTGCAATGAATTTTAAAGAGGTTAAAAATGATAGAATATATATGTCTACATATTTTTAGACATTAGAAACTTAGTACGGAATAGGTTTTGAATAGTTATAGGAAATGAATGATCCTATATATCATAATGGACGATACATTTAGCAAGTAGTAAAAGATGGAATATCTACATATTATGTAACTAAACATTTTACTGATCCAAATCAAAGAGCTAAAAAATTTGATACTATAGAAGAAGCTTATAATTATATAGATAATAATATGGAAGAACCTATAGTAAAAAATTCTTTAATTGATTTTCATAAAAGAGAACAAGATTCAGATGGCAAATTAATATCAGATGATGATAATCTATTAAAAATTAAAACTAAGAGAAAATATCCTAAAGGCACTCTTATTACAGTATTAGACTACGATGTTCCTAATGTCCCTTTAAATTTACTTACTCCTAGTGAATTAATGTTTGTTTCAGAAAACTATAGAAATCTAGATGAAAAACATAAATTTGCTACAAAAGAAGATTTTAAAACTTTTGTGAGAGAAAGTTTAGGTTTTCCGCCATATTCTGATGAATACAGTATTATACTTGATAATATAAATACTCCAGAGAAAATTGCTTTATTTATAATGGAATTAAATAATCCTAATACTGGAAATGGCAAGGCTTTTGACAAAAATAGTATAAGTAAAATAAAAGCATTAGCTAGAAAAATAGGTAGAATTAACAAATATCGATATTATATTGTTGAAAATAGTGATGGAAAAATTACAAAAGTATTGAGAGTAGATAATGAATCTAAAGAGTCTATTAGAAAATAGCCCAAAAGACCTGCTATTCAAATATGGAACGCTGCTTCTGAAGTTTTAGGAAAAAAATTAGGTTTAGATATTTAGATTCTTACAGAACCTGAAAAAGGTAAAGAAAATGCTAAAGCTTATATAAAAAATAATACTGTATATATTAATATATAGAAAGCTGATTCTTCAGACTTATTTCATGAATATGTTCATATATTAATGGCTTATTTAAAAAATAATCCTAAATATAGAAATAGATATCGTGAATTAATCAATACAGTCTGGAATTTAGGTTTAAAAGATATAGTAAGAGAATAGTTTGAAGAATCTGAATTTTATAAGAACTATTCTATAGAAGATAAAATGGAAGAATATTTTGTTGAAAAATTTGGCAGATGGATTAATAATAATGCTAAAGAAGATTTTAGAAATATATTTTCTAACAGTGAAGTAATAAAAGAAGGTTCTAGTATATTTTCTTCTACAACTCCTGTTACAGAACTTTATGGAAGTACAGTTGAATAGGTATTTACAAATCTAAATTCAGACATAGCATAGTTTTTTAAAGAAAATTAGCCATTAATGGATTCAGAATATAAAAATCTATTTAAAATATCAAGATAGAAGTCCGAATGGATTAGACAACAAATTAAATAGGGTAAATTAAGAGAATATGATTGCGTGTAAATATGAACTAATTGGGACAGATTTTAAAGATAAAACACTTGATGATTTATATAGATATTTGGATGAGAAAGAAGTGTATAATTCTGCGGAAGATGTAATTTATAGTCAAGATACTTCTTTTCAAACTCAACAAACATAGACATTGAGAGATTTAAGAAATATATCTCTATCACTAGTAAAAGATAATAGTCTTGATGAAGAAGGAAATGAATCTGGAGAAAACGGAGAGATGTCTATTTCAACTTTTATAGATACTAGTGAAGAAGCTAAAATTAATGGAGAGCCTATTTGTGAAAGACTTAATACCGAGCAGTTTAGAATTCATAGAATAGAACAAAATAAAAAGAAATTGGGAGTTACACAAGAAGAAGCAGAACTCTTAACTTAGAATGAGATTGATAATTGGCCATTAATTAAAGAAAATTCATCTGATTTACATAAATTAATTATTAGTAAATATATTGGAGGAACTTCTGAAAGCGGACCTGAAAGAAGAAAAAATTTTATAGAGTAGGCTAAAACTATTGTAGGAAAAGATTCTCAATTATACGACGATACACTACTTGGTAAATTATTTGACAAAATAAGTAATTTTTATTAGAAAACTAAAAATACTAGATTTAACAGTACTGTTGTGAGAGGTATTAATTTAACAGCTAAATTAAATTTTTCTGATACTACTTTATTTGGACATATAGACTATGCTTTTATAGATGATGATGGAACATTACATATTTATAACTTTAAAGCAAGTTCTTAGTTCTATAAAAATTGGAGTGCCTAGAAAATGGAAAAATATAGATATGAATTAGCATTTATAAAACAAATGCTGGCTTATAACGGATTGTCTATAAAAAATATCGAAATGAATATTGTTCCTATTTAGTTACAATATGATAAGAATTTTTCTAAAATAGATTCAATACAAATTCTTTCGGATAAACCTATTGAAGAATTTACCCAAAATGCTAATTATAATTCTAAATATGACAATATTGCAAAATATTTTATTAAGTCTAAGACTAGAGTAAATCCTCCAAAACTTACTGAACGTATTCAAACATAGGAAATATTAAATGCAATATTTCCATCATTATAGGTTAGGTATGAAAATATTGAAAAATCAGTAGATGATTGGATTAAACGTGCTCCACAACAAGGAGATGAACATCCGTTATTAATTACAGAAATAAATGATGGATAGCATAGATATTCAGTAAAAATTGACGGAGAAGTTCATTTAATTAATGATTATTCTGAAAAATCTAGAAATAAAGAAATAAAAGCACTTGTTAAAGATTATATAACAAAGCTTAATGAAGATACTCCTAATTATGTAAATAAAATAGCTGATGAAGTATAGCGTACTATAAATAATAAACTTAATTATTTTGATTTTGGAAGAATTAAAAACGGTTCTTATTTGAAAACAATTTTAAGTAAATATCTAGATGGGGAAAATGATAAAGATACTCCTTATAAAGTAAAAGAATATAATTGGGAATTTATAGATACATTAGTAGATGCGGGAATATTATTATTTAGAAATAGAAATACAGGATAGTTAGATACTATAACTTTAGCATCAGAAAATTTAAAATAGATTCCTAAATTTACATATGGTACTAATATATTAGGTGGTTATAAAACAGATAGAGATTTCTTATGGAAAGGTTATTATGGTAATATACAATCTGTAAGAACTCTTATTATGTTAAATTCTATAATAGACAAACTTCCAGAACATACTTAGCTTGGAACTTAGCATATAATTAGTTACTAGGAATAGCATATGTAGTATAATATGGAACATATTATTAAGGATTATCTTCCAACTATTCTAAAAGTAACTAAGTAGTATAATCCTACTTTAGAAATATCTAATAATTTTGGAAAATGTTAGTTTGTAAACCAGTTTGAAAATCTAGTTAGAGAGTTTGTAGACATTACATCTTAGCAAAACTCTCAGTCAATAATTTTAAATCAGCTAATTGATAGAAATAAATTAATTGATGCTACTACTAATGAGAAAAAAGCCGCAGCTTTACTATCTATAATGGAAGCTTTTTAGGAAGAATTTCCAGATATTGCGAATAATCCTTTATTGATTTCTGGAGATAGAAGTTATAGTGGAACTTTAGCAAAGTTTTATATTAAGGTTTCTCAAGCTTATTTATATTATACTGGAGAAAATGCAACATATGAGGACGAGTTAAAATCATATGAAAGATACTTATATACTGCTCCGACTGTTCCTAGTACTAACATAAATATAGTAGTAACAGGATTACAGACTACTATTGATAGTATTGCTTCTGATTCTGATACAGAATATTCTCAAAATTTGAGAGGGTTTATAATGGATTTTTATAAAGCAGCAGGATATTCATCATTAGAAAATATTACTTTAGGAACACAATCAAGGCTATTTAATAATTTATATGAATTAGATTCTAAAGGAAATAAAACTATGAGATTTAAAAATCCATATACTGATTCTAGTTTAAAAGATTATGAACGAATTTTTTTAAAAAAGGCTTTATTTTATTTTAATAAATATAATTTTTTAAATACCGATAATAAACATTTCGTTTCAGAAAATGATCCTAATATTCCATAGTATATTTTAGAACATAACGAATATTTAAACGTTCCTCTTGAAAGAGCTAGTACTGCTACAAGACGCTAGAGGGGAATAGGAGATAGAATATCTAGAATGAAGAGAATGTATAAAATCCTTATTAAAAACAAAAGTGAAATATATGATGAATTTGTTAATAATTTAACTTAGGAAGAGAGGTAGTTTATTAGTGAAGAAATAAAATCTCTTAGAATGAAAGACTAGTTTAATAGAAATAGATAGCAAAGAAATCGTTATATAGAAGAAAACGGAATAGATTATTTTGAAACTAATGTAGAAAATCTTCTAATAGACAGAATGTTTAGTGCTATTTAGACTGAAAAAACTAATAGAATGTTATTAGGGACAAAGGCACTTCTTTTACAATTAAAAATATTAGGAGAAAATTCAGGATTTTAGGAATCTTTTACTAAGCAAATAAAATATATAGAAGATTATATTCATTTAAATGTATTCAAGAAGCCAATTATAGAAGGAGGTTTAAGTCAAAAAATAGTTGGAATAGGACAAGGAGTACTTTCTAATGTAAGATTTTTAAATCTTGCTGGTAATGTTATTTCAGCTGCTCGTGATGTAGAAAATGGATTCATGGAAAATTATCTCAGAACTACCTCTAAATTTTTAACTGATATTAATGCTTCAAATATGTCTAAAGCATATCTTTATGTAGTTAAAAATGGTAGTATGGATGCTATGAAAATTACTTTATTAAGTAAACTTTGTGTGAGATACAGATTATCTAATACTGATACGGCACGTATTACTGAAAGATTAAAAACAAATAGACAAGGCCTTTCTAATTGGGATAATATAGCATATTCAACTCTTAGAAGTCCAGATTTTCTAAATAGAATGACTTTGTTTATAGCAAGAGCTATGCAAGATGGGGTATTAGATGCATGGTCAGTTGAAAATGGAGAATTAAAATATAACTGGAAAAAAGACAAAAGATTCTCTGTATTTGCTGATAAATCTAAAAAAGGAACCGAAGAATATAAAAAATAGTAGGCATTATATATGTTACATATACAAGAATATAATAGGGATCATCCTGAAGGAGTTGATGTTGATAAAAATGGAATACCACGTTTATTAGAATATACAGATGATCTTCCTACTCCATATTCTGACTAGGAAATTGTATCAATTAAAAATGTTGCTAATAATATATATGGCTCTTATGATAAAAGTCTTCGTTCTATGGGAGAATTCACAGCAATAGGAACTTTCTTTGGAATGTATACCACTTGGATGAATGGTATATGGAATAATTGGATGATGAAACCTGGCAAATATAATGTTACTAGGATGACAACTGAATAGGATAAAGATATTGATGGATCTTTATTATGGCTAGATGAATACGGAGATATTTTCAAAGAAGTTACTTTAGAAGATGGAACTAAAAAATATATAGATTAGGTTAATGGAAACGAAAAAACTAAAGAAGAATTAGTTCCTCTTTTAAAACATGTTCCTGTAATTGTTTAGGGAATATTTTATACTTTAGGAGATGCTCTTAAAATATTTAATGCTAAAGATTCTTTTAAAGAAGGTATGCAAGCAGCAATAGATTATATAAAAGAAGATGAAAACACTGTGAATAGTTTAAAACATGCCGTTTATTCTATATTACTTGCTATTTTATTTATGATGCTATCTAAATTTTTATGGGATCCAGCATATAAAGCAACTAAAAAAGAATATAAAAATATGTCAGTAATGGCTCAAGTTTTAAATGAATTAATATATAAATCTTTTGGTCCTGCTACAGACTCATTCTATGGACCTTTAAATATTATTAAATACTTAGGAGAAGGTACTGATCCACCCATTTATAATGTTCCTACAAAATTTATGGGAGATGCTTTTAAAACAATATTTGGAGATAAAACATTTGCATAGTTCGTTACGGGAAATTTTGCTTTTGCGAGAATTATGAAACAAACAGCAAATATCATGGCTTAAAATAATTTAAAAAAATAAGGGCTAACCAAGGAGATTAAACTCCCTGATTAGCCCTTATTTATATAATTAATTAATTCGTCTGTATAATAAAAATCTTTAATATATTCTTTTTTAGGATAATATTTATTTTCTTCAATTAGCTTTCCTAATAAATATACTTTTCTACTTTCATAAAAATCATCTGGAATTGGAATCCATTTACCATTTAATAGAATTTCTTTTCCTATATTCTTATTAACTAATCTACGTCCTTTATATAAATTTTTATATTTATCACAAATTTCCCATATATACTCTTTATAAACTTTAGGATTGGAAAAATTTCCATTAAATGAAATTCCTTCTTTTAAGTCTTCATAATAACAAATTCTAGAATTTATCAAAATAGGTTCTGGAGTTAATGATATTTCTCCGATAGCTTCTAAATTTTCTCCAAAATGAAAACGAGTTATTTCACTAAAATTGTTATAATATATTCTCATAATTTTAATTTTAAGATATGTAGGAAAGTCTACAATCGATTTTTATATCTCAGATGATAAATTATTCATCTTGAAAATTTTAAAAGATTGTAGGAACAATAAGAAAAAAATAAGCCTGCAATCACTTTTTACAGTAATTACAGGCTTTCATTTTAATCTTTTTCTTCTTCGACTTCAACATCTTCTTCAATAAATTCTTTTACCTTATCAAGACGTTTAAGTATTTCTTCTTGCTCTTCAATAACACCTAATTTATCAGAAATCTTTGTAATAATTCCGTTTACTTCAGAACTTTCCGCTAAATCAGATAACAATTTGGAAGCTTCTTCATTTAATCTATCGATATTATCTCTAGCATTATCTTTAGCTGTTTCAATAGCACGATTAACACGGTTTACTTTTCTGTCCAATTTTATTTTCTCAATTTTATTAGTTAAAGCAGCAATAATTCTTTTCATAAGTTAAAATTAAATTTAATAGGAGTTTTTTTAATATTTATCTTTAATTCATTATAATCTTCTTTTTTTTGTATATTACTATCCCACAATAAAGAAGAAGCTGTTATTATAGGAGTATATGGTGTTGTATCATAAATACAATTTAGTGAAGGAAGAGTATTATACGTTATCATTGCTTTGTTCCCCTTCCAGCTTCAAGTATAGGTAATCCAGTTTCAGTTGGAATATATATAATCTTACTGTTTTCTCCCGATAAGTTCTGTTGTCTTACCCAAAGATACTGAATATAAGTAGGAGTAATAGCTCCATTTTCAATCTTAATAGCTTCAGCTGCACCTTTAGCTCTTTCAACTTCTGCTTGAGCATTCAATTTTTCTGATTCAAGATTAGCTTTAGCTTCTTCAATTTTAATTTTTCTATTCTGCTCTGCTTTAGCAAATTCAGCTTTTCCCGACATTTCTTGTTGCCAAACTCTATAATATGGACATCCAATAAGACCTCCTAGAAGTAAAAATATTAAACAACAAAAACCTCCAAAATAATAACCAAATTTATTCATAATATTTTTTTAATAAATTAATAACATTAGGACTAACATATTTAGCTAATTTCTCATCTGAATAATAAGCATCCATTTTATTTCTAGTTCTTAATATCTCTCTTATATAACTAGATGAAATAGAATATTTTGGCCTATCTACTACTAAAAAGTTATAATTTTGAATTATTGCTTCACCATGCATCCAATTTGGAATATCCTTCATAGTATCTTCTCCACATAAAACAAATACTTCATCATTACAATATTTATTTTTCAAGGCATGTAAAGTAGCATAACTATAATAAGGAGGGATAAGTTCTTTTTCTATTAAATCTATAAAAATACGTGTAAAATCAAGTAAATTTAAAGATTTTATAATAGATTTATTAAATATAGAATTTGCTATAATATCAAATCTCTTATCAATATCAAGAACTCTTTCCTCTTTCCAAGGATTTTGCATTGTTGGAACAATAACTACATTATCCATTTTAAAGTCATTTAAAGCAGTTTTAATTACTTTTAAATGACCATTATGAAATGGATTAAATGAGCCAAGATATAATGCAATTTTCATCGTTTAATAGGAGTTAAGAAAATAGTTTCACCACAATCTGGACAAATAATATATTTTCTAATTTCTCCATCAGTTAAAATAGTATCTTGAACTTCTATTTCTTGAACATCTTCTTGTTCATATTGTAATTTAGCTTTACAATTAGGACAAGTAACTTTTCTTAATGGTCATTT
>Ga0247608_10006814_pt1 | contig 11912 bp, 9 predicted proteins | sample 176DNAGHGlowgp2_FD_193490 | JGI IMG/M metagenome (GOLD analysis project Ga0247608, IMG submission 193490) | Sheep rumen microbial communities from Palmerston North, Manawatu-Wanganui, New Zealand - 1766 DNA GHGlow gp2 | ecosystem: Host-associated > Mammals > Digestive system > Stomach > Rumen ... | reverse complement strand
GGGTCTAATGGCTTGAACATATTGCTTACTTCTGTTTCTTCAGCATCCAGCCTGGGAGCAGCAGACCGAACAAGGCAAACACAAACACGGACACACAAGGCAGGAACGAATTCGACCACGCAACCATCTGTAGAGGTGCTCCACATCGAGCGAGAATCATCTCACCAACACCTGCATAACTGCCTATTGCAATGACCATACTCGCAATGATGCCAAACCACACCAACCACTTGCTCTTCAGAATGTGTCCCGTCATGGCGACTGCCATGCCCATCAAGAGAAAGATGATAGGAGAGAAGTTTACTCGGTGAGCAACAAACGCCATCGGATCTGACACGGAATGACTCAGAATGCTATTCCACACAATCGACAAAGTGAAGAAACCAAGTCCGAAAATGCCAAAGGTTACCCATGTTTTTCCCACAAGATTTCCCACAAAGTTTACGGGAGCGTGCTCTTGGTCCTTATCAATGGTGCGAAGGGCGAACAGGATGATGAACGGAAGTGCGAACCAAAGCAGATGGCCTAAAGTTGTTTTCAATAGGAGATTGACAATAGGCACAACGACAGCCATGCCCATTGTGCAGAGACCAGAGATGTAGAGCGACTGCCCTGTTCTCTTCGATGCAGCGCGTCGGCTTTGAGCAATCTGTTCGGTGATGATTTCCAGACTGCGCTCAGCAGTCATGTTGATATTTTCTTCCATAATTCATTTTTTTTAAGGGTTGTTCTTTTCCATTTTTCTTTTCTCCAGCCTCGTCCGTGCTCCTGCAGAAAGCGCAGACTTAGCCCTTGTTGTTCGAACTACGCTGCAAAGGTAAAGAAGTTTATTTTATAAACCAAATTATTCTGCAAACTTTTTGCGCCTTGCTTTCTTTTTTAACATTTCGCCTTTTTCACGTAACTATTCAGCGAATCGTCTTTTTGAGTCGCCTACGGCGAGAAATCTTTCAAATCGAAACAAATCAAACAAATCCATACAGAAAAAAATTTATAAAGATTTGACAGATTTTGAATAGATTTGTTGGATTTGGCTACGCCGAGCTGAAGGTTCTGCCCGAAAGGGCACTCATTGAAATTATTCGCTGAATAGTTACTTTTTCACACAAACACATCATCTTTGAGGAAACTATTATGAGAGAGGAAGAAAACTTGTTTTTTCATAAAAAATGTGAATCCATGCAATGTTTTGGGCTTTTTCGTGTATATAAGAGTAGAAGGAATCAAAAAATTCATGGAAAGAGAAACGAACGAATTCATCAACGACTTGCGACGGAGGAAGCCAGCAGCACAGCGGCGTCTGCTCGCTGACTACGGACCGATGGTGTTTCGCTTGGTGATGCGCATGGTGGGGCAGACGGAAGATGCGGAGGAAGTGTATCAGGATGTATTCGTGAAAGCTCTGACCAAAATTTCTTCTTTCGACGAAAGGAAAGCCTCACTTGCCACATGGTTAAGTCGCATTGCTTACAATGAGTCGGTGAACCACATCCGCAGCAGACGAATGGACTTCGTGCTGATAGATGACAACGAAATGGAAACGGCGGTGGAGGACATTCCTTCTGTCAATCACGACAACGAGCAGGTGGTCTTGTTGCTGGAACGAGCAATGGCACTTTTGCCCACAGCCGAGCAGATGCTTCTCTCCTTATTCTATTATGAGAACCGAAGTCTGCAAGAGATTGCCTACATCACGGTCTCCAAACCCACTACCATCGGTTCACGACTGAGCCGAATACGCAAAAAACTTTATGGTCTCATCCAGCAATTTTCAGAACAATGAACGACAACGACATCAATAACAAGCTTCGGCACGATGCTCAACTGCGGGAGGCTGTTTGGCGACATGAACAACAATCGCCTCCTTTCCCTACGGGGCTTAATGAACGGGTGATGCAAGAGGTGGGGAAGTCAGAACAGAACCGACGTCGCACAAGGCATAGAGTCGGAATGATGCTGGCACTGACATCTGCCGCTGCATGTCTGCTTCTGGTGCTGACACATGGTCTCAATACTCATGAAGCTGTTGAGGAAACGAAAACGATTGCGGAGACGAATTCCGAAACGAAAACTGAAACGAAAACGATTGCAAAGACGGAGGTGATGGCATTGGTGGAAGAGAAAGAGTCGGCAGAAATGCACAAAAGTGTTGTCAAGAAAAAGCCTCGCAAGAAGGTTCGCAAAATAGAGCCTGCGATTGAGACAAAACCTGTGGCGCAGGAACAATATGCTGACACCTTGGGCATCCATATCTTCCAGTCACCCGAGAATGTGCTCATCGCCATGAAGATGCTGGAGGAATGCGATGCCGTCATCCGCAACGAATTGCAGGAAGTGCGCAACAATGTGATTGACGCCACCTTCCGCGTAGCTCCTCCTTCGGGCAGTGCCATCCTCGTGAAGGACATAAGCGGAGACTTGGACGTGGTGGACAGAGAAAGACAACGAATCATAGAATTATAATAAAGCAACGATTATGAAAAGAAAACAATTATTGTGTGCAGCCATGCTGCTTGTGCTTCCACTCGTTTCTTGGGGGCAGGAGAGAATCAGCGAAGTGTTTGAATCAATCAGGAAAGCGGACGGCTACAGGAAGTCGGAAACGAACATTCATAGCGAAAAGGACAGTGTGCAGGAAGAGACCAAAATCGTGGACTTTCTCCTCGACCAGAGACTGTGGGGATTGTTCGATCGTATCAGGGAGGCATTCGAGAAGGACAGTGGAAAGTCGTACTTTGAATGGTCATGCTACGACCCGATGTCAAGCACTAACACGCGAGCCATTTGGAGAATACAGCGTGGACTGGGGGATGACGTGATAGTCGGTGAGGAAAAAAACTCCAGTTTCGTCATCATGTGTTTCGAAGATACGAAGCGTAAGGACTGCAGGACGGTCTATTCAGCAGAGTGGTGGAAAGCCGAGGACCCCAACTACAAGCGGGGACGATTCGTGTATAGCTACGGGAAGAAACCAGAGGCACAAACTGCTCCAAGCTCTGCCATTCACTATCAGGGACGGCTAACCCCTCAAGTGGATGCAGACAGCATCTTGAGAAAATACAGTGTAACGATGAAGTATCTTGACGACAAGGGAAATCTGAAGATTATATCAGATTCCATTGCAGAATTGCTGCCTCGGACGAAAATGGCGGAAGGTGTGTTTTCCACTTTTCCTGACGATTCCTTCTTCTTCGGTTCAGATGCCGACGTGCCACTGAACGGAAGCGGTAAGGATTGGACGCAGAAAGCCATCAAGAGGATGGGAAAACTGAATCCGTCGGAGTGGTTGCGCCTCTTCGGACTGCTGACTGAACAGATTGCCAACTACATCGACAAGGACAGTCGTGACCTCATTGTGGCAGCAGGCTTGGTGCTCGACCTCTGCAAGAATGTGCCATCGAAGCTCGACTTAGACGAACGGGAACTTTGTGTGAGTCGTTTGCAAAAAATCCATTCTTCCGTCAAGCACGACTATGTGCGCGACATCCTCTCGCTCAGCATTCAAAAGCTGGAACCATGAAGATAAGTACAAGGTACAAAGAACAAAGGACAACGTAGTCGCTTCACTCTTCACTCTTCACGCTTCACGCTATGATGAGCGCATGTGTGGATTGATTGAAGCTTGCTTGGGGATTCAACTAGTTACCGAGGGCTCGTTTTCGTTCAAGCGAGCCCTCGGTTGCGTTCAAACGAGGGCTCGCTTGAAAAACGTTGAGGGCTCGATGTTTCAGTTGAATCGAATGAATGATGATGTACAATCGAAGTCCTTCTTTGCAGAAAACAAATAAATTCATGAAAAATTTGCGGATGATTTATGAACATTCATGTTTAACAACAAAAAACAGGTGTTGCCGTGATTTTTCCGTGGTTTTATCGTAAATTTGTGTTGCTTTAGGAACAATGAAATAATAACTTGGTATAAATGACATGATGATTTTAGGAAAGAAATTATAATAATTATCATAATTACTCCAAAAATTAGGTGTTGTTTAAAACAAAAAAAACATTTATTTCTGAAAAAATTATTCTAATTATTTTAATTTCTTTCCTAAAAAAACGTACCAACTTATTTTTTAACGATTACTTAAAAAAAACTTTGGTTGGCGATTCGACTTTTTCGCTTTTCGGTTGTATGATAAGATAGACAAGCCCTAAAAAACGATGACAGAGACAGAAAGGCATATCATCATGCGGTGCAAGGACGGTGACAAGACAGCGTTCAGATGGGTGGTGCAAAGCTATCAACGGATGGTCTTTTCGCTGGCACTGAAGATGATGGCGGACGAGGAAGAGGCAAAGGATGTGGTGCAGGAGACATTCATCCATGCTTGGTTAGGCATTGGCGACTACGACGTGGAGCGTCCGTTCGCCACTTGGCTCTACACCATCGCCTCGCGTCTTTGTCTCAACCACTTGAAACGTGGGAAAGTCAGCAGAGCGTTGCCACAGGACGAAGAGGCGTTGCAACGCTTCGCATCGGGCGACGATAGTCAGCAGACGCTGGAAAACAAGGAATGGGTGTCGATCGTGAAAGTGCTGACCAACGGACTGAGTTCGAAGCAACGGCTGGTCTTTACCCTCTGCCAGCTGGAAGGATTGTCGGCGGCAGAGGTGGTGCAGATAACGGGCATGAACGCCATGCAGGTGAAAAGCAACCTGTACGTTGCCCGACAAAGGATTCGTAAACGACTTAAAGAATTAGGCTATGAATAAGACGAACGACATACTCGAACGGCTGAGCCATCAGCCACAACCCGTCATCGACAACTCCGACGAACTGACGGACAGCATCATCGCTCATCTGCCCGACGTGGGAACGACGAAGGAGAAAAAGCAAGGAAAGCGGTGGGTTTACTTCGCCTCTGCCATTGCCGTTGCTGCCAGTTTGCTTCTGCTGATGGTGTTCCGTCAAGAGAAGGAAGAAATAATGCACAATCCAGCCCCTCTCCAGCTCTCCTCAAAGGGGGAGAGAGCAACCCATTCAGTCCCTCTCCAACTCCCCCAAAAGGTGGAGAGAACAGCTCCTTCAGTCCCTCTCCAGCTCTCCTCAAAGGTGGAGAGAACAGCTCCCTCAAGGGGGAGGGTAGCAAAGACAACGAAGTCCTCTTCAGCTCCTCACCATATCTCCCCAAAGGATGAGAGAACAGCCACTCCAGCTCCTTCAAAGGAGAGTGAAGTGAGAGAAAGTGACTTTTCACTCCCCCCTGGGGGAGATGGAGGGGGCATCGTCCGTCCTCCCGTGGAAGACCCGTATCTCAAGATGGCTTCTCTGGCACAGGATATTCGTTCGCGAGGCGAACGGCTGCACGAGGAAGTGGCAATGATGATGGAAAACCAATAAGTAATCGTTTGAAAGGAACTTGGAATTAATTATAAACCACGAACCTTTAGCTCGGCGTAAGCCAATTTCACGAATTAAACGAATTATGGAATTTAATTATATACGTCAGTTCGGTATAAGGAGTCGCTTCGCGAGAAATCATATAAATCTGTCTAAATCTTACAAATTTGAATGAAATTTTGAAAGATTTTGAATAAATTTGAAAGATTTGGCTACGCCGAGCTAAAGGTTCTGCCTCGTAGAGGCACTACAAAAGAACATATTTTGTTATATCGAACTCACGTATTATATCTAAATTCTCTAATTTAAAAAATGCTGACATTTTTATTCGTGAAATCTGTTTAAATAATTTTCTAATAATAATTAGTTTAATTCGTGAAATTCGTGGTTTTAAAAAAAATAATATCGTATCAATTCTTGTTTACATGAAAAAAATATTCGTCATCGTGCTGTTGGCATTTGTTGCTACAGCCATTCGCGGTCAGGAGTCTAATGAACAACTCCGCCAGTTGGAAAAGTATTTGCAGGAGCAAGGCTTCAGTGTGGGACATGTTCAGTTGAGCGGTATGGAAGAAAAGGGTATCACCCACCGATTTAGTGCTTTTCTTTATGTGTATGGTCTAAATCCCGAATCAATGTATGACAGTACGCTGACTGCGGAACAGAATCAGCTACGGGTACACGTCGCCGATAGCATCAACAGGCAGCGTCGGCAACGTATGCTCAATGCTGTGGATTCTATCCGTCTCTGCTTTGCTCGTTTGGGAAAGGATGCTTCGGAAAGCTATCTCTATGAGTACCATAAGAATGGTACGGATACCATTAAGTATTCTTTGTCATTCAAGAAGGATAACGACACACTCTATTCTTATCGAAGTGGCAATGCGGTCTATTTCCACAATGCTCGCGAGGCTGCCAACTTTGATTATGTTCGTGAGAATAGTGCTGATGGAGGGAGTCCGTCGGAACGTGGAAACTATAACCATATCTACTCTGTTCCCAACGATATTGCGTGGGAGGGCATGCGCCCGTTTGACATTGTTGCTTTCGAGAAACGGATTGCTCCTGTGCTGAAGGCTGTGAAGAAGTTGAAGGGTGCGAAGGCATATCCCATCTATTGGCGACACGATGAGGGATTTGATGACAATATTGGGACAAATGGCAAACTTATTTCAAAAACTTCTCGTCTGAGTGATTACACTGATAAGCATTATGGACTGACTACTGGCACTTTCTACTTCATTCCTAAGCAGTATGATGCGGAAGCCAAAGCCTTATACCAGCAACTCGATTCTTTGGCTTTTGACTATGTGGAGCAGCATCCAGAGCAGTATTATGAGTATCATTTCACTCCAGGCTTTTCTTATAGGAATCTGGGGGAAATGGTGAGCGGACAGGATATTGAAGTAGATTCGGGCTACTCACTCTCGAGTTCTGCCGACGACAAGGGTTTCTATATCCTCTCTTTCACGACCAAGGGCGAATTGTGGGTTCCACGGGAATGGCGGAAGTTGAAAAGCTACATCAATGGGGAATTGATTTTTCTTAAGTAAATTTAACGGTTTTGGATGCAACATTTTTGGTAAAACCTACGTATATGTAGATAGAAGTTATCGTAATCTGTAAAGATAATATCTTCATACGTAAATTTAGTTAGTCAAATAGTATAATTAGGTGCGCACATCCTGCCATTCGTCGTGATGACGAGTGGTGGGTTTTGATGATGCGATGTGACAAAGGTTTGAGCGGAAGGTGTCCAATTATTTGACAATTATCAGCGAAAGACAATGAATGTCAAGGAAAATGCTTCTCCATGACAACAGAATTGAATAACTTTGCCAAAAATAAGAATGGCTTCGGCAAAACCGAAGCGCACAAAGAAAAAATGAATATGAACAAGAAAACAATTATGAGCATCCTGCTTGCCCTCGTTGCGATGGTGGGGCAGGCACAAGTGAAATCTGGTCTCGACCTCTGCCTGAGGGACGAGGTGACGGGCGAATGGCTTATAGGGCTATTCGATGATTATGCCATCTACGACTGTGAGTATTGGGAGTATGCCGAGGTGGGAAAAGGTCGCTATGTGCTGGCCAAAGACGGGCTACGAAAGGAGATACGACTGAAGAAGAACACCGTCACGATAGACGATGTGAAATATAGGATATCGACGCTGACTTCTAAGTATTTGCCTGATTATCCGTCCAAGGATGAAAGGGGGTGGCCAAAGGGCATACCTGCAGAGGAGGATAGTGTCACACTGCGTGTTTGTGTGAACACGAATAGAGAGAAGGCTGAATTTGTGACATTCATTAACCGAATGTTCAATGATAAACATGTCACGGAACTCACATCGATAGACACTCATGGTCGTTTCGAGGTAAGAATTCCTGTGAACGGTCCTGCGGTGATGGGCATCTTCAATGACTCTGACTCTCAGCATCCGCTGGAGCACACTTTTTGGAGATTGTTGGCAGTAGAGGGAGGCGACACGCTGTTGCTTTACATTGATGACAAGAATGACTGCATCTATCTAATGGGCGGCAAATATGCTCGGTTCAACAATGAACTGATAGGTGCTGATTTCCATCCTGACTTCGTGAGAACCAACGAATTGACCATTGACAGCACCATCGTGCAACAGCGGCATTATATGGCTGTGTGTCAGGAGAGGATGGATTCTTTGTACGCCGCCCGCCCAAACCTCTCCCGCCGTTTCCGGACTTATTATCAAGATGATATACAGTATCAGTTTGCCTATCCGATGCTACTGAAATGCTGCTGGCCAGCTGCAGGTGAGAGCCAAAGCGAACTCCTGCAGAAGACGGAGGCCGAACTGAACCCATTGCAGTGGATGCATTCGGAATTGCCATTGATGTGCCGCCATGGTTTTGGGTTTATTATCGGATATTATGTCTCTGCACTGACAGACATCAGACAAACACCCCTGCCCTTGACCGTCCACTCGGATTTCATTATGCAGCTTCAGCAGGACGGCAAGGTACAACTGAACGATGACGAACTGCAGAAAGTAAAGGGTTTTCAGGCATTGCTTGCCAATTATCATGGGAATGATGTTGACATAAACGATGCATTCAGGTCGGACATCATTCCCATTCTGAGCAAGCCACTCATTGAACAGTACTGGGACTGGGAACTGAGCGAAAAGAACGTCCCGCTTACCATCGGTGTCATCAATTCCCTCAATATGGACGAGGCCACCCGCGAAATCCTCAAGACGCAAACTTTCATGAAAGATATCGATGGCAAAAGCCATGTAGCCTCGCCCCGTGTATTGGATTTGGCACATCAGGAGGTTCATCAACCCCTTCTTCTTCAGGCCATTGACAATGCCAATCAACGTATCAAGGATTTCTTGGAAGAGAGTCTATGGAAACAGGCTGTGGCAATCCCCAAGGAGGGAACACCCGCTTCACTACGGGTGTCGGATGAAGAGCTGAAGGAGATCACCAACGGACAGCAACTCTTCGAGCGCATCACAGCCCCTTTTCGAGGATACGTCATCTATGTGGATGTATGGGGAACTTGGTGCGGTCCTTGTCGCGGGCAGATGGAGCATGTGCCCGCCCTGAAGAAAACGCTGGAAGGTAAGCCTGTGGTATATCTCTATTTCTGCAATAACAGTCCCGAGGACGCGTGGCGCACCTTTATCATCCAAAAGCATCTCGATACCGACAATGCCGTCCACTACAACCTGCCTCGTGAACAGGAGAGTGCCATTGAGCGTTATTTGGAGGTAAGCGGCTTTCCCACCTACCGTCTTGTAGATACCAAGGGCCAGCTTATGCCAGGCGCAGCCCCATGGCCTTCCAATATCAGCAGCGTTGTCGCAGCCATAGAGCAACTGCTACCGCACTGAGCATGTAACATTCGAGAAGAAACAATGTTTTCATACCACAATTGAATAATGAACGAGAAAACCATCATCACCGCACTGCTCGCCCTCGTTGCTATAGCGGGTCAGGCACAAACAAACAGTTTTACCGTGAGTGGCGACTTCTCTGCATTGATAAAAGAAATGCAGCCATACGTCGTCAAACCCGACTCCGTGTATATTCTTAACGATTCTACACGAATGATAACCGCAGGACAGACGCAGAAGAAATACAAGGTGACGGATGGAAAATTCCAGATTAACGGACAGGTCGGACACCCCATCTATTCTACATTGATGGTTGCTGTGGATATAGAATCCGCTGATGGAGGACAAAAAGAGAGGACGCTCGTGGATGTTCCTTTCGTTCTCGAAGCTGGCAACATCGTGATGGATAGTGAGAATCCCGTGTTTCGAGGAACGATGCTCAACGATGCTTGTGCTGAATCCAAAATTAGGTTTCAGGAGTTGGTTGAGTCTGAAGAATTTGGTGAACTGAAACGATATGCTAAGGATTTTGTGCATCAGCATGCTGCTGATGCCGCTGGCATCTATATGTTGATGCTTGCCAAGGATATTCTGCAACCGAAGGAAATGCTGGAACTGATTCATTTGTGCAGTGAGAATGGGCAGGGTAGTATGCAAACGGCTTTCATGGAGATGGAACTGGAGGAACAATGCAAGACACCGCAGGAAGGAGATATGTTCAAGGACTTCGCCGTGGAGTACGACGGCAAGACGACTCGCCTTTCGGACTATGTGGGTCGTGGCAAGTATGTGATTGCCGACTTCTGGGCATCGTGGTGCGGTCCTTGTCGGGAGGAGATTCCCAATATCATTGCTGCCTACAACAAGTATAAAGACCGTGGCTTGCAAGTCATTGGCATCGCTGCATGGGACAAGCCCAAAGCTACGCTAAAAGCCATTGCCGAAGAACAGATGCCTTACCCTCAAATCATCAATTCGCAAGAGATTGCCACCGACCTCTATGGCATCAAAGGTATCCCCGAAATCATTCTCTTCGCTCCCGATGGAACGATTCTCGCTCGTGGTTTGCGAGGTAACGAAATTGACAGTAGATTAGCTGAGATTTTTAACGACAAATAGAACGATGAACAAGAAAAAAATCATTAGCATTCTGCTTGCTCTTGTTGCGATGGCGGGGCAGGCGCAGAATACTGTGGGCACTCTTGCAGATACCTACTGGCGCAACGAGAAGACGGGCGACTGGCTCATAGGCATCACGGCGAATCATGTCATCTATGACAACATGGTATGGGACATCGTTGCCCGAACGGAGAAGAAGGATGCCTATGCGCTGACCATCAGCAATGGCACAACCATCAAGGTCGGCAAGCAGAAGAAAGGGCTGTGTAGCATTGCCATCGATAAGCAGAAACCGATAACGTGCAGCCTAATCAATACTCAAGCTCTGCCCGACTATCCGAAGAAAGACCTTCGCACGGGCTTCACAGACAACGGCTACAGGGATGGCGACAGCGTGACCATCATAGGCTGGCTGAAGGATATGCCCCCAGAGGAGTGGCAGAAAGGCGGCGAATTCAGAGTATCGTGGAACAGCATCATCACCGACGAGCAAGAGGTATTCTTTTCCAAGATGGACTCTTTGGGCCGCTTCATGCTCCGCTTTCCCATCATCAACACCTCGGAAGTGTGGTTAGACGAGCACCGCGCGGACGTTATGAGTGTTGCAGAGCCTGGCGAGACTTACTTCTTCCTGTACGACTACAAAACGGGGCAGAAGCTATGGATGGGCAGCAACGTGCGGTTGCAAAACGAACTGCAGGCTTATCCCTCGGATGGTCATCACGACCGCATCGATTTCAGTCAGGGCGGAAAGGTGGACGCAATGGACTTCAAGGCTCAGACGGACAATACTCGAGCACAGAGCGAGGCCAAACTGCAAAAGACAATAGCCGAGCACCCAACACTCTCGCAGCGATATATCGACTATGTGGAGGGCGAGTATCAGATCATACAGGCCGAATCGATGATGCAGGCCAAATACTTCATGCCCGGTTTCAAACTGCCACAGGAGTATGTGGACTATGTGGGTAAGGAATTTTGGAAGAAAGCCTCGAAGCCCTACACGCTTTATGACGATTTCCCGTATTTCATGAACAACTATCTTGAATACTTCTTACCAGACCAAGGCAATGATGATATTCTTCAGGCAATGCTGGACTCTGTGGGATGCGAATATCCACTGCGCGACATCTTCTTTGCCCATATGTTCTATGAAATGATTGACGGCGTCCGTCAGCCACTTGATTCTCTCGTTCTTGACCATGTGGAGAAGCATCTAGTCAAGATGCCACAGGCTCTTGCCGTGTTGAAAAACCTGAATGATAAATACGTAGCCATTCAGAAACGCTCCCTCTCAGATACAGCAAATCTGAAGTCTGCTGACGAAGTGGCCGACATGAGCGATGGGGAAAAGATACTGCGCAAAATCACCGAGCCGTACAGGGGCAAGTTGATTCTGCTCGACATTTGGGGCACATGGTGTGGCCCATGCAAAGAGGCACTTTCGCATTCACAGGAAGAATACGAACGACTGAAAGACTTCGACCTTGTCTATCTCTACCTTGCCAACAGCAGCGATGATGAGTCGTGGAAGAACGTCATCAAGGAGTACAAACTCGTGGGTGACAACGT
>Ga0247608_10006813_pt1 | contig 11913 bp, 10 predicted proteins | sample 176DNAGHGlowgp2_FD_193490 | JGI IMG/M metagenome (GOLD analysis project Ga0247608, IMG submission 193490) | Sheep rumen microbial communities from Palmerston North, Manawatu-Wanganui, New Zealand - 1766 DNA GHGlow gp2 | ecosystem: Host-associated > Mammals > Digestive system > Stomach > Rumen ... | reverse complement strand
CAGACCGTAGACAGTTTCCGTAGGGATAGCCACCAGCCCTCCGGACTTAATGATCTGTCCTGCTTCTGCCATGAGATCTCTGTCAAGATCAGGATCTCCGTATGCTTTGACTATTCTGGTTTCCATTATTCAGATGCCTCATTAGAGTCCGCGGTCACTGGCGATCCTGCAGCGTATGCTGAGATATCATCCCAGACAGTACTGCTTTCCAGTCCCAGTTTCCAGAAGGCCGCTCCTGCCAGACCCTTGGTGCTCATGATACTGAGCTTTGCGGCCAGGGATTCTTCATCCTCCAGCCACACCTTCCAGAGAGAGCCCTGCATTTCAAACTCTCCGTAATTGCAGCCTGCTTCGTCATCCCAGGTGGGTGAAACACCGTGGTTTTCAAGCAGCGTGGCTGATTCCGTCATGCTGAGAGCCTGTGTGCTCTTTACGACACCGTTTGAGGTTTCCCAGATCCTTGTATAGAACGGAAGACCGTTTATGACCTTGGACGCATCCACATCCTGCAGCGTCTTGTCTATGCCGTTCTCCACAAAACCGAGAGAGGCTACGGGACCTGCTTCCGTGGAGGAGGCATTATGCTCATCATATCCCATTATTATAACGAAATCGCAGACCTTTCCCTGTACCTCCCTGTGGTAATGCTGGGAATAGTCTTCGGGAACATAGTTATCCACGGAGAAGATCAGTCCGGCGTCATGTGAAGCCACGGACAATTCTTTAACAAACTGGGCAAAGTGGACACCGGTTTCACCTGATAATTCCTCAAAATCCACGTTTATACCGTCAGCACCGCATGCTCTCACACTGGCTATCAGCGATTCTGTTATAAGCTGTCTTTTTGAGGTATAGGAAAGTACTTCATAGGTGTCAGCGGAAGGGCTGAAACCTTCTGTATTAAAGTTATCTATCACCACCCAGACTTTCTTGCCGGCGTTATGTGCCGCTTCCACGTAGGAAGAGCTGGAAATATCTTTAAGAGATCCGTTTGTGTCTGACAGTGAGTACCAGGTGGGAGACAGCACGTTGATGGCAGTGTCGTTTGCGATAATGTCACCTACCAGATTGTTGGCGTCGCTGTTCATCAGCTGGTGCCATCCGAGTATCACTTTTTCATTAAAGGAAGTGGATGGAAACGTCATTTCAGGTACATTACCCGGCTTTTCATCTTCCAGATCCTTATAATCCTTTAGATCCTTGACAAGGACAAAGCCTGTGAGACCGTCTGAGATTTCCGCCTTTGCCCACTCATTTCCGGCTTCAAGTATGCGGACCTGATCTCCCGCTTCGAGGACCGCTGAAACATCACTCTTCTTATCATCATTTACGTAAAGACCGGTCTTTCTGGCAATGGAGGCTGAAGAGTATTTCCCGAATACGCTTCTTATAAAGATATACGGAACCTCATTATCGATGTATTCCCTGTAATCGATATCAGTGTATTTCCGGACAAGGGAGGAAGAAAGACAGAACGTGCCGTTTATCTCTTTGGCATCATCACCTTCTTCGATCAGGTCGGTTCCCTCCGGCGTGGTGTAGAGAACGAGCTTTTCATTTTCATCATGATAAAACCAGTCATTAAGCTCGGTTTTTACGAATTCAAAGGGCAGGTATATCTTTCCGTTCTCATTATAAGCCCGGATGTCAGTAACGCAGGTATCATTGAGGATGATTCCGGCCTCATCTCCGCTTAACCCGCCGAAAAGCTCCGATATATCTGCAGTGACCTCTATATTATTAAGTCCGGGAAGTGCGTGTCCGCCCATAACTGCCGCGAACAGGATCACTATCAGGATGAATACTGCGATGACCGGAATAAGGGGAAGGGGGATACTAAATCCGGAAGATTCACCTTTGCGGTGTTTTTTTCGCTTTTTTCTTTCGACTCTTTTTTTTACACTTTCCAGATCCTCTATTTCCAGATCGTCAAAGTCTTTATCATGTAGTTTCATATCAATTCCAAAAGGATCTATTCAGAACCCTTCGGATTCTGAATAGTTACCTCCAAAATACAAAATAAAATATTGTCTATTTATGGATCACGGTTTGGAACCATAGATCCAACATAGTATTGTAGCAGATTAACAGCCCGATGTATATGATTCTTTGGCATTTGGGGCGCCTGTGAAGTAATGAATCCATATTTCGGGCTGTTTCTCTGTTTACTAAAGGAGATATTATCTTTAACTGACTACAGGGTCAGACAAGGGCATTTTCAACCCTGTCAAATCTTATTTCCGACAGGGAACCGTTATCATCATCCACATAGTCAGCCATATAGCTTTCGCCTTCTTCCATTACTGTCATAACAGTCTGTTCCGGCGATGCCGGTCTGTTCTGCACGAAAAGCCTGATGCCATGATTGGCGTAATAGCTCAGCGTTGAAAGAAGATTTAACTTGCTGTTGATCTCATCCATATTCTACCCCCTTACTGGTGTTTACACCCGTCGCTCATTTCTGCGGTATGACAGTGATAAAGGAGAATGGTGTGATATATCCGCGCTTTTCTGCCATTCACTGCAAAAAGAGCTCTCATATTTCAACTGTAGTTACGGGATAACCGGCGTGATGCTTATTTTACTGCGGCTAAAGCAATGTATTAAGAAAATCACAAAAATTGCCGATATAATATTTACAGAAAGAACAATGCATAATTTGTGGATAAATTTTCCGGAAACCGGAAAAGAAATAATAGAAAAGCCACAGTAACGTGTTCCTGGCCTCCTTTCCGCATCACACGGGAAGATTGCCGGTCAGCTCGTGAGGATGATTATACATCATCGTATTTAAATTTCAACCCCATTTATTAAAAAAAAATAATATTTGCCATATAACTTGACTATATCCATGAAATGGTATATAAAATCAGAGCAAAACAGTCGGAAAGGCAGGTGCGTCATATGAAAATTGAAAAAGTAAACGAGAAAACCATCAGATGCACTCTCACAAAAACCGATCTTTCAGAACGCAAACTGAAGCTCAGTGAGCTCGCATACGGTACGGAAAAGGCCAGAGGTCTTTTTAAGGATATGATACAGCAGGCAAGTTACCAGTTCGGGTTTGAGGCAGAGGATATCCCGCTTATGATAGAGGCTATTCCTCTCTCGGGAGAATCCATAGTCCTGGTGATCACAAAGGTTGAGGATCCGGAGGAGCTGGATACCAGATTCTCAAGGTTCACTCCGGACTTAAAGGACGATGTGGCGGCTTCGGATAATTCTGCGTCCAGAATATCGAATTACGGAGCGGATGACGTTATAGACCTCGTGAAGAGGCTGCATGACACCATTCAGACAGCCAATAAGGCTCTGAAGAATGATACGGCGCTGCCCGATATCACCATTGCCGATGACGGTCCCGATTCCGCAACCCGTGAAAAGAATATCCAGATAACTGTTCCTGTGGATATAATAAAGCTCTATTCCTTTAATGATATAAACAGGGTCATAGAGCTTGCACATATTCTTAAGGGATATTATGAGGGACAGAATACCCTGTACCGGGATTCTGAAGAGGGTAACTACTATCTCATCGTGCGGAAGTCTTCACTTACGCCGGAGAGGTTCAATAAGGTATGCAATATCATCACCGAATACGCTGAGGTGGAGGAATACACGCCTTCGGTCCAGGCTTACTTTGATGAGCATGTGACACCTGTTATAGAGGGTAATGCACTTCAGACATTGTCGGAGGTCTGATCCGGTTCCGGGGTCTTCCGGTTAAAAGTATTCATAGCTGCGCTGCAGCCGTCGAGTATTATACTCGTGACTGCATCCGCAGCTCTTTTTTTTGCCGGGGAAACAAGGGCATCTTCCTCTTCATTAAATCTCGACAGAACCCAGTCGGCGAGATCCCATCCGTGAGGCTTTTTACCCACACCGATACGAACGCGTGCGAACTTGTCCGTGTGGAGCTCGGAGATGATATTCTTTAAGCCGTTATGGCCTCCGGCGCTGCCGGAAGGTCTGACCCTGATCCTGCCGGGGTCGAGATCGATGTCATCGGAAATGACGATAAGCTCTGCTTCCGGGTCGATCTTATAGTAGTACACTATATCCCGCAGTGATTCCCCGGAGAGATTCATAAAGGTAAGGGGCTTAACGAGGAGCACCTTTTCTCCCTCCATTACACCTTTCCCGCAAACAGCGCGGTGCTTTTCGAAATCCAGAGGGATACCGTACCTTTCCGCTAATATGTCAATGGTCTCAAAACCTACGTTGTGTCTGGTCCCGCTGTATTTAGCGCCGGGGTTTCCAAGGCCTGCGATAATATACATAAACTCTGGCTCCTCTAATAAACTGCTTTACCAAAAAGATGACCCCGCAGTACGGGGCCATCGGAAGATCAGATATTGCTAAATATTTTACAGGAAGAACCTGTCACTTCTCTCGATAACTATCTGGACACCGTTCTCACCCTTGTAGAATGAGTTGGCCCGGATGGTACCGTGACTTTCCACGATACAGTTTTCGATATGGGTATTGTCACCGATATACACATCATTCAGGATAATGGAATTCTTGATATAGCAGTTATTTCCCACGAAAACTTTCTTGAAAAGTACAGAATCCTGTACCGTTCCGTTGATGATACAGCCGGATGAAGCAAGGCTGTTGCTTATCTGCGCTCCCACATTATATTTTGCAGGAGGCAGGTCGTCAACCTTCGAATAAATATCAGGATACTGGTTAAAGAAGTAATCCCTGACTTCCGGCTTCAGGAAGTCCATATTGGTCTTGAAATAGTCATCAACGGTTGCGATATTCTTCCAGTAGGAGTCGATCTTATATCCGTAGATACGCTTTTGATTGCGGTATCTCACGAGAATATCGGATACAAAGTCGTGCCTGTCTTCTTCCTCCGCCTTTTCTATAAGCTCGATCAGCTGGCGACGGCGGATCACATATATTCCGCAGGAGACTGTGCGGCCCTTTGCCTCCACAGGCTTCTCCTCAAAATCAACAATCCGCTGGTCTTCGTTCATGGACAGTACGCCGAATCTCTCCACACTCTCGCTTTCCGGAAGCTCCTTGCATACGATCGTGATATCGGCTTTTTTCGCGATGTGGTACTCCAGAACCTTATTGTAGTTCATCTTATACACACCGTCGCCTGATGCGATTATCACGTAGGGCTCATGACTGTCCTTCAGGAAGGAGATGTTATGGTATATGGAATCTGCGGTTCCTCTGGACCAGAAAGAGTGGTCGCTGGTCATCGAAGGAGTGAAAACGAAGAGACCGCCCTGCTTACGACCGAAATCCCACCACTTTGATGATGACAGATGCTGGGTCAGGGACTTGGCGTTATACTGGGTAAAAACACCGACCTTCTGAATATGAGAATTGGTCATGTTACTAAGGGCAAAGTCTATCCCTCTGTAGCTGCCTGCAATGGGCATAGCGGCAATGGCACGCTTTTTCGTAAGGTCTTTCATCCGGTGGTTATTTCCGCCGGCAAGTATTATTCCGATTGCTCTCATTATCTGTCACCTGCCTTTATTATGGTCTTTCCGGAAGGAATGGTCTCGTTTGTGAATTCTTCTATTGAGAAGACTCCCGACAATACCGAGTTCTTTCCGATGGTGAGTCCCGTAGGGATCTCGGATTTCTCTGCTATGGTAGAGATACCGTGGTTGTAGATATTCGGATCAGTCTCGTTTTCGGTGTCATCACCGATCCCTATGCGTACTCTGTCGCCGATAACAGCGTCTTCGGCAATGATACCCTTGATGATCTCACAGTCATCACCGATCACAGTGCCGTTCATTATGATGGAATCCCGGATAACCGTATTCTTTCCGATGGTCACGCCGCAACCGAGAACGGAATTGTATATCTTTCCGTAGATCTGGGAGCCTTCGCCGATGATGCTCTTTTCGATGGCAGTGTCAGGACCTATGAACTGGGGAGTGACGATCTCACTCTTGGTGAATATCCGCCAGTACTCCTCGTAGAGGTTGAACTCGGGGATAATGTCGATGAGCTCCATATTGGCTTCCCAGTAGGAGTTCAGGGTTCCCACGTCCTTCCAGTAGCTGTTATATTCGTACGCGAACATGCGCTGTTCTTTATGGTGGCAGTAAGGAATGACATGCTTACCGAAATCAAGACTGGACTGGTCTGCAAGAGCTATAAGGGCTTCCTTCAGTATCTTCCAGGAGAAGATGTAGATACCCATGGATGCCAGATTGCTCCTGGGATGCTCGGGCTTCTCTTCAAAGTCCTTTATCCGTCTCTTTTCATCGGTAATGACTATGCCGAAGCGCTTGGCCTCTTCCATTGGCACCGGCATGGCGGCAATGGTGACATCCGCGTTGTTTTCCTTGTGGAAGTCAAGCATCACCTCGTAATCCATCTTATAAATATGGTCACCGGAAAGAATGAGCACATAGTCGGGATTGTAGCTTTCCATGTACTCGATATTCTGATAGATCGCGTTCGCTGTTCCGGTGTACCACTCACTGTTGACGTTTTTTTCAAAGGGCGGGAGGATGGAAACACCGCCGATGTAACGGTCAAGATCCCAGGGAGTACCTATTCCTATATGGGAATTCAGCTTAAGTGGCTGATACTGGGTGAGGACACCTACGGTATCTATACCTGAGTTAATACAGTTGCTGAGAGGAAAATCTATGATCCTGTACTTTCCTCCGAAAGGTACTGCGGGCTTTGCCATGTGGGTGGTCAGGACACCGAGTCGGCTTCCCTGCCCTCCTGCCAGCAGCATGGCGATAATCTCTTTTTTGATCATTATGCATCACCTCGTCCCGTTTTATTTTCGCTCTGAAGCATTATGGTTTTATAATTATAACACCCGCCAGGGATTTTTTGTGAAAAATTTAGTAAAAAATCAAATTTTTGACGGATCTTTTGTGTAGTATTTTGCTTTTTGGGGAGATACAATAAAAAAAGATTCTTCGCTTCGCTCAGAATGACATTTACAAAGGCAGGTATCATCCCGGGAACCGCAAGTGTCATCCCGGTAACCGGAAGTATCATCCCGGGAACCGCAAGTGTCATCCCGGTGACCGCAAGTGTCATCCCGGTGACCGGAAGTGTCATCCTGAGCGACAGCGAAGGATCTAATAGATTACTACAACATTAAATTTAAGGATGCAGTTATGTACAACGTAGATTTTTCCAAAAAAGATACACATTATCATTTTATCGGTATAGGCGGGATAAGCATGAGCGGACTCGCAGAGCTCCTCCTGTCGGAAGGGTTCAAAGTGTCGGGCTCAGATATGGCAGAGAGTGAGCTCACGGATTTTCTGAAGGGAAAAGGAGCGGAAATATCCTTTCCCCAGGCAGCGGGTAATATTACCGGGGATACGGACATAGTGGTATATACCGCAGCCATACATGAAGACAATCCGGAGCTTATGGAAGTGAGGAAAAGAAATCTGCCGGCGCTGACAAGGGCGGAATTTCTGGGGCAGATAATGAAGCAGTACCGGATACCCGTGGCAGTGGCAGGAACCCATGGAAAGACCACTACCACCTCCATGCTGTCAGAGATACTGCTAAAGGCTGACTCGGATCCGACGCTTTCCATAGGAGGCATACTTCCCAGTATCGGGGGAAATTTCCGGGTCGGAGGAAAGGACTTCTTTGTGACTGAAGCCTGCGAGTATACAAACAGCTTCCTGTCCTTTGCGCCAAAGATCGGGATAATCCTGAATGTGGATGCTGATCATCTGGATTTCTTTAAGGACATAGACGACATAAGGAGCTCCTTCAACAGATTCGCGCTCCTGCTTCCGGAGGACGGGACCCTTATCATCAACGGGGAGACTCCGGAGATAGAAAAGGTCACAAAGGATGTGGAATGTGAGACAGTGACCTTTGGAAGTGACAAGAGATACGACTATTATCCCTCGGATATCAGCTATGACAGATTTGCCAATGCTACATTTACGCTGAATAACAGAGAAGGCGCCCTTGGACAGGTGTCGCTTAAAGTCCCGGGAGAGCATAATGTAGGAAATGCCTGTGCTGCCGCGGCTGCTGCGGAAAAGATGGGGATAGAACCGGAAGTGATAATAAAAGCCCTGTCGGAATTTCACGGTACTGACAGACGGTTCCAGTATAAAGGAGAGACGGGGGGAGTGACTATTATCGACGATTATGCCCATCATCCCACTGAAATAAAGGCAACTCTTGAAGCCGCCGCACGATGTGAGCATAAGACACTGTGGTGCGTTTTCCAGCCGCATACCTATACCAGGACAAAGGCCCTCTTAAAGGAATTTGCCGGGGCGCTTTCCCTGGCTGACAGAGTGATCCTCGCGAAGATATATCCGGCAAGAGAGACCGATGACCTGGGTATCAGTTCAGAGGATCTGGCCCGGGAATTGAGAGAGCTCGGAAATGACGCATGTTATTTAGATTCCTTTGAAAAAATAGAAAAATTTTTGAAAGAAAATTGTATCCACGGGGATTTGTTGATAACTATGGGAGCAGGAGACGTGTACAGAATAGGAGATTCACTTCTGGAAAAATAGAAATCCACTATATCCACCAAATTCACATCATCGCGAAAACCCCGATTTTATCGGGGTTTTCGGCTGTGTGCGGCATTGTAAAATAGAGATCATACTGTTATAATCCGCAAGTGGAGAAGCAAGAGTAAGACCATTCAGAACAGTTACCTGCGTTAATTGCAGATGACGTATGAAAATCTGACGTTTTGGAGTATTAGATTTTGGACCGCATTTCATTATATGAAAAAAAGGATATAAGCTACACTAAGGTATCAAACTCCTTTATAGATCATTATATGACGGATGCCAACGAAGCACAGATAAAGATATATCTTTATCTCCTGCGTTCAGTTGTATCCGGGGACGAGATCTCCGTTGCCGGCATTGCGGACAGATTTAATTATACGGAGAGAGATATACTGCGCTCTCTTATATACTGGGATAAGCGGGGGCTTATTTCCCTTGATCATGATGAGTACGGAAATGTGAGGGGCATATGCCTGAATAACATAGAAAAACCTGTTTTTCAGGGCTCCATAGCCAATGTCTCCGGAGAAACAGCACCTGCAGAGAAGATCTCCGGCGCCGGAACACGGGAAAAAACAGTGAAGCCTGTAGTACCGGAGCATACAGCCGCTACAGCGAGACCCTTTTATTCCGCCGGGCAGATCAGGGAATTCAGAGAGAATGCCGAAGTCAAGGGGCTTTTATTCATGACGGAGCAGTATCTCGGGAGACCCTTGAGCAGTTCGGATTACAGTTCCATACTGTATATATATGATGGTCTTCATTTTGATGTGTCTCTTATAGAGTATCTGATAGACCACTGCGTGAATTCCGGGCACAGAAATATGCGTTATATCGAAAGCGTGGCTCTGGACTGGAGCGATAAGGGTATCCGCAGTGTCGAGGATGCAAAATACGAAACGGGAACCGGCAGGAAAGAGTACTATGACGTGCTGAAGGCCTTTGGTCTCTCGGGCAGAAATCCCGTAAAAGCCGAGATAGATTATATCCGCAGATGGAGAGATGAGTACGGTTTTTCTTCAGAGCTTATAATAGAAGCGGTAAACCGCACCATGAGTGCCATATCAAAACCCAGCTTCCAGTACGCGGATTCCATACTTCAGCGCTGGAAGGCAAGGAACGTGTCCAAAATGTCCGATGTGGCAGAGGACGATAAGGCACATGAGAGCCGGAAGCAGGAAAGCGCTCAGGCATCCGGACAGCAGGACAGACCTGCGGGATCCACCAGATTCACCAATTTCAAGGAAAGAGACTACGATTTCTCCGAGCTTGAAAAGAAGTTTGCAAGGAACTGAACATGTCCATAAATGAAAGTGATTTCCGCGATATCATGGCGGAATATGAAAAAATACGTTCCAGAAATGAGTCCGTCAGGGAGGAACGGAAGAGAGAAGTTGCTCTGAAACTGCCGAAGATAAAGGAGCTTGAAGATAAGGCAGCAGAGGCGGCTTCTTTTTACGGTAGGAAAAGCATCGCAGGGGACGATACCGCTCTTTCATCACTGCATGACGAGCTTGAGAGGATCGCCGGGGAAAAGAGAGAGCTTCTGGTTTCTGCCGGGTTTTCTCCGGACTATCTGAAGCCGATATATGACTGCCCGGACTGCAGGGATACCGGATACATAGGAGAAGAGAAGTGCCACTGCCTGAAACAGAGGATCATAAACGCGCTCTACAGGCAATCGCATATTACGGCTGCCCTTGAAAGGGAAAACTTCGAAAGCTGTGATATGGAGCGGTTCTCGGGAGAGTCCAGACAGAAAATGGAGAAGGTGTATTCCGAGGCAAAAGAATACGTAAAAACATTTGCCACCTCCTATCGCAATATGCTATTCTTAGGAAGCGTCGGAGGGGGTAAGACATTTCTTGCTAATTGCATAGCAAAGGCGCTTTTAGACAAGGGATACAGTGTTATCTACTTCTCGGCATTCAGGCTCTTTGAGCTCATAGCCGACAACACTTTCAGAAGTGATGACCCCGAGGAAAGAGGAGGATTTTTTTCGAATATCTATGACTCGGATCTCCTGATCATAGATGATCTGGGTACTGAAAACACAAATTCCTTTGTGGCGACCCAGTTATTCAATATCCTGAATGAGAGAAATATTCGCAGAAGATCCACCATAATTTCCAGTAACCTTTCTCTTGAAACGATAAAAGATATGTATTCAGAGAGATCTCTTTCCCGTATCATCGGGAATTTTGAATTGTATTATTTCACAGGTGAAGACCTTAGAATGAAAGTCTGACGGAGGTAAAATGGCAGTTCACGAAGGAAAAAGAAAACTGGAGAGCATACCTGTAGGGAAGCTGGGAGTGATCCCCGTAGAGGGATGTCAGGATCTCTGTGAAAAGGTGGATAAATTTCTGGTCGACTGGAGAACGGAGAGAGAAAATGAACACAAAGGATCTCTTGCATTTCAGGGGTATCAGAGAAATTCATACATCATAAAGACTTCAATAGCCAGATTCGGTACCGGTGAAGCTAAGGGTACCATCAATGAATCCATAAGGGGAATGGATCTCTTTCTCTTATGTGATATCTGTAATTACAGCCTCACCTATTCGCTGTGCGGACATGAGAATCACATGTCACCCGATGATCACTACCAGGATCTGAAGAGGATAATAGCAGCAGTGGGAGGAAAAGCGAGACGACTGTCGGTTATCATGCCCTTCCTCTATGAGGGACGTCAGCATAAGCGGAGTTCCAGAGAATCACTGGACTGTGCCCTTGCACTTCAGGAACTGGTGAGGATGGGTGTGGATAATATCATCACCTTTGATGCTCACGATGCCAGAGTTCAGAACGCCATACCGCTTCACGGCTTCGAGACTATACAGCCCGCATACCAGTTTATGAAGGGGCTGCTCTATCACATGAACGATCTTTCCATAGACAGCAGTCATATGATGGTCATAAGCCCGGATGAAGGAGGGATGAAGAGAGCTATCTACCTCGCAAACGTTCTGGGTCTTGATATGGGTATGTTCTACAAGAGAAGAGATTATACCAGGATAGTGGACGGGAAAAACCCCATTGTGGCGCATGAATTTCTGGGTGCGTCCGTTGAAGGAAAGGATATGCTGGTCATCGATGACATGATATCCTCTGGAGACAGTGTGCTGGATGTGGCGAGACAGCTAAAGGCACGGAAGGCCGGCAGAATCTTCATCATGTCCACCTTCGGACTGTTTACAAATGGTCTGGAGACTTTTGACAAAGCATACGAGAGTGGTTTAATATGCAGGGTGCTCACAACAAACTGTATATATCAGCCCCCGGAACTTCTGGAAAGAGAATGGTATATCTCATGCGATATGAGTAAGTATATCGCTTTCATAATAGATACGTTGAACCATGATTCTTCCATAAGTGACCTTCTGAATCCCAATAA
>Ga0247608_10006810_pt1 | contig 11915 bp, 14 predicted proteins | sample 176DNAGHGlowgp2_FD_193490 | JGI IMG/M metagenome (GOLD analysis project Ga0247608, IMG submission 193490) | Sheep rumen microbial communities from Palmerston North, Manawatu-Wanganui, New Zealand - 1766 DNA GHGlow gp2 | ecosystem: Host-associated > Mammals > Digestive system > Stomach > Rumen ... | reverse complement strand
AAAGACGCAGAAGGTAATAGTTTGTATGCACCAAACGTCATTAACGGTCATTCCGAATACATCTATGTTTCTCGTAATTCTGTAAACGATGCAAGAACTGGTGCTGGTACCTATGCTATGCCACATCAGACCTTCGCTATCTATGGATTGACCGGTGGTTCTAACTCAAAGAAGAATAATGTAACTGAAAAGATTGCTGGTTTGAAACTCTATACAGATAGACAGAAAGCCGATTTTGACATTTTGTTCAATGTTGAAGCCATTGACACATTCAATGGAAAACAGAGATATTCTGCTCTCCAAAGAAGAATTGCCGAAATTGCTGCTAGCAGAACTATTGACATTGGTGTAGTTCAGGTAACATCAAGAGAAGCTAAATCTGTTAAGAGAATGCTTGGTGAAGCTAAAATGTTCGCATTTAACAATGGTACCTATGTAGCCGAATACGCTGGCTATGACAAGTATTACAATGGAACACTTGCTTCTTGGATTTACTTACCTAAATCTGTTGCTGGTGCTTGCCGTATGGCTTACTGTGATATGACCGGTTATCCTTGGTATGCTCCTGCTGGTGTACAGCGTGGTAACATTACCTATACCAACGGCCCATTAACTCGTTTGACCGACCCTGAAATTGGTCAGTTGTATGACATCAATGTTAATACATCAAGAGATTGTGCCGGTTATGGTGAATGTTTATACGGACAAAAGACTGCTTTGAAGAAAGACTCCGCATTGAATAGAATCAATGTTCGTAGATGCTTGAACTACATTGAAAAGGTTCTTGAAACTATGATGCTCCCTTACTTGTTCCAGCAGAACACTGCTAACACAAGAAGTGCCGCTAGAAACTCTATTGATGCTTTCTTGAACCGTGTACAAGCAGCTGAAGGTATTGAACAATATGCTCTATCTGTAACACAAGATAGTGAAGACCCACATATTATGAATGTTGCTATTAGAGTTGTTCCTGCTGAAGCCATTGAATTCATTGATGTTACAATTACTGTTGATAGAAATACTGGTGTAACAACCAATGAAACAATGTAATACATTCAAAACAAATTAAACAAAACCTCGGGTTAGTCGCCCGGGGTTTTCTTGTTCATAAATAGTATATGACTAAATTAGAATTGAAACAACATACAAAAGAACTTTATGAATCAGTTTTAGATTTATTACAAACAAAAGAAAATATAGAATTAGCCTTGTATGAAGGTGGTATCTTTGATGACGAATACATTAAAGCCCAAGTTCTTTTGATTAGTTATTTTCATCTAGCTGATGTACCAAAAGAAGTTCTTGAAAAGAGTTTGGATTGTAATATACCAAACAGAATTTATGAAGTGTTTTATAAACACATTCAAAATGAATGGCTAAAACGAGCATATAGAGAAATTGGTGAAACAATTACAGAAATTGAGAATATGAAGGTTTAACTATGGCGATGTTTAACAACAATTATTTGAAGGGTACATTTAGTCCAAAACACCCTGAGAAATGTTTGAATTTGAATGGTAGAGTTCAAGGCCATCCAATTACATTTCGTTCCAGCTATGAAAAGATAATGGCGAACTGGTTGGATTTGAATAACAACATTTTGGAATGGGGAAGTGAAATAACTGAGATTCCTTATTTCTCACAAATAGATGGTAAATCTCACAGATACATTACTGACTTTCAGTTTACCTGCAAAACAAAAGATGGTGAATTAGAGAAATGGCTAATTGAAGTAAAACCAAGTTCTCAGGTTCCTAGATTGGATGAATGTGGTCAGATTATTTTTCCAAAACTAGAACCAACAGCTAGCGGTAAACTGAATCAAAAACGCATTGATAGATGGCAGGAATACTGTAATGTTTTGAAGAAAAATCACGAAAAATGGACAGCCGCAAGAGATTGGTGTAGAAGAAATGGATTTAAGTTTAAAGTTGTAACTGATGTTGAATTGGGATTGACACACAAATAAATAAATTGTATATTATTTTTTGTTGGTGAAGTTGAAATATAAAGGGTATTTCAAATGAGGTCTCAATTATGACAGATGAAGAATATCAAATAATGAAGAAGTTCATGGCTGACCAAATAAAAGAAATAGAAGTTCAAAAATGGTTAGAAGGTGAACGCAGGGGTTGTGACCCAGGTGAAGAGTTTGTAACACAATGGATTGCGGAACACGCAGCCGAATTTAGAATCAGATGGGAGAAGGATAACAATGTCAAAAACACTAACAATTAGTGTATGTGGTGGTGGTGCTTTAGGTATTCGGACCTTTAGCATTTCTTTGTAAATTAGAACAAGATTTGGGTAAAAAGATTACCGATGTATCTTTTGCCTATGCCGGTACTTCAACTGGTGCGATTATTGCTGCTGGTCTAGCCGAGGGATATTCCGCACATGATTTATTTGACCTTTATAAAAACAACCTAAAAAAGATATTCACCAAATATAGCTGGTATAAAAGACTTCAACCAAAATGCCCTACTTACGATAACACCAACCTTACAAAAATTCTTAAAGATAAATTCAAAGGAAAATGTGGTGATTGGAATAAACCTGTATATATTCCAACAACCTGCACAAATATACAGAATGTGGAAAAAGTTTGGGACTTGGGTGATAAAGATATAGATAAATGGTTTGCTATTCTTTCTAGTACTGCCGCACCAACATATTTTGATTGTGTATATGATAAAAACAAGAACTGCTATATTGATGGTGGTATGTGGAAAAACTGCCCAATAGACGTTCTTAACGCTGGTTTAATGAAATCCGGTTGGTCTAACTATAAAATCCTAAATCTTGACACCGGTATGACTACACCAAACAATGAGAGTGGAAATAAGACCTTATTGGGTTGGGCAGAGTATTTGTTTAGTCATTGGATTGCTAGAACAAGTTATTCAGGAGTTTATGAATGTAAGTCCATTTTGGGTGATGATGCTGTATTCCACGCCAGTCCATATCACCAAAAGAAGATAAAAATGGATAAAACTGATAATGATACTATAAATGAAGTAGTAGATATTTGGACTAACTATTATTATGCTAATCGCTCTAAAATCCTAGAATTTATGAAACTTTAACTCAGTCATTTTAAAATCTCACAATAGAATGGTAGATTTGTTCAGTCTACCATTCTTTTTTTATAAATACATTATAGAAAATATAACCAAAAATAGAGGTTTAAAATGGCAGATTTTAAGAAATTATTTAACGAACAATGTAGTTCACCAGTGGACTGCAACCTATTGGAAGAAGCAGTAGGTAACATTAAAGAACAGCACATGTATATTTCCGGCCCATTCTTACAGGCCGAAGATAGAAATAGAAATGGTAGAATTTATCCACAAAAGATTATTGAGAGAGAAGTTAAACTCTATAACCAACTCATTGAATCTCACGAAGCATTGGGTGAATTAGACCACCCTGATTACGCAGAAATTAAATCAAAAGCCGCTGCTATTCGTATCACCCAGCTCGCTATGGATGGTAAACTTGCTATGGGTAAAGCATTGGTTCTTGATACTCGTAATGGTAAAGAATTACAAGCCCTTTTGAAAGGTGGTTGTAAGATGGGTGTTTCTTCCCGTGGTACTGGTAATTTGCTTGAAGGTAACATTGTAGCCGATGACTATCACATGGTTACTATTGATGCAGTTTATATGCCTTCCGCACAGGTTGCTTATTGCGATGCTATGTATGAATCTGTACAACAAACTACTGAATGGGTATTGAATGAATCACTTGGTTTGTATGTTGAAAAAGAAGTAGAAGGTGGTGTAATCTCTAATGCTGACCAAATGGTAAATAATATCCAGGTTACTTCTCCACAGAAAGCCGAACAAATCATTCGTGCTACTGAAACATTCAATAAGAAAATTGACAGAAAGGGTTCAAGAGAAATCAAGAATGCTTTCAATGAATGGTTCAAAACCCTTTAATATATGGAGAAAATATGCTAACAAGATTCTTAAAGAATTGGATTGCTGATATCGTTACTACCGTAGCCAAAGGACTCGGTTTAACCAAAGACAATGTTAAAATGCAAGCAGATGATAAAGTGTTTGAAGCAACCATTACATTTAATAATGGAACTGAGTATGTTTATTACATTTCACCAGGTGAAGATGAAAATGGTCAAGTAGTTTTCATTGATAGAATTGATGGCAAAGGTGCTACAAAAGAATGTAGAACTAAATCACAAATTATTGATTTCTTAACAAATGACATCAATACTGGTTTGGTTGCCGAAGCCACAGAAATTCTTGAACAACAGGGTTATCGTGTTGTTCTTAATGAATCTACACAAATTGACGAAGCCATTAACAATCCTGATGAACCTGCATCAAAGAAACAATTATGGGCATTGTTCTGTATCACTAAACAAGACTGGCGTGATAAAAACTTAACAAAGGGCGAAGCCTCCGAACTAATCCAAAAGTATTCAGGTGAAAGAACTACACAAAATAAAGAAGCATTATCTGTAAATTCAATTAAGAAAGATATAATTCAAAATCTTAAACCAAAACTTGACAAACAAATGGCAAAAGCATTTGGTATGCAATCAGTTGTTGGTGATGCCGACCTAGAAGGTAATTTAATTCCTGGTCGCAAGAGATATAAATTCTTTGGTAGTGGTTGCGGTTGGGCATGGGTTAAATATGACAAACGCAATAAGAAACTTGGCGAAGTTCTTGACAAATATGATGATGTCTATCGCAAAGTATTTTTTGAAAAATTTGCCAATGAATACATAAAGAAATACAAAGAGAGAGAATTGGGTGCTGTATTAAGCCAGGATATTGACATTCAATGTATCATTAAACAAGCTGCTTTGGATTATGCTGAATCTATTGGTATTAATACTAAAGGTGCTTATGTAAATTCTCGTTTGGATTAAGAGGATATGAATATGGATAATTTCACATTTAGACAATACTTAAAAGAATCTGGTTATGACAAAATGACATACCAGGAAGAAGTCTATACAACTTGTTTGGGTTTAGGTAATTACCAAAACATTGACCTTTACTATCAAGATGAAATTGACGAAGCATACGAACAAAATGTTCCAGTCAATGAATTAGCAGCTAAACTCTGTGCCCAATATGATAAAGATTATGGCACACCAAAACCTGAAGAAATTCCTGAGTTTGAAGAGGAAGAATACTCACAAGAAACTTTGGATGCTATGGCCGATTACCCACAAGACGAATTTAATGAAGCCACAGAAACTGAAGAAACATTTGAAGACTGGAAGGGTTATGTTTTCAAATACTTGGATAAACGAGTAGATGTAAACAAAATAAAAGATTTGGGAACATACATTAAAGACTTCGTTAAGCAAGAATGGGATAATGGTGAACCTTCTTGGTTCGCAGCTGCAGAATCCATTGTAAATTATGCTCGTACAAATTTCCCAGATGCTATTAAAGACAGAAGTTATGCTACCACTATCACAGAATCTTTGGATGGTCCTGCTACATTCACCAACGAATTAGTAAACCAATTCGTAAGATATGTTAAGAAATGGTTCACTTCTAACACCAAATACCGCGTTCTCATGTCTGATAGTGTTACCAAAGATGGTGAACACCCATATACACACGAAAAGAAGAAAACATACGAATTAACCTTGAGAAATGCTCCAGTTCAAACTTCACTTTATTTGGTAGTTTATTCCGACTATTGTTATATTGCCGCTGATGGCGACCGTTTCTCTACTAAATCATACAAATTCACATCCATTCAATCTTTGGATAAAGCATTGAATATGTTGTATGATAACATTGAATCTGTATATGGTTCTCTTGACGAAGCATTCATTCAAGACGATAGAGGTAATGTTTCTATTACAGAAAATAAAGTAAATGAAGCTCGTTTATCAAATAAACAAAAAGCATTAGCCGAATTAGAAGAATACTTTGGTATATCTGCTGATGGTGATACCATTTATACTGATGGTATTACAAGAGATGATGAAGTTGAAATCGGCAATATCTGTGCTAAGTATAATGTTGATTTTGCTTTAGGTTCAAAACACATTACTGTATATAATAAGATACGAAATGAAGCATTTATTCAAGACGATAGAGGTAATGTTTCTATTACTGATTTAGTTGATAAGATTATGACTAAAGCTGGTATGGTAGTAGATATGGATGATGACTATACTGCCGCTGCTTACTATATTGCCGACTTCTATTCTAAACAATCTATGCCCATCAATGGAATGGTAATGTGGGGTGCTAGAGATTTGTTAAAGTTTAAGAAAATATATGACGAACAAATCCAAAATGCCAACACCAGTGAAGAAATACAAGAATATGAGAAAAAAGCCGTAACAGGTGTTCGTTCTATTATGCTCGGTAATCCTGGAAAGAAATGGACATGGATTGAAGAAATAAAAGACGAAGTTCGTAAAGAAAGAAAAGCAGCTGAAGAAAAACGCAGACAAGATTATCTAAATTCCGATGAATACAAGAAATCACAAGACCCAGGTTGGACTGGACCTCGTGGAACCTGGACTCTCGGAACCTAATCTTTATACATATTCTTGAATTTCAAATGAAGTTCACAAATGAACTTCATTTGTTTTAAAGTTCTAAAAAATAAAAATAATTGTTATACATAAATTATTATTTCTAAATTTAACATACCTAAAAAACAATATATTGTGAGGTGAAATAAAATGATTGATAAAGATACATTAAGAACAGCACGCAGAACAGTGGAAAGAAATGGTTATACAGTTCTTCCACCTCGTGATAGAGATGAAAGAGATTTGGACCGTTTCCGCACACGCAGAGAAGTTGAAAGAGAAGATAGAGATTCTCGTCCAGCTCCTCGTTATCGTGAAGTTGTTCGTGATGAAGAAGAAAAACCAGTTCGTAAGTTCAAACCACTTCGCGGTCGTGAAGATGATATTGACTATGAAGATAAGCCAGTACGCAGAACCCGCGAAGTAGAAGATGATTACGAAACTAGACCAACTCGTAGAGCCCGTGATGTGGATGACTATGAAGATAGACCTGCTCGCAGACCAGTCCGTCAGGTAGAAGATGACTACGATGATAGACCAGCACGTCGCCCAGCTCGTCCCGTTTATCGTGAAGATGATTACGAGGAAGTTCCTCGTAAGCCAGCTCGCCGTGAAATGAACGATGACGAAAAGTTGGGAGCAGCTATTCGTACCGCAGAAGAAAACGGATTTACCATTCGTAAGATGTCAAGACTTGACCAGGCAAAGCAGATTGCCCGTGATAATGGTTATGAAGTTCGTAGAATGGAAAGACCAACACGCCCAACTGCAGCCGATGACGAGGGTAATGATAGACCTGCCCGTCCTTCCGCAGTACGTCCACAGAGAACATTGGTTAAGCCAACTAACCAGCCAAATGTAGAGGACGGCATTCGCACACGTACCGCCCCAGATACTGAGATTGCTGGCAAGCAACCTAAGGCACCAACCGGTGTAGATGGTGGAAATGATGCAGCTCCCGAAGCCGCACCAGCTGAACCAAAGAAGAATACATACGCTGACGATTTCATGAATCGTGCCGCTAAATTCTTTGGCGAAGAAGAATAGTTCGGTTCTACAAATAAAATAAAAAATGCAAAAAAGCCTTCGTATGAAGGCTTTTTTCTATATTTGGGAAAAAATATAAATACTAATACCCACATAGAAATAGATAGTGTGATTTGATTTTATTATTGTAGGTTAAAAAAGAGGATATATGAAAATACGAAAGCGTAATGGTTCCGAAGTTACATTTAATAAGCAAAACATTGTAGAGGCTATATCAAGAGCGAATGAAAAAGTTAGAATTGAAGAAAGACTAACTATTCAGGAAATCAAAGATATAGCCAAGTCCATTGAAGATAACTGCAAAATTTCTCCTGTCGCTATTGGATATAAAGATATTCAAAAGATGGTAGAAACTGCTATAATGAAAGCTCGGAAAATTTGAAGTTGCAACTGAATATATCACATTCCGTTATCAAAAAGCCTTGGAAGAAAGAAAAAATACCATTGATGATAGAGTTCTTTCATTGTTGTCTGGTGATAACGAAGATATTCAGCAAGAAAATGCTAATAAGAATCCAAACATTGTTTCCACAATGCGTGACTATATGGCAGGTGAAGTATCAAAAGATATTTCACAGCGTTATTTAATTCCATCTGACATTTATGATGCCCACAAAGAAGGGATTATTCACTTTCACGATATGGATTACTTCGCTATGCCAATCCATAACTGCTGCTTGATTAATTTGGATGATATGTTACAGAATGGTACTATCATTTCCGGTACACAGATTGATAAACCACATACATTTAGTACTGCTTGTAATATCGCATCACAAATCGTTGCTCAGGTAGCAAGTTCCCAGTATGGTGGTCAGACTATCACTGCTTCTCATTTGTCTAAATTCATCGCACCAACAAGAGAATACTTTAAGAAGAAATATCCTTCTATGAACGATGAACAAATTGAAGAATTGCTTACAGACGATATTAAGAAGGGTGTACAAACTCTCCAGTATCAGATTCTTACTCTCCAAACTACCAATGGTCAGACCCCATTCGTTTCTGTTTGTTTGTATTTGAACGAAGCAGAAAACGATGAAGAAAAAGATAATCTTGCCAGAGTAATTGAAGAAATCTTGAAACAGAGAATCCAGGGTGTTAAGAATGAAAATGGTCAGTATTATGCTAACCCATTCCCAAAACTCTTGTATGTTCTTGAAGAAGATAACATTACAGAAGATGGCAAGTATTATTATCTTACCAAACTTGCTGCTGAATGTACCACAAAGAGAATGGTACCAGACTACATTTCCGAAAAGGTTATGAAGAAGCTCAAGATTAGTAAGAAGGGTGAAGAAGGCGATTGTTACCCATGTATGGGTTGCCGTTCATTCTTGACTCCATACCGTGACCCAAAAACAAAGAAACCAAAGTATTATGGTAGATTCAACCAGGGTGTAGTAACCATTAACTTGCCAGATGTTGCTCTCAGTGCTAAGGGTGATTTGGAAAAGTTCTGGTATATTCTTGAACAGAGATTGGAATTGTGCCATAGAGCATTGAGATTGCGTCACGAACACTTGCGTGGTGTTAAATCCGATGTTGCCCCTATCTTGTGGCAGAATGGTGCTTTCGCTCGTTTGAAGAAGGGTGAAACCATAGATAAACTTCTTTACAATGGCTATTCCACAATTTCATTGGGTTATGCTGGTCTTTATGAAACTGTTAAGGTTCTTATTAACAAATCTATTACCGATGAAGAAGGTAGAGAATTGGGTAAGAAGATTATGCAGGTTCTCAATGATAAATGCCGTGATTGGAAACAGGTAGAAAAGATTGACTATTCTGTTTATGGAACACCTATTGAAAACACAACAGAAAAATTCGCTAAATGCTTACAGCGTAGATTTGGTACTATTCCTGGTATCACAGACAGAAACTATGTAACCAACAGCTACCACGTACCAGTCTTTGAAAAGATTGATGCTTTCAAGAAGATTGATATAGAAGCAGAATTACAGAAGTTGTCTCCAGGTGGTGCTATTTCTTACATTGAAACACCAAATATGGAAAACAATGTAGACGCAATTCTTTCTGTAATCAAGTACATTTATGACAACATTATGTACTGTGAAATTAACACAGAACTTGATTGGTGTCATTGTTGTGGTTCTACCGGAACTATTAAGATGATTCGTAATGAAGATGGTAAATTCATTTGGCATTGTGACCAGTGCGGAAATGAAGACTTGAACAAAATGAATGTAGTCCGTCGTGTTTGTGGTTATCTTGGTAATGCTAACTTCATGGCACAAGGACGAATGGGCGATATTCACGATAGAGTAAAACACATCTAATATAAACTAACATTTTCAAATGAGTATAGGGAGAAACACCCTATACTTTTTTGACTGGAGATTTTATGAAATTTGGAAATATAAAATTTGTTGATAGTTCAAATGGTTCAGGTGTAAGAGTTTCTTTGTATGTTAGTGGTTGTAGAAACCATTGTAAAGGTTGTTTCAATGAAGATACTTGGGATTTTGAATATGGTGAAGAATTTACACCAATTCAAGAAAACGAAATCATTGAAGCCTGTAAGAAATCTTTTATATCTGGTTTAACAATTCTTGGTGGTGAACCATTTGAAGAGGAAAACCAAACTGCATTATTACCATTTATCAAACGATTTAAAGAAGAATGCCCTGATAAAACATTATGGATGTTTACAGGTTACATTTATGAACGAGATTTGATAAATGGTGGCAGAAAATGTAAAGAAAATGTTACAAAAGAGATACTAGATAATGTGGATGTTTTGGTTGATGGACCTTTCATTTTAGAAAAGAAAGATTTGACCTTAGCATTTAGGGGTAGCAGTAACCAACGATTACTGACCAGAGAAGATAGAAAGTCCCTTGGGTAATAAACCCTACCACATTTGGTAGAAATGGGCAGCTAGGATACAGTCCTGGCTGCCTTTCGCATTCCATAAATATAGTATGGATATTAACGAATTAAGAGATAAATGGCAGGATTTTTTAGCGGCAACATTGTCAGCTAAATACTGGAAATCAGATTCCACAGAAAAAGATATGTTAGAAAAACTTAAATCTTTTGACGAATTTTGGGAGAAATACAAAAATGAACACCAATCCCGAGATAGAGAAAGACATAGTGGAGAAACTGAGAACCCTGGGATTTAAAGTAATTCTTGGGGGCAAACGATACTCAGGAAATGACGAATATCACAACTGGTATATGGTTGGTCTAAACGATACAACCATATTTGGCGAGTTGGAATTCTCAGCTAATCCTGTTTGGCGAATAAATTGGTATCACGAAGGTAATTATGTTCGTGATACCGGTTTTATATTATTGAACTTTAAGAAATTTATAAACCACATCTATCATGACTGCTTACCTGGTTTGAAACTCAAAAAATTAGACGAAATGATTAAGGTCATTGATGAAGATTTTATATAAAGTTCATAAATAGTATATAATGAGAGGGTTTAAATGCTAGTAAGTGGTGGAAAAATAATTGCGATAGACCAAGTAAATCACGATAAAACATTATCAGGTGATGGTGTATTTAAGCCACTTGGTGTTAATCAGGATTTATTAAATCGTGCTGTTTATTTCTCTGACACGAATCCAAGTCCTTACTTTTCTTGGAATGGTAATACATTAAGTGCAAATAGTGCGGTAAAGTTTTTTAATGTATCATACACCTATAATGTAAATCCACCAAAAAATCCTTGTGTAGATTTTGTTTATAGTGGAACAATGTCAGTAAATGGTGTATCAGCTAACCACTTTATTGAAGGATATAAGGCAAACGAAACACATAATTTAAGTTATAATTTCTTGAATAATGCTCCAAATTTTCAATACACCTTTGTTTCTAATGGTGAGTGTTCAGCAAGCAAAGTAAAAGTTTCTTGTGTTGGTTTCATTTATGATGATAGTGAACCGGAACCAACAGAAATAGTTAATGTATTGGCTAATGAAAATAGTGATATTATTAGTTTTAACGGCATAGCGTTGAAGGTTTAATATGGCAGAATTAAGTGCAGTTCCTTTTAGTGCATTACCACAAGCTGGTGATGGATATACAGTTTTATATGATGATAACAAAGTTTGTAGAAGCGAAAAGAAATTAAGCGAACTTGTTGGAGATAAGACAAGTTCGTTTTTAACAAAAGAACAAGGTGATAGCTTATATCAAGAAAAAGGTGATTATCTTGTAGCTGATGATATAACAGGTAAGTTAGATAAATCACAATATGCAGTAGATAGTGCTACTTTCTTAACTGCTCACCAAGATATTTCTAACAAATTAGATACAACCGCATTTAGTACTGTTAGTGGTAATTTC
>Ga0247608_10006807_pt1 | contig 11918 bp, 19 predicted proteins | sample 176DNAGHGlowgp2_FD_193490 | JGI IMG/M metagenome (GOLD analysis project Ga0247608, IMG submission 193490) | Sheep rumen microbial communities from Palmerston North, Manawatu-Wanganui, New Zealand - 1766 DNA GHGlow gp2 | ecosystem: Host-associated > Mammals > Digestive system > Stomach > Rumen ... | reverse complement strand
TTGCCCTCTATTACTTTCATGCACCGAGTGGTTCGCCTGAATTAGACTTCCTCTTTGAAAAAAGCGGAGAGGTAAATATAGTTGAATGCAAAGCTGCCAATGCCAGAGCTACAAGCATGAAATTTGTTATAGCAAATCAGAAAAAGTATGGAAAGCATCCTGCAGTCAAATTTGCTGACACCAATGTTGGCGGCGGAGAAGGGTTCATCACATTGCCTTTATATGCAATAGGGCTGATTGAGTTGAATAACGAACAAAGAATCGTTGATACAGTCGATCTGAGCAAACTGAAGGTACCGACGGATAATCCTTAGTTGCGATAATAGACAGTATTCAGGACGAAATTATCGCGATATGACGAACCCATGAAAACCCTTTAAGCAGACAAAATGAGCAATACTTTATTAAGAAATATTTCTATAAAACAAGATGTATTAAGCACTCTTTCAATCCCGGCCAGAAATATATAGTTTCAAATGCTGTTGCCAGGTCGTACTCTCCCTCCGGAAGAGTCAGTGCGGGAACATGCGAAGACGGATACTTCTTAAGCAGTTCTCCCGCATTTTTTCCGCCTCCGCATCCGATCTCAACGATCTTCTCCGGTGCAATGGATGCAAGATGTGAAAGTCCCCTACTCATGATTGTCTCCTGTTATTGATTCATTATCTCTTTGACCTGGCTTTCCGGAATCTCTTCGATCTCATCCATAATGCATGTTCCTCCTTCCAATTACAGGATATAGGTTCTTCCATTAAAATTTTAGCGAGATGGAGTAGAAGATACAATTATTATTTCAAGCCAGACTTGAATATGGCCTATAATTTCTCAGAGGCCTTTGTTGGTTTTATTGCTGATTTAACTTCTACCGCCGGAATGGTAACGCAAAATCTATCGCCAGCAGACTCTTCCCGTTCGGGAGAGGGACATTGATCACGGATTCCGGTATCTCATCATAGCCGATCTCCTTTAAAGATCTGCACAGCAGTTCCGCATCCATCTGATGGTGCACCTGGTCCAGGCCGTCAAACGCATGCAGATAGGGGGATTCGGATACCCATTCGGAAGAGGCGCCTGCTTCGGGAGGATTGATCTGGATGACACAACTGATCTGCTCCGGTCCAACCTTCTTTATTACTTTCTGAAATGTTTCATATCCGATATACTCAACAAGCAGATCTGCCATCAGATAATCAGCTTTTGGAAGTCTGTCATATTCCGTGATGAGATCAAGCTCCAGGCATTCAAGTTTTCCGCCCATATCAGAAAAGCGTTCCTTAACTGCAGCAAGATAATCCGCATTGATATCAACGGCATAGATCTTCTCATAAAGCTCTGTTGTGATATGTTCAAGCCCGTTGCCTCCTGCCACACCGAGGATCATGGCATAGCCTTGAAACTCTGTAAATATCTCCGCTTGCCTGCGAAAGTCCTCATAGACTCCGAACTGTCTCTTCATAAGCTGATTCAAAGCCTGGAGTTGCTTTACGCTCTCAAGGCTCATATGCTGTTCATAATCTGACAAACTGATATCTTTCCACGGATTCATATAAACCTCTTGATCTCTTCACTGATGCGATCACTCTCATAATAATGCACGTAGTGTCCGCAGTTTAATTGAATGATCTTTGCATTGTTACGTTTGGCGAACTCGTTCTGATACTGAATCCAATTCGCGGATACCTGCTTACCATCAGATACAAACATCAGGATCGGACAATCTATTTCACCGCTTTTGTCAACAAGCTTTGCATTGTCCAACACAGTTTTTGCTTCACCAATATAACAATCATTCATTCCGTTTCTTTTCCACAGAAGTTTTTGCTGTTTTATTTCTTCTTTATTAAGTCCGCGCTTATTCAAAGGATACCAGAATAACAGGCCTTTTTTATGAAGCTTCTGCAATTTGATCATCTGGTTGGTCCGCTTATCAAGTTCTTCCTGTCCCCAACTCAAATACTGCGCAGGAACCGCCATATCAAGTCCTATAATTGCTTTTATTTCCTCCGGATAAGTCTGTTTCCAGCGTATTGCCTCAAGCCCGGACAATGAATGAGGAAGGAGAATAAAGGGACCTTTCACTCCTGCTTTCACTAAAGCTTCTCTGTGATAAGAAATCAATGAATCAACGTCTGTTGGAGCATCGTATAGATCCGAATAGCCATATCCGAATTTCTCGATAACTATTACCTCAAAATCACTTAGAAGTTTCTGATATAGAATCTTGAAATCATATACCGGAGCCACTGTGCCTGAGCCTGACATAATTACGAGTTTGGATCCATTATCCTTCCCAACACGATAAACATGCATCTTATGATCATTTACGCTCACGTATTCCCCGTTATGATGTAATCCTTGTCCCATAGTAAATTCATTTCCTTATACTTTTGATCAAGCGGTTATCTTCCGATTTAAACTACCATCAATCCTCATGAGTTCTTAGTTCTTTTTATTCCTAAAATAACGTTCTAAACATCATATTCCAAAAATGTTCTATATGGTTTAAAACCTTCAGCTTCATAGAACGTCGCAGCGTCATTAAATGCCCATACATCCAATTCTATTTTGCTCAGTCCACGTTTTTGAGTCTCTTCTTTGACACGTTCAATAAGGGAATGAGCAATACCTCTTCGCCTGTATTCTTTATCCACGCATATTTCAGCAATATGACAGAAGTCTCTTGCGAAGCCGTATGGGGATTCAGGTTTTGAAATATAATCAACCATTACCATTCCGGCTATTTTCCCCTCTTGTTCATCGACAAAAATATCATTATTATCAGAGGATAAATACCATTCGGCACGATCTTCAAATTCCTTACAAAATCCAGGTTTGAATATATCCGGCCTGCCATTAACGTGAATATCATTGACTTGTCTTCTAAGTTCATTTATGGCTTCTAAATCTTTGTTATCTGCTAATCTAATCATATATTCTCCTATGAAACTTATCCGCTGATCTGTATTTCTGACAATATCACTATCTATGTCTTCGTGCATTCTACTGTTGATTATCCAAGCTAAGGGTCAGCTTACTATTTTACTGTTATTCCCAGTGTCTGAGAATTGTCATCAAACAACTGTATCAACTCTTTGCCGGTTACAACAATCTCGCCCAACCACGGATGACCGAATAATCCGTATTTCCAATCTATGTCACTAAAGAAATAGTAATCGCCATTTGAATAATAACTAGGGAAATATACAGTGCACTGCCTTAGTTCATCCTGATATTCATAATACAAAGGTATCTCTTCCCTGGGATCATATATAAAACAGTCATGCTCCCAATCCAGTGCGTATAACTCATTCAGACTAAGGCTTACGAAGAAAGAATTCACAAGTTTTTCCTGTTCCGCATTCCAGCAATGGTCCGGAAGGATAAACACCTTAAATGGTAAGGGAGGGTTTATCCAGCTGTAAGACTTTTCTGTAAATTGGGGGCGAAAACAATATTGTTCATACATTATTCTCCAAATCTGCTTGCAGTCTGACTCTGACAATACCCGCATAATCCATCATCCTCTTGTTTACAAATCTGATGATTTTCCCGACTAAACATACATCCGAATCCTTAGTCCCCACTAAGATATTTTACCATACGAATCAATAACCCTTGTCCAAACTCCAGCCGTGCTCTCCATGATAGATCATCTGCTTTGTCATGCCGCCATCAATGCAGATATTCTCTCCGGTAATGAAGCCGGCCTTATCAGAACATAGGAACATTACCATCGAAGCAATATCTTCCGGTTTTCCGACACGACCGACAGGCTGCTGTATTGCATCAGCACCGGCAATATCAGTACCGGTCGTATCGATCCAGCCGGGAGAGATGCTGTTTACTCTCACTCGTCCGGCAAGACTTACTGCCATGGCATGGGTGAGGGCAGCTATTCCTCCCTTGGCTGCAGTGTAGCTCTCGGTCTGGGGCTGACTCATTCGGTCACGCGAGGATGATATATTAATAACAGAAGCACCTTCAGCAAAATGTGGCATAAGAAGCTTGGTCAGGTAGAACGGAGCTGTAACACCTACAGATAGAGCATTCTGAAACTCTTCATAGCTACACTCATCAATGCCTTTCATGAGCGGCAGGGCATTATTGATCAGATAATCCACATGACCCGCGCCATCTACAACATGCCGGGAGAACCTCTCAAGCGTTTCCTTATCAGCAATATCGCCTACGAACCAGTCACCCGGAAGAATATCTATTATATAAACGCTCACTCCGGCTTCACGCATGGCCTCAGCTATGGCTTTTCCAATACCTTTAGCTCCGCCTGTTATTACCGCAACCTTATTATCGTTATTCATAAGTCTTTTCATTCTGTGCTGTCGCATCCCGAACATAGTGCTCAGCCGTTTCTCTATTCATCTCGATCTCTGCCTCTGTAAGCTCTCTTATGACCTTCGCCGGTCTTCCGAAAGCCATACAGCCATCCGGGATGATGGTATTCTTTGTCACAAGAGAACCGGCGCCGATTATCGTGTTCTTTCCAATATTACAACCATCAAGAAGTATAGTTCCCATGCCAATCAAAGCATTATCACCCACAGTACATCCGTGAATAATGCAAGAATGTCCAATGGTAACGCCGTCACCGATCGTGGTAGATGCTCCCGGTGAAGTGTGGATCATAGTTAGATCCTGCACATTAGTCCGCTCTCCAATGTGAACAAATTCGCCATTGTCACTTCGGATTACCGCGTTATACCAAACATTGCTCTGAGCACCAATCTCGATGTCATCACCGATTACCTTTGCTCCATCTGCAACAAATACTGTCTCATCTATCTTCATATTGTATCCTCGCATTTTCTCCGTTACTGGTAAACAAATTCAATAGCGCTACCGCCTTTTATTGAATCCACCGTTTCCCCAATCTCGTTTCTGCCGTTCACTCTTCATCTACATAACGAAAGAGTTATTGGAGATTATGTAAACATGCTGACCGACACTGTAATTCGTTTCCATCACAACCCATTATTAATCAACATGAAGCTTTACACATCTTACAATCTCTTCGCTAAACCCATCGAGATCATCATCAGTGATAGCATTCTCACGATATAGTTCAATAAGGTTATAGAGCATCACCGATCTCCTCATCTCGCAAATCACACCTTTGAGCTTCGCATCGTTTTTGATGCGCTTTTCCAACTCCCAGAACTTTTCAGAAGACAATTTCTCCGGACCACTCAACAACTCGGAGTACTCGTTAACAAGTTTATCCATGAATCTTTCCTGCCAACCGGCGATCTTACTTCTGAACAGCTTCCAATCTGCTTCTGTTACTATCTGTTCCATGATATTTCTCACTTTCTCTCAATTGTCTTTATAGCTTTGGCAGGAACTCCACCGACAACAGTAAAAGGCGGAACGTCTTTAGTAACAACAGCACCTGCAGCAACAACCGATCCTTCTCCGACTGTTACACCTTTAGTAATGATAACTCCGGCACCGATCCAGACCTTGTCGCAGATACGGATAGGAGCAAAGTGATTATGGCGGTCATCCGGATCAAGATCATGGTCGATCGTAGCCAGGACTACTCTGTGACCGATGAAGACATTATCACCAATGTAAATACCACCCTGATCCTGGAACTGGCAGCAGGAGTTGATGAACACATGCTTACCGATATGAATGTTTCTGCCGAAGTCGGTATAAAACGGCGGAAACAGCCTGAAGGTCGGATCGATCTCTTCGCCCGTCAGTTCAGACATGAGCTTAACGAGATCCTCAGGGGAATGGTATGAATTGTTGATCTCTACGGTTCTTCTGATCGCTTCCTGGCTTTGCTCCCAAGACCGCTTTGCCATCTCGGGAGTCATTTCATCGCCTCTGTCAGAGTTATATAGTTCAAGTATGTCTGTTAGATCAATCATAGAACGGCTCCTATCTTTAATCAGTTTCATTTTTTCTTCACGAGTCATATCGTGCTTAATGTGCCACTCCCGACTCATAGCAGCGTTCTTGTCATCATAAGATTCGCGGTACACCAATTCAACCGGAAGACGTCTGGCGGTATATTTCGCTCCTTTACCGGCATTATGAGTAGCAAGTCTCTTGACGAGATCATTGGTGTATCCGGTATATAAGGTGTCGTCGGCACATTTCAGGATATATACATAATACATTATAACCTATCCAGTACTTTCTTATATATATCGCCGCGCTTTTCCAGATCCTCGGCGATCTCATCGTAAAGAGCCTTACGCTTCTCAAGATCCTCTGTCATGACGGGCGGATCAAAGTATGAGGCCATGTTAGACTCGATCAAGAACGCCTTCATCAGATTCTCATCCTTCATGATGTAATCACCGAAAAGCCCGGCCCGATTACATGCCTCGCGGTTAAGCTGATCCATCTCTTCATCTGTGATCTTACCTTCAGAGTGGATATCTTCCACGATCTCCCTGAACATATAATGTGCCAGAGCTTTCGCGAAAGAATCCTTATCAGCAAGTGCTTTGATTACCAGTGTTCTTGTAAAATCATCCATGGCTGTTCATTATTCCTTCCCCTTATAGTAATACGCCCCATCTCTGAACTCAAGATGATCCGTTGTTGTTCTATTGATCAGATCTACCGCCAGATTATCCGGCAGAGGCATATACCAATAATAATGCTTTCCGAGTATCAGATAGTCGTTCTTGTGCCCATAGAAATACCCGACTACAGAGTTGGCTTTCATCGTAGCAACGAATCGTTCATAAAGGATCTTATCCTCATCTACAAGCCACTTTTTGATGCAGTACTCATGGGGCGCAGTCTTGGCATACGTCGACGCAAACTTCCAATAGTGACTTTCAGCATACTTCTCTGCCTCTTCAAGCGTGAACGGGATGGCAGCATCTTCTCTTGCACGTTCTGCTTCCAAAGCCGCAAGTTTAGCATTAGCCTCTTCTTCCGTGTCGAAAACGACCGGCTTGAAGTCTTCTTGGAACACATTACCGGACCGGCCATCAAAGATGGCAAATTTGTTAGTCCCGTTATCGTTATATGAAGATACGTATACTTTACTCATACTTTACACTCCCAAAAATAAGTACAGCCAATCAAAATTCCCATCCTTCGAGGATACACAGTTCCGTTAAATTTACAGATTGTATTCCATAATCACTGCATATCTGCGGAATTTTATTCTGCTTACCTTTTTTCTCTTCGGTAATAATGATCAACCTATACTTCATAGCAGTGGCGATCAAGAACGCATCACCTGAAGAAGAACCTTTACCACCCGAAAAGCTAATCATCTTCGGATGCTCAGTAACAATTTGTCTAACGTTACACTGAACAGAATCATCAATGGGGATAATATCGCATTGCGTTGTGCCAAGCCAATTACCAACTACATCATCCTTTTGAACTTCTTCTTCGATTTCAGAACACGTAACAATAAGTTTCTCTTCAATGTATTGCTCTATCTTCCTCCACATACTTTTATGCACTTTCCTAGGCATAGTATCATTCGGCTTCTGAGCCAAAATAGAAGATGAATCAATTATGTATTTATAGGGAGGATCAAAAAAAGTTATCTGTTCCATTTTGATACCTCCAGAAGAAATTTATCAACATGTTTTTGAGCTATACCTAGGTGATGCGCTATGTCACGTTTGCTATAGATATCCTCGGTATAGCCATAGTATAGTGTTTTGCAAACGCCAGGGCTTGTTCTATCAATAGCTTCTCGTCCGACGTTTTTATAAACATTTGATTTCATTCCTTCTTTCCGAGCAATTCTTTGTTCTTCACGTTCTTGCTCAATTATTTTCCTGAACTGTTCAGAATAAGCAGCGTATTCCATATCATTAATATACTTGCAATCAAGGAGGCGTCTAATGATGACTTCCTTACTTACAGAAAACTTACTAGCGATAATCTCAATATTCTCTATTTTATATGGATGCTTGTACTTTTCAGTGCTAATAACTACGCTCAACGCCTCTTCAGGAACTAACAATTCACCAGCTACAGCATTACAAAACACTTCTTCCGAACGAGTTGATTTCGCATTATACATAACATTGCACGCCGAGGATTCACGTTTGATTATATGAACCAACTCATGGATTAAAGAAAACGACTTGGCCGGGGGGCGATCTTCATCGTTAATTCCAATAATTGGTAAGGTTGTTTCATAAACAGAAAAACCTCGAACTATTTCTATAGGAACGCCTGTAAAACACTGAACAAAAGCCCCTCTATCTTCAAGTTTACCTCGAAGATAGAGATAGAACTTTCTCGAAGACTGGCAGCGGAACTGATCGTCTATATCAATTGAATAATGTGACCGGATAGAATTAGCCCAATCAACAGGATCATTGCTATTACAAGTCGGTGCTGAAAATGGAACTATTGGCAATTCTAGTTCAAGACACTCTTCTATTAAGAATGCTCTTTCTTGTAGCACATCACAAACCGCTAGATTAAATCCACTATCATCAACAGAAAGACTCCCATCAAATGTTCTGTTATTAACAATGCGAGGAATTGATTTGACATCTATATCATCCGTATTCATATACAAACCGGCAAAAGGAATACGAAGGCACTTTGCTATTTTCTTAGCCTGCAAAATGGTAGGAAGCGAACGTTCAGAAACATCGAACCACTTATCTATGTTATTCCTATTGAGTTTTGTTTTCTCACATATGAATTCTTTAGTGACTTTCTTTTTATCGCATATGTAGGGGATGACTTCTTTATTTATCAGCGCATAAACAGCCATTCCATCACCTCACAAATCAGTTTCCTGTCTGATCTAAGCTTCTACCATCAAGTAAAACCCATTCTTTTCTGCCATTAGAGGATCTTCCAAGCACTACAGCAGCTGCTGCTGAAGGACTTTTAAATGTATAGTCCTTAATGAAGATTGCAACAGTAATTGAAGCATCATTCGCGGTGTTATCCTTTATGTATTCACAAACAGCATCTATTTTGTTGTTATCCAATACAAACGGCATTTATCGCACCTCAAGACCAATAATCTACGCCCGATCACAGTAAATTGTATCAACTGCATGTGGTCATTATTGGGACACATGACTGAAATCATCCACTTTGCGTGCGTATTTCCTAACTATTATATAATAAACCCCTCAAAAATCCCTGTAATCTTTCAGCATATAAACCCTTAAACCACGCCAAAAAGCCCCTAAACCACTTCAACATAGGCAGTCTAGGGGCTTTGTTAACTTTTAGTTACGAATGTGAAATAACCCGTAACCGGGGTTAGCGATGCTGGTTTCCGCCGTTACATCGCCATTCTCGGACCTTCATCCTGATTCTCATCAGGCTCGTCCTTCTTGAGTCCCTTGGCGTTTCCACCATCATCAGGACCGGAGTCACCACCGTCGTCCTGGTGCATACTCTCGGTCTGATCACCATTGGCGATCTTCAAGGTGTGGGTCTCGGAATCATACTCGTAGATGTGGTTCGCGAGCTGATCCTCGGGGCTTACCTCGCTTGCGTTGACATCTCTTACCATCTTTTCGAGCTGGCTGACATCGTCAACCGCATCCTTGGGAACGATGTACTCCTCAGAAAGGTAGTTCTTTATATTGTTCTTTACTTCGTTCTTGAATTCTTCGTAAGTCATAAAATTAATTCTCCTTAATATGCTATAATCACTACGATAGAGGCAGATGCCTTTGTCAGAAAAAGACAAGGTGATCATCTGTGAAAAAACTGTCATCTCTCTTTCTAGTGTTCTTTAGGATCGGGCTGTTCACCTTTGGTGGCGGCTATGCCATGCTGGCACTGATTGAAGATATCTGCGTAGAGAAGAAAAAATGGATCACTCATGAAGAGATGATGGATATAACAGTAATAGCAGAATCCACTCCCGGACCAATAGCGATCAATCTGGCAACATATGTTGGCTACAAATTGCGAAGAATACCGGGAGCTCTTATTGCAACGCTCGGCATGATACTGCCGTCTTTCTGCATAGTTTTTCTTATCTCACAATTCCTGGAACGCTTTTTGGAGATAAAGTGGGTATCAAATGCTTTCCAAGGGATCAAAATCGCTGTTGCAATTCTGATAATAGACGCAGCAATAAAAATGATTAAGAAAATGGATAAAAAGCCATTTTCGATCACCATAATGATTGCTGCCCTTATTAGCATGCTTGTCATTAATTTTCTAGCCTTGCACGTTTCATCATTGGTGATACTGCTTCTGGGTGCTGTAGCCGGTTTGGTCTTCTATGCGATTCATAATCGTAAAGGAAAAGGAACGGAAGTCAAATGATCTACTTAGAACTGTTTATTGCTTTCCTTGAAGTCGGACTCTTTTCGTTTGGAGGAGGTTATGTATCGATACCTCTGATACGTGAGATTGTACTGGCTCACGGTTGGATGGATGATGAAATGATTACTCATATGATTGCTGTAAGCGAGAGTACACCCGGTCCGTTGATGGTCAATATGGCAACATATGTTGGCAGCACTCAGGGTGGGATTCTTGGAGCACTGATCGCTACATTGGCAGTTGTGCTCCCTGCGTTTCTGATAATCATATTGGTAATGGCAATACTCCGGAGATTTATCAGCAACAGATATTTTCAGGGGATGCTTAGTGGAATGAAACCGTGCATTATCGGAATAATAATGGCAATGGGCATCTATATAATGGTTCAGAATTGTTTTGGAAGCATGATTTCGGGAATAGATATCATTGCGGTTCTTTTGGCGATAATACTTGGCACAGTTTATTGGGGATCCAGAAAAATAAAGAAGAATGGAATCTCTCCAATCCTACTAATCATCATTTCTGCTGGTGCCGGAATTCTCTTCTATGGTTTTAGATAAAATGTGATACAAGCGGTATGGGTTGGCTGACTAAGCTTTCTATTGCTCTTGTAGCTTATAAAGTCATCAAGGTTCCTTTGCTTGCATGATATAATTGCATTTAGATATAGGACAGAAAGGAATTACGCACTATGAAAGTAGCGATTACATATGAAAACGGACAGATCTTTCAGCACTTCGGCCATACAGAGCAGTTTAAGATATATGACATAGAAGATGGAAAGATAATCAACAGTGAGGTTATTGATACAAATGGTCAAGGACATGGAGCTTTAGCAGGTGTTCTTGGAGGTGCCAAAGTCGATGCTCTTATCTGTGGCGGAATCGGCATGGGAGCTCAGATGGCTTTAGCTGAGGCCGGCATTAAACTCTATGGTGGTGTTCAGGGAGATGCTGACGAAGCAGCTCAGGCTCTTGCAGAAGGAAGGCTTGAGTACGATCCCGAAGCTAAGTGCAACCATCATGGTCACGAAGAAGGACATGAATGTGGACATGGCGATCACGAGTGATAGTCAAGAAAAAAACAGTGTATCTTACTAAGGATTGGGGGAAATTTGATCTGTGATAAGAAAGCTTACTGAGAATGATTTTGCCGAAGCGGTAACTGTAATATGCAGCAGTTTCATGACTGTTGCTGATGAATTTAATATCACAAAAGAGAATGCTCCTGCTTTTACCGCGTTTGCGACTGATGAGAACAGACTGAGGACATGGATGTTTGAGCAGGGCCGTCCTATGTACGGATACTTTGATAACGGCAGGATGGTCGGTTACTACAACCTGATGATAAAGGATAAAGAATGTGAGCTCGGAAGCTTAAGCGTACTTCCGGAATACAGACATAAGCATATCGGCCGTACAATGTTAGAGGATTCACTTTCCAAGGCTTCCGAATACGGATGCACGATAATGAAACTCAGCATTGTGGAAGAGAACCGGATATTACGCAAATGGTATGAAGATCAGGGCTTTGTTCATACAGGAACAGTCAAATATGATTTCTTTCCTTTTACATGCGGATATCTTGAGAGAGAACTATGAATACAAAACCGGAAGTAAAAATGATCGAGGACCTTATAAGAGATGGAAGAA
>Ga0247608_10006806_pt1 | contig 11918 bp, 3 predicted proteins | sample 176DNAGHGlowgp2_FD_193490 | JGI IMG/M metagenome (GOLD analysis project Ga0247608, IMG submission 193490) | Sheep rumen microbial communities from Palmerston North, Manawatu-Wanganui, New Zealand - 1766 DNA GHGlow gp2 | ecosystem: Host-associated > Mammals > Digestive system > Stomach > Rumen ... | reverse complement strand
TCGGAGACCAATTCGGGGTCGTCGTCACGGCTCCACACGAAACCGTAGGCCTTGACGTCATTTGCTCCAGTGCCGAAGGTGGTTCCCGCAGGCATGGTGAAACTTGCCCTTGCCACGATAACACCATTCTCAATACTGGTGGTGACGCTCACCACGCCATCGCCCATGTCGGGAGTGTCTTTCAGGGTGGTGAATTCCACTTCGTTGCCGTAGCCCGTTTGACCATTTGAATTAGTGGCGTAGGCTTTGGCATAATAGGTTGTGTTCGGAATGAGACTTACATTGTCTGTAGGATACGAAGGGTCTCTCAGGTTGCTGACGGTGAAAAACTCCGTGGTTTCTGAAGCGGGAATCTTAATGGGAGCAGGGGCTGTTGTTTCGCCTCCGATTTTGTCTCGCCTAATCTCCACGCCTCTTTCCGTAATGTTGTATCCTCCTCCGTTGTCCATCACGCGGCCGCTGCCTTGTGCGCTGTTTTTGGTGATGTTGCTCACCGAGCCTGAAATCACCAAGGGCTGGCTGTCGGAGAAGGTGACGAACTCCATCGGTTGGCTGTAGCCTTTGATGACGTTGCCACCTGTCGTGTAGCGGTAGAAGGCTTTGGCATAATAGGTGGTGCCGGCTGTAATCATCGAACTTGGGATGATGATGCGCTCGCAGGCGGGTTCGCCTTGAACATAGTCGTATCCTGTTGTCGTATGATACACAACTTCAGTCTCAGTCGTAGGTTGATTGGATGTGCCCATGCCCCAAATGATGCCGTGTGCCACATTGGAGACATCGTTTCCATATTTCCCTTGGTCCACAAGGTGGTAGTGGACGGTTGCCGTTTGTCCGCCTTCCACTCTTTTCACTTCCGTGTCGACGAGGAGGACGATGGGGGAGGGATTTTCTTCGCGCTCGCCGATGTTGAACTCGCCGCCGCCGCTATACACGCCGCCGCCCTTGCCATTTTCGGCAGTGTTGTTGTCAATCTGGCCGCCTTTCATATTAATTTTGCCGTTGGCGATGTAAACGCCGCCGCCGTTGCCGGTAAGGGCCTTGTTGCCCAAGTTGGAGGTGGCACCGCCGATGAGGTCGCCGTTGAGGGTGATGTCGCCGTCAAGGTTGATGATGCCGCCGCCGTTGCGGTAGGCGGTGTTGTTTTGGACGATAGTGGCTTTCGCGCTTGTGGGCGCGGCCTCTCTCACGGTGCTGGGACCAGTGGTGATGCTTCCCGACTTGATGAAGATGCCGCCGCCGTCGAGTTCGAGGGCACGGTTGCCGGTGATGTCGCAGCCGTAAAGCAGGATGTTGCCTTCATGGTTGTTGAGGCCGCCGCCGGCGATGTTGGCTTCGTTGTCGCGGATGTTGGAATAGTGTGCGTAGATGGAACCGTATTTCAGGTAGATGCCGCCGCCGCGTCCGGTGGGGTCGGTGGCGGTGCCGTCTTGTCCACGGGTCTTGTTTTGCACCATGTCGGAGCAGAGCAGGCGGATGGTGTAGCCCAAGCTATGGTCGACGTTGGTATGGGGGCCTTCGCAGTAGATGGCGCCGCCGTTACCGAGGATGGCGGTGTTGTTGTAGATGGTGGCGTGGCGCACGTCGACGCGACCCGTGTGGTTGTTGAACGCGCCGCCGTTCAACTTGGCGATGTTGTTGTAGACCTTGGTGCCGTGGTTGAGGGTGGGGTTCATGTTGGTCGACGGGAACTGGAACAGGTCGATGTCGCCCACGTTGGTGTAGGCACCGCCGCCGTGGCCTTCCTTGGCGGTGTTGTTCGACAACATGCCGCCGTAGAGGATGATGTCGCCCGAGTGGTTGTTGGCGCCGCCGCCGTGCAAGGTGGCGGTGTTGTCGCGGATGAGAGCGTTGTAGGCTATGATGGTGCCCGCGTTGGCGTAAAGCCCGCCGCCGCGATTGGCCTTGTTGAAGGCCACCTCGATTTGGTCGTCCTGCTCTTTCCTATTAATATAGATGATGCCTTCGCGCGTGTCGATGCCGCCGCCGTTTTTGGCCGCCTCGTTGTAGGTCACTTTCGACTCGATGCGGGTGATGTTGCCCGAGTTCTCCACATAGTCTTCGATGTCGATGTCGCCCAAGCGGGTGTAGATGCCGCCGCCGCTGTTGTCGGCCTTGTTGCCGCCGGCGGTGCCCGAAACCTCGCCGGATGCATTGATGCTGTAGCTCGAGTTGTAGTATTGTGAGCCTCCCACGATGCAGCCGTCCACGTCGATGCTGCCCGAGTGGTTGTTGATGCCGCCGCCGTTGTATTGGGCGAGGTTGTTCTGGATTTTCACGTTGGTGACGCCGATTCTTCCTTGTTGCAGATACATTCCGCCGCCGCAGCCTGTGGTCACATTGCTGACTTCGGTTCCGTCGCCATTGGCTCTATTATTAATAAGGTCTACATGGCGCATGGTGATGTATTCCGTGTTGCCATCAAGACCCATGCAAAACACGCCGCCGCCGCTGCCCTTGGCATTGGAGCCGTGGCCGGCTTTGTTGCCGCTGACGATGATGCGCTGATTGGCATCTTTGCCCTTCACGGTGATGAGTCCGCTGTGGGTGTTGAGTCCGCCGCCGTTGCCCGCCGCCGTGTTGTTGGTGATGCGTGTGGCGTTGCGTTCGTCGCCGGTGGGGTTGATGTCGATGTTGCCTTGGTGGGTGTAAACGCCGCCGCCGTTGCCATCTGCCCTGTTGTTGTCGATAATGCCGTTCACGACGCTGATTTTGCCTTGGCCGAGGTAGATGCCGCCTCCGTTTTCAGTTGCCGTGTTGCTCTTGATGTCGACGCGGCGCAGGCGGATGTCGTAGGATGTGGTGGTGGCGTCGCCTGTGCAGTAGATGCCGCCGCCGCTGCCTGCGGTGGCTTGGTTGTTGTTGATTTGCACGTGGAGGTTTTCGCCGCCGCCCAACGTGCCGAAGGCGAGGATTGAGCCGGCGTGGTTATAGATGCCGCCGCCGTTATGGGCTTGGTTATAGGTGATTTGCGAAGGCGTGATGCCGCCGCCCTGCTCGGTGCGGTTGATGAACACGTCGCCGGTGTTCACATAGATGCCGCCGCCGTCGCCGCTGGTGGCGGTATTGCTCGAAACGCTCGTACTGAGCATGGTGATCGAGCCAGTGTTGACATACAGCCCGCCACCGCTCACACCAGCCGTGTTGCCATAACTGATGATATTATTCGGATTCGAATCGTCGCGACCGCCGATGGTGGCACCTCTCATATTGATGTTGCCGTTGTTGAGGTACACGCCGCCGCCCGAACCTGTGGAGGCAGTGTTGTTTTGGAAGGTGGGCGATTGTGCTCCTGTTTGCCCGTCATTGGTTATGGTCACTGTGCCGTATGATACATAAAGTCCACCGCCATTTCCGGTAGCAGTGTTTTCGTTGATGAGGGAATAGTCGCGAACCGTAGTGTAAACTTCCGAAGTCCTGCCGTTATAGGTGATGGGATAGGCTTCCACATAGATACCGCCTCCACTGTTGGCAGTGTTGTCTTCTATCAAGATTTTGTTTGTCGTTTCCTCAGCCTTACCGATGGTAACCAAGACATCTTGAGGGACAACATCGGAAGGCATACCGTTTGGGTTGTCTGCTCTTGAAGGGGTGTTAATGGCCACGCCGCCACCGTTGCCATTGAGGGCCTTGTTGCCAGTGATGGTGCCATAACTGAGGTTGCATTGGAGTTGGTAGAAAGTCGCATCAGCTTTTCTGCTGATATATACACCTCCTCCGTCCTCATATGCCTCGTTGTTGGAGATGGTGGCGCCGTTCTGGTTCATTGATACCTTGAATGTTTTGGGATTATGGCCATTATCGTCATATTCATAGTAAATCGGTCCCGTATTATTGCCCAAGTATATAAATCCTCCATTGATACAGATGCCGCCGCCGTAGCCAGTGATGGCCTTGTTTCCATCAACGACGGTTGTGGCATCCATGACGAGGTTGAGGCTCTTAGGATAGACTTCACCGGCATCTTCAATTGGTTGTGTTAGATTCTCGTCATATGTGATGTAATTGATGCCGCCTCCGTCAATCCTGGCCCTGTTGTTGGTGATTTTGCAATTGCTCAACGCGATGGCTGCTTTGGCAAAGATGCCACCTCCGCTCTTTTTGTTATAATTCCCTTTGATGACGGTGTTGCTGATTTGGGCTGTAGGGGCAATCATAGACTGCCATCTGATGCCGCCGCCGAAGTTGTTAAAAATCACGCAACTGTCTACGCTAAGGGAAGCGGTACTGCTCGAAATCGATCGAATGGCGGCATTATCGCCATTGCTATGCAAAAGGTTTGAGAACTTGCAGCGGTTGATTTCCACGGTTCCATTAGAGCCATTGTTCCTGCCGATTTGGAGTTGTATGGCCAAACCGGGATAAATAGGTGCATAAAAGTGGTCCATCCAGCAGTGGGTCATTTTTAGGCTGACGTTCTTGTCGCCTCCGCCGATGGTTGCCATCAAGTGAATACCAGAGTTGTTTGCGGAGTTCCTTGCGTTTTGGATGGTGACATTTGTGAGTTCCAACGTCCCTGTCATGAGCCTAAAAAGGGATATTTTGCCCTCTCCTCCGCTACCTGAAACGGTCAAGGTCCCGCTTTCGTTCCACGAGACATTAGAGAAAGTGTAGCCGCCATCAATGACGAATTGTTTGGTGTTCAAGAAAGTGCAGGTGTCTTGCCAAACTTGGGTTGGGTTGTACCCTAAATCATCGTAACCATTGTTGTTGACAACCGTTTGGACTTCAGTTAATGTAGGCGGATTTCCCTTGATGATGAGTTGCTTGTCAGAAGCGGGGCCGGCCGCATCAACAAGGTAGAACGGGGCGCTGGAGTTTTGGCCGCAGTCGAATCCTCCCACTCTTTTCAGTGTCACTGTCGATGCGTATCCCGTACCCAACTCCATTTGGAGGATGCCTTTTTTCACCGTGAATGCACTCTTGTTTGAGCTTGAATTATGATTCATGAACCCTACAGGTTTGGTGGTTTGGAAAATGAGCCTAACGCGATGGGTTGTGTTGTCGCAATTAACGACAAACTCTGTGATATAATCTTGTGCCGTAGACCAATTCCCGTCTGTTCCCTCTTTGTATTGGAACTTGTATGTTCCATAGTCGCTGTTGGCAAGTACAGGCTCGTTGGTGTTGGGATCAAGATAGGTTTTAATGTAATAAGTTTTTTCCGAGGTTATGTTTGGACTCCATTGCGCCCACGCCATTCCGCTTGTGAGCATCACCAGCATGGCGATCATCAAAATCCGGCAAAGCCTTCCATAGCTCTGCTTTGTTGTTCTTTGTGTAAAGTATTTCATTGATTTGTTAGTTATTATTCAAAATTATGGTAAGTGGGATGGCCCCTAAAAATTATCTGCGAAATGAAAATGCCGTAGGCAAGCCATTCGTGGGACCGGCTTGCTGTTTTGGGGTGGGCACACAGTACTTCTTGCCTTGCATTGCGTGCAGCGCGGCTGTGGCAGGTTCAGATGGGTGACTTGTCGTAGTCGTGTTGTAGTAATGTAACGCATTTATTTTGCGCATGATAAAAAAATAATTGTATTGCATTTTGCCCCTGCGCCATCGCGGCGAATGGGTTACTCAAATTAAACGGCAAAATTACACTTTTTTACCTATCATACAACATGTTAGCAATAAATTTTTCTATTATTACCCAAAAAGCCGCTGGAACCGCTGAAATTCAGCATGAAGCGGCGGAGTGTCACCGGTTTTTTGACTGTTTTTTTCGGATAAGTTGACGGAATCTTGCAAAAAACGACGGATTCCGTCAAGTTATTTTTCTGGATTGCTTCGTTCCTCGCAAATCGAAGATTCGACGATGCGAAGCGAGTCAATGACGCGAAGCGTGGTAAACATTATTTTCCCTTCAGCGCCGCCTCGGCCTGCTTGATGGTGCCGCGCTCGCCATTAATGAAAGCAATAACGAAAGCATCGGTATAGCCCAATTTCCTTACCTCGGCTTGGCGTTTCGTGGCTTCGGCCTTGGTGGTAAAACGCCCTGAGATATAGCGGAAAGCACCGTTGTATTCATAGACACCGACCTCCTTCACGCCACTGAAAGCCTTGTCGGTGGATGCCACTTTCTTGTCGCGGCTGGCAAACTGCACGGTGAAATAGGTGTCGCCCGTATTAGCTGACGTTTCTTCTGCCACAACTTGACCTGCGGTGTGGTTCTCCGACTCAAACTCCCGCTTATACTCTTCAAAAGCACGGTAAAGAGCGAGTGCCATTTGGTTTTGGCCTTTCTCGGAGTTGAGGAATTGTTCTTCCTTGGCGTTATTGATAAAGCCTAACTCCACGAGGATGCTCGGCATGGCCGTCTTCCAAAGCACCAGGAAACCGGCTTGTTGCACACCCCTATCGTGGCGACCTTTGCTGGAAAACTGCTTTTGTACCTTGTCGGCAAGGTTGAGGCTCTGGCTCTGATAGAGGCTTTGCGATAGCGAGAAGAGGATATAGGCCTCGGTGCTGTTGGGGTCAAAGTTATCGTAAGCGTCCGTATTGTCTTCCAACAAGATAGAAGCATTTTCCTTCTTAGCCACTGCCAGGTTTTTCTCGTTTTTCGACTCACCCATCACGAAGGTCTCTGCACCGTAGGCCGAGTTGGGCGTCTCGGTGGAGTTGCAGTGGATGGAAACAAACACGTCGGCATCGTTGCGGTTGGCGATGGCGGCACGCTCGCTCAGTTCGACGAACTTGTCCGTTTTACGGGTGTATATCACCTTCACGTCGGGCAGGTTCTCTTCGATATAGGCTCCAAACTTAAGCGCAACGGCCAGATTGAGCGCCTTCTCCGTCGTCACTTTGCCCAAGGCACCCGTGTCCTTGCCGCCATGACCCGCGTCGATGACAATGGTTTGAATCTTCTCTCCTTTTTGTGCCAAGACGCACAAAGGCAGCAGAAAAAACAGGATAAAAACACCAAATCGCGAAATCTTTCGTTCTATCATAGTAAATTCAGAATTAATTGAACCATAGTTTGACACGGGACTCGGGACTTCGCGACACGGGACAGGGACAATGTCTCGCGTCTCGCAGTCTCGCGTCTCGTGTCTAATTATAAAGCTGCACATATAGTCATAAAGTTCATTTGTTTATCTTTGCAGCGGATTTCAAGCGTACAAAAGTAATCGTTTTCACGTTGTTAGAACGCACGACACATAAGAATTATTTTCAGACGGCGGCCTTTTCTCTGTTGGCTGCTATGCTTGTGTTGTTCTATGGCTGTAAGCAACTGTCTCATACTGAGAAAAATACATACGACTTCAAACAAGCCGAGGCCGACACGATTGTTTCGGTCAAGGAACGCATCGTCGACACGATAACGATGGTTTTTGACACCCCGTCGGGGGACACCCTTCACATAACGGATTCCCTTGATGGGACAGGATTGACCCCGTCTCCCGAAATGGATTCCATTAATGAGACGCAAGATTTTGCGTCGCTACAGGATACATTGCAAAACGACACAACGCTACAGCGCCATCCCCGCCGCATCACGCCACAGCGCTCCGAGTCGGCCATCGAGACACAGGTGATCTGCTCGGCTGCCGATTCGTCGTACCGCGACATGAACCAGAAGAAAATCTTCTATTACGGCCAGGCTGAAGCCAAATACGACGACATCGTCCTCAAAGCCGACTACCTTGAATTTGACCTTGAGACCAGTACCTGCACCGCGCATGGCCTGCCCGACTCGACAGGCAAGATACAGGGGCGGCCTGTGTTCACCCAAGGCGAGACCACCTTCGAGGCCATGGAGATGCGTTACAACTTCAAGACGAAGAAAGGCATCATCACCAAGGTATGGACCGAGGAACAAGGTGGCTACCTGCACGGCGAGCGCGTCAAGCGCATGGACGACAACAGCATCCACATCCGCAAGGGCGGCTACACCACCTGCGACCTCAAGGACCATCCACACTACCAGTTCAAGTTCACCAAGGCCAAGGTCATCCCCGACGACAAAATCGTCACCGGACCCATCTACATGACCATCGCCGACATCCCCCTGCCTCTTGCCTTACCGTTCGCCTTGATTCCCAACACGAAAGGCAAGAAGTCGGGACTCATCCTCCCCACCTATGGCGAGTCGGCCAATCGTGGCTTCTACCTCGAAAACGGTGGCTATTACTGGGCCATCAACGACTACTATGACTTGCAGGTCTTGGGCGACATCTACACCCGTGGCTCATGGGGCATCAAGCCGACCTTCCGCTACAACAAACGCTACAAATTCAACGGCTCGGTGGCCTTGGGCTTCGCCGTCAACAAGATCGGCACCAAAGGCGCAGCCGACTACCAAGAAAGCAACGACTTCAAGATCCATTGGACCCACAAACAAGACCCCAAGTCCCATCCACGACACAACTTCTCCGCCGACGTCAACATCGTCAGCTCCAACTTCAACAAATACAACGCCCAAACCGTCACCGACCAGTTGAGCAACACTTTCCGGTCGAGCATCGCCTACCAGACCAACTTTGCAGGCAAGGTCTACCTCACCCTCAACGCCAGCCACAGCCAAAACACATTGACGCGACAAGTCACGGCATCGCTGCCCGAGCTTACATTGACCGTCAACACCTTCTATCCCTTGAAGAATGTCGGCAAGGCGGGAAAGAAACGGTGGTACCAAAGCCTGAGCATGGGCTACACTATGAACGGCAAGGCCTACATCAACGACGTGGATACCGTGCTCTTCCATGGCATTACCGACGACTTCGGCGGCTGGGCCAGGGAGATGTTCCGCGACCATGTGCAGATGGGCATTTCACACAGGATACCTATCAATGCCACCATCAAGCTGTTCAAACATTTCTCGTGGACCAACTCCTTCACGCTGAACGACTACATGTACTTCAAGCACATTGAGCAACAGTGGATTAATGACAGCGACTCGACGGGACACCTGCAAACCGACACCATTCATCGTTTCAGCAACCTCGTAGACTTCAGCGCCAGCTCCAACCTCACCACCAAGATCTACGGCATGGTCAACTTTGCCAAAGGCCCCATCCGTGCCATCCGCCACGTGTTCACGCCCACTATTGGCTTCACTTACCGACCCAACTTCGGCGACCCGAAATGGGGCGTTTATGGCGCATACGTTGACGGCAACGGCAACGAAAAGGTCTACAACAAATACCCGAGTGCGCTTTATGGCACGCCTTCACAAATGCAACAAGGGTTGCTGACCTTCAATTTCGGCAACAACTTGGAAATCAAGGTGCCGTCAAAGAGCGACACCATCACGGGAATGAAGAAAATCCCGATTTTGGAGTCGTTCAGCATCTCGGGCAACTACGACATCACCAAAGACTCGGTCAGATTCTCCCCCATCGCCATCAGCGGGCGCACCACCTTGTTCAAGAAACTAGGCATCAACTTCAACAGTACTTGGGACCTTTATGCTGCCGACTCGTTAGGACACCGCATCAACCGTTTCGAAGTCATTGACAACGGTCGGCTGTTCCGCAAGACGGGTTCGTCGTGGAGGTTCAGCTTGAGTTACAGCTTCAGCCAAAACGACTTTAAGAAACTGCAAGGCAAGCAAGGCAGCCAAGCCATACGTGACGAAATCAACGAAAACGCCCGCAGATCAGGTGCCTTCGACCCCGACGAACTCGACGAAATCCTGGGCAACCCCAACGCTTATATCGACTGGACCACGCCATGGTCGGTCTCCATCAGCTACAACCTCACCTATACCACCTCCTTGGCCTACGCCGCCTTTATGGGCATCGCCACCAACACCTACGTGCACACCATCGGCCTCAACGGCAACGTCAACATCACGCCGAAATGGAAGATCAGTTTCTCGACGGGGTGGGACTTCGTGAAAAACAACATCACCTACACCAACATCAGCATCTACCGCGACCTGCACTGCTGGGAAATGCGATTCAACTGGATCCCGATTGGCAGCTACAAGAGTTGGAACTTCACCATCAACGTAAAGGCGCAGGCACTGAAGGACTTGAAGTATGAGAAGAAGAAAGACTATCGGGATAATTAGTTTAGAGTTTAGAGTAGTTTGTAGTTTGCAGTTTGCAGTTAGTAGTTAGTAGTTAGTAGTTTTGAGTTAGTAGTTAGTAGTTTTGAGTTGGCATAGCTAACGTTTGCAATGACCCAAAACGCCTCGAAAAATCAACATGTGGCATTAAAACCTGCTCCGTAGGAGCTATCTTTTAATAGAACAACAAAACAGAACGCCCAGCCAATGCTCTGTAGGAGCTATCTTTTAATAACATAGCCCAACACCCCGTTTCGTTATGCTCCGTAGGAGCTTCCTTTTGCTTCATTTTTGAATTTTAAATTTTGAATCTTCAAATTTTGAATTTTAAATTTTTGAATTTTAAATCTTTAAATCTTTAAATCAAAAAAATTCCTACCTTTGTCCCCGACAAACCTTATTAATTAATTAGCCTATGAAAAAAGTATTTACCCTCATCCTCGCGCTGGCCCTCGGTTTTGGCCTGAAAGCGCAAACAAGCGCTACGCAAGCTATTGATTTCACAGTCACAGATGTACATGGCACTGAGGTGCATTTGTTTGACATTCTCGACAATGGCCAGTATGTGCTTATCGACTTTTTCTATACTACATGTCCTGCCTGCATCCAAAGCATTCCTCACATGGTGCAGTCCTACTCTAACTTCGGTTGCAACATGCATGACGTGTTTTACATGGAAGTTGACAATGGCGACAGCCAAGCATCCTGCCTCACCTGGGTGAACAACTATGGTGTGGAATACCCTACCATTGCAGGAGCAGATGGCGGCAATAGCATTTGCAGCCAATACGGAATCGGTTACTATCCCACCGTCATCCTCATCGCACCCAACCACCAAGTTGTCATCCAAGACTTGTGGCCTATTAGCAACGTCCAGAGCATCATTAACGCCTTGCAAGCACAAGGCGTTCAGCAACACGACTGCGACACCCCTGTCGTTTACGACCCACAAGTGGCCCTTAGCATCGACGAGGTGACGGAGAACAGCATCACAGCCACGTTCACGCCCAATGAAGATTGTGCTTCGTACTACTATCTGTGCGCCACCGAAGCCGAGCTTACGGAATGGGTTGCTGAACTCGGTCAAGACCTCCCCGCGATTATGCAAGAGCACGGAGTTGTTGAAACCAATACGCTGACGAACATCTTCGACGGCCTGATTCCTGAAACAGAATACGCTGTCGCTGTCCTCCCCGTCGACCCCGACGGCAACTACGGTGAGCCTTCCTATGAAATCGTCACCACGCTGCCCTTACCGGTGGTTTATGACGAAACGCTGACATTCAGCATGGATACGGTGAACTTAGTTGACAATCAATATGAAACTTATTGGGTTACCATTTATAATAACACCGCTGAAGATGCTATTGTCACCAATATTTGTGACGAATTCGGATGGTTGGCTTTCAATATGGATGGCGAAGATATCTATTGCAATAATCCAATAGAAATCACCATTCCACAAGGCGAATCGAAAGAGTTAGGCATTACAATTAATGTCGTGGCAAAAGGCATCGTGTCTGATATTGTCACCTTGACAAGTAACCTGCCCGATGCCTCATTTGTTGTGGTGCTTGAAGAACCCTGGTCCGTCAATGACAACACATCTTCCATCAGCCTCTTCCCCAACCCCGCCAACGAAAGTGTGACCCTCATGGGCGAAAATCTTGGCATGGTGCACGTCTTCAACGTCCTAGGCCAAAAGGTTGATGAATTCGAGGCCAGCGGCAGCGAAATACGCATCAATACGACTGGCTACGAGAACGGCGTCTATGTCGTCAAGGCCGGCGAACAGACGATGAGGTTTGTGGTGAAACATTAAAACATTAAACTAGAAACAACGAAACCCCACCCTTGTGCGTCATGGCGGAGGAACCGTCATTCCGCACAAGCGGAACGCCATCTC
>Ga0247608_10006803_pt1 | contig 11922 bp, 10 predicted proteins | sample 176DNAGHGlowgp2_FD_193490 | JGI IMG/M metagenome (GOLD analysis project Ga0247608, IMG submission 193490) | Sheep rumen microbial communities from Palmerston North, Manawatu-Wanganui, New Zealand - 1766 DNA GHGlow gp2 | ecosystem: Host-associated > Mammals > Digestive system > Stomach > Rumen ... | reverse complement strand
AAGTTGGATTTTATGAGTAAAAGGCATACGATACTCTGTTGCTATATAGTTTTTGTCCCAATAAAACTCCACAGAGTCTATATCAGATAGACCATCAAGTGCTGGAGGCACATTGACATTGATTGTGTCCCCATTATGAAAGGTAAGGAAATTATCTTCGCTTTCCTCTTCTTTTGTGCATGCAGACTGTAACAAAACAAGCATACATAATCCAATAATAAATAACACTTTCTTCATAACTTTATTTGTTTGATATTGTAATTAAAGTCGCTTTACATAAATAGAGGTATATAAATGTGTAATTCGTAACAGATCATCAATCAAAAATAACACCTATTCCCGTATAATATAAGGTAGCAGTCCTTCTACAATCCGTCTGAAAAGTGGGCCGCACATCCCTCCTGCACTGGCTGGCAGATTTTCTTTTTCCATGACTACCATAATAGTATATTGGGGATTCTTCACTGGGAAGTAGCCACAAAGCTCTAGTCTGTAAACAGTATCAGTAATTTGAAGTCTCCGTCCGCAGGCTGCAACATCAATATGCTCGCTACCTGCTTTCTTGTACAAACCTTCTGACACACAATGTTCCAACCCCAGCTGCAGCATGTGGATATGCTCTATGGATTCGATTTGTCCGTTGATGACAGTAGCAGTGCTGTCTTCCGAATCGCATATCTTTACCATACACCCGTCGTTGGCGATGGCATTATAAAACGTCAACAGCCCCATCAATGTTTCAGGAATACCAGCTGTATAATCCCTTCTCTTTAAAAAGTAGTCGGCCATATTATTTCCATATACAAAATCCATCGCCTTGGCATAACCAACGAGGGAGCGATGTGTTAGAACAGACTCCAAACTGATAAGGCCATAACCGCCTCTATGCCAGTTGTGGTCTCTGACAAGTTCGCCATTGGGCTTTACATATTGCCCATTTCCTGTATCGATTTCTGTATCAAGTGTGATTTTTCCTGTAGAAAGCAGGGCGAGGTATGTAACTGCTCCCTGCACATAATCTGCTTCCTTATAGAATGAGTCGGTAAAGGGAACGATGCAATCTGTACCCTCTAACGATGTATGTGCTATCAACCTTCCGGTTTTTGTCTCAACAACATACACAAGACCCTTATGACAGCCTGCATCAGACATTTCCTGGCGTGTCAGGCTGCCAACCATCTCTCTGATTCCAGAATCTTCATGTGTCGGAGCGGCCTTTATGTGACCTGTCGTCACTAATATGCTTACAAATATAAAAAACAATTTCTTCATTTGAACATTTCCTTGCTATTATTAACTACATCCGGTTTCTTTCGAAGATCATCGAGAGTATCGGCTCCTTTCCAGAAAGCACGCCGATAGGTTCCATCGGGCATCATATCTATCTGCTCAATGCCATCAGCAATCTTTTTATTGCTGACAGTACGCTTATAGTTCCGCAAATCAGGATACAGCCACCAGGCACCATCTGTATCATCATACCAGAAATCAGTTCCATTAAACCTGAACACATTGAACCGCCCTGTATATTGTAAACAACTCGTATTTGCAAATTCCGAACCAGGATCGTGCTGATCCATTATGGGAATATACAAACTCCGCAATGATGAGACGAAATGGATACCGAATCTCTCTTCGTCGGGCGAATCTTCATAATCATAAGGGAAGCCATTGCTGGCAGCAACCAACTGATCCCACCACATACATCCAACCGTAGTATCCTTTTCATCCTTGATAATAAACTCTCGACGTTCTACGTCCCCATCCTTCTTAACAGCAAAGACGGCAACCTCATCATAGAAGAACAGATGTCCCTTTGAATATATAATCAGGTATATCGTGCATCCTCCTTTGCCTTTAAGTGAATAGACAAACTTGGGGTATACCCCAATTCCTGGCTCACATGATATCAGGGTATCTATGAACACCTGATTATCGGTCTCAATACGGCAAACAATGGAGTTGTTTATTGTGTCCATCCTTGCTATACCATCATCCGATACTATTGCTTTCTCCATATATGATTGGGATGGTGGAAACGCGCATCTCATGATTAGGATCTTATCCCCATGACCAGCATAGATTCCATTACCTGCAAATCCCAACATGATATTGTTTTTTTCAACTTCTTCCATTCCAAAAGCCTGCAACTGTTCTACCATCATACACAAGATGGAATCAGAAGTCGATTTGATTTTGACGCTTCTGGATATCTTGTCTTTGTTGATTTCCATGTAGCGAACCTCAACCTGCACAGTATCCTTTCCAATCCCTTTCTTATAGAATCTACCGCCAAGCTTCAGTTTCCCAAGGACTAAGTCTGTGTCACTCTTCTGAAAACCGAGAGAATCCAGATATGCCAGGTAAGGGGTATCATCAACATCTCCTGTTGACTTTTCTGCTAACATCATTGAAGCAAGCATTACAGGGTCTGGTTGGGATTCTTGCGCCATTCCATGTGGAGAACTGCTTCCCAACAGCAAACATATAATCACTGAGATTTTCCAAATCTGTTTCATATTGAATCTGGTGTTATAATACTTCTATATTCTTACTAACTCTCAATTCATCAGGATTCTTGCGGAGGTCATCGAGCGTCTTGGCTCCTTTCCAGAAAGCACGACGGTAAGTTCCATCCGGCATGAGGTCAATCTGCTCTATGCCGTCAGCACTCTTCTTATTGCTGACAGTACACTTATAGTTGCGAAGATCTTTATTCAACCACCATGCTCCATCATCATCTGTTAGCACAAATTCTTTACCATTGAACTGGAGAACCTCGAAACGTCCTGTGTATCGCAAATAACTCGTATTGGCAAATTCTGAATCTTGGTCATGACTTTCAAGAATGGGGTAATACAAACGATTAGAAACCCAATCAAAATGAAGACCGAAACGGTCTTTATCAAACTCGTCAAACGGGAAGCCCTCACTGGCTTCTACAAGTTGATCATACCACAAACAACAAATAACACTATCTCTCTGACCATCCACCGAAAAGAGAGGTACTGGCTGAAGATGATGGTCGTCATTATAAATGCATGCCATGGCTTCATCACGATACAGAAGATGACCAAAAGAATAAGTCAACAGATAAAGTGGTGAGTCTAATTCTGCGCTAATAGAATAAACTTGTTTCGGATAAACCTCCAGTGCAGGATCATAATGCAACAGCGTATCTCGGATTTCTCCTCCTGCTACACTCACACATCCAATCAAGGCATAGTTAACTGTATCTACTTCTAAATTCACCTCTGGATTCCTGTGAGAAAGATAAGCAGGGAGCATTGGCACATTCTCCTCATGTCGTTCCACCAAAGCCTGTGCCTCCGGGGAAAGATAGGAGAATATCTGGCCGTAAGGGAAACATGGAAGTAAGTAGTGATTACCACACCCCTGTATAGCAAGTGAGAAATGGTCGTCTAATAGACCATAATCATATCTCTGAGCATCTTCTTGCATGAACTGCCATCCTGCTCTACCAAACCACGGGTCATCATCTATTGATGCATATTCAGGATAATCCTTGAAGAATCGCACAAGGTTCTCATGACTGATGATATTCCTTACAAAATGCCCGTCACGCTTGTCAAAAGTATAGAAGTATTTCTCCGAGCCACAACTGGCTCCACAATGGAAGAACTCCAGACCATACGTGACATACTTGTCAGTCTGAGCCTCCATCTTTAACTCCAATCCGTAAGAACTCCACAGACTATCCTGAAGCACGGGTTTATATTTCTCCATAAAATGGCTAAATAATTGTTCGCCGTCATGAGAATACACTTCACTCTTTTTGAACGTCACCACACTGTCATCGAAATGGGAACCAATCTCACAGGAATGATACAATTCCCGGTTGACGAACACCCTCACCGAATCGACAAGCGCCTTCGGGCCATCAACAGGCACATCGACCGTAAATGAAGCCCATTCGTAATTATTCCACTCCTGAGCACCACGGATAGTATCAGTATGCTCCATAACCACCAAATCGCGAGAGTGCCCGGTCTGCACACTCCCACACCCCTGCAAGCCCATCATCATGCTTGCCATCAGTAACAAAAACCAATCTTTCTTCATAAACACATTTTTTTAAAGTAGATGTATTAACTAGTTTTTTCGTTCTGCATCAATATGTCATATCAAGAGGAAGCCAATGAGTAAATGAGAAGAACTGTTACGTCATGTCAAAATTGGCAAGAGAGGGTAGTTCGTTTAATCTGTAAAATTCGCCATTTTCATACTTATTATGGCTATCTCGTGTAGGGTCGAGAGGCAGCCAACGATTGTCGACGAATGCTGCTACAACTTCATGATTTGTTTTTTTTAGCTTTACATTTTCAACGTCCATCAGTTGTCCAGGTTTGGCCATATAGCATGCCAGTTGTTGAGCCGGTATATGCATGGCACGCAACAATGAGACACAAAGGCTTACATAACCACGACATGTTGTATGACGGCGTTTGAACACAGCGACTGCTGAGTCATCTTGCCGTTCCTTGGCTTGAAGTTCGTCATAGTCATAAAAGAGGTAACGAACTACGAATTGGTGTACTGCCAACACTCGGAGGTAATCGTCCTCGATGCATCTTCCCGCAATCTCTTTAGCCAGATTATTAATAGGCTCCTCATCACTCTGAAAATAATCAGTAGCCTTAAGCCTATATCGTAGATAATCTTCGCCTGTAGGAATCCGCCTCATATAGTCCATATTATAGATAAACGCTGGCGTATTGTGAAAACCGCTATCGTGTGCATGGACAGATATTGGTACACGGATGTATGGCACATAGTAATCGGTGTTGGGAATGTGACTACATAGTGAAAGTACCTGATTGATATGCAGTAAAACACTGAGGTTATATCCCCCATCTGAATCAGGTTTTAAAACAGTGCGCTTGCCGGAACCGTCTGATGACGTACCAACCAGGTTGCGGCCTCGTAGCGGTTTCGACTTTCGTAGGAAAAACAATTTGTTCCCCCTGATTGCGAGTCGCACAGCCGCATCTCGGTTATACGATGAGCAAAACTTATGATTGAGATCATTATTCATAAATCATCATTGTTAACTTCCATCACTGTACATTTATTTATCTATTCCAGAGACAAAGCAAGGCGCAAGCCTATACAACACTTGAAATCATCTGGTTTCATCGGACCCCGGTATGATATACGACAACAATATCCAGGAAGGCACATGCAGCCACCACGGCACACATGGGATGATCCTTCAAATGGTCCTTGTGGATTGGTCTGGGACTGAGGGCTATAATCACCAAACCAGTCCTGACACCACTCATAAACATTGCCACTCATATCATAAATCCCCAACTCGTTGGGCTTTCTTGTTGCTACATCATGGGGCGTGATGTCATAGTTGCCCCAATACCATCCCACCTCATTGAGATCATCGCTTCCACTATATCTGTAACCTTTACTCTTGCTGCCTCCGCGAGCGGCATACTCCCATTCTGCCTCCGTTGGGAGACGAAAGGCCATACCTGTAAGGGTATTTAATCCGTTGATGAATTCTTGGCAATCGTCCCACGTCACACTTTCTACAGGATGCTGCAAACTCTTAGTTGAAGAAGGGTTGTCACCCATCACTGCTTCCCACAACTCCTGAGTGACCTCTGTCTCAGCAATATAAAAACCATCCAAAGTAACACGATGCGATGGATGTTCGTTTGCGTTCCCCTCACACCATTCTTCTTGGGTTCCCATCATAAAGGTGCCACCCTCTACATGGATCATGCTAAATGATACGTCATTAACAGTGATTTTCTTTTTCATACTTTGACTGCTAAAATATTACACTTTTAGTATTTGTAACTCGTATTACAAAGAATATAGGTATGAAAAAGTGCAATATGTAACAGATAATTGGTTATAATAAATCCAGATGAATTTTTATAGTTATAATTCCGAATAGCCAGCAAAGCCCATAGCTAAATGGCCATGGGAAAACATCATTGGCTATAAGCAAACACGAATCTGCCGTATAACCCTAAATTGTAGCATCCAATAGGGTTTCTTCTGCATATTTGCAAAAAAGGAGTAACGTGCAGTAAGGTACCCTTTGAACGTATCAATAAGGAAATGCGATACCAATTCTATAAGTGCAAGCATCAAAAGCAATTTCCAAGAAACACCCCAAACCAATAGGCATAATCCTATCAACCCTGCATGAATACCTGCATGAAGCAATATCAGCCATGGATTACGCCCATCAGCTTTCGCCTTTATCATTGCAGGGGAGGTAAAGCAGAAGTCCGCCAGATAGTGGCAAATCAGCATAATGCCTAATGAAATAATCATGCTTATTGTATTATGTGCCGTTTCAATTCTTTAATAATAGTCTCTGTGGAAAGGGTCGATAGTTTGATGGGATAGGTGTCCCATGTATCAGCATAGTCATAATCGTCAGGATTCCTTTCCAGCAAACTATATGTCTCCCACATATGTCCCGTCTCTCGAGTCCACGCCTCATGTCTGATACAGCAACTCTCCAATCCGGAAAGCAGTCCTTCGCGACTGATATGCTCGCCCATTTCCCCAACTCTTGACTTCATCAGGGCGATGTCCTGCCAGTTCAGATATCTAAGTTCAGCCGTTAGTCTTTCTAACCACCTCCAGCTCTCTCTCTGTTAACATCACCGTATAAATCTGCTCTCCGGCATATATGGACTCTTTAGGGTGCGAAAGCCCAATTCCCGACTAATAAGGATTTGTCAAGTAACAAATGTGTAGTTTTAAAGGACATGTCCTCAATGGGGTCATTAAGTAATCTACTACAGTTTTCCACTCTGGAAACGTCTCTGAACCGAACTGAATCCATCCGCCTTTGAACTCGCTGATGCCGTTCTTGCCACGGTCGTCAATCAGATAATCACCTTCAACAAGGTCTTTTCGGTGAGTAATTATCATTCGCTTATGAAACACGTCATCGAAGTATTTGGTTACCCACGTCACCTTATCAGACCATGCCGACTGATTCCTCCAGGGCGCAGTCGAGAGGATAAATACGTCATACTCCTCTGCCAATGTACGAACAGCCTCAATAGCTCCAGGCATAGGATCCATTTTTCCGAATAAACCAGGGATCTCATCCACCCGATCCTTGTCGCCAGACCATCTTGCCCTGTACCTGTTCTTGGTTTCCTCATCAATCTAGTCAAGTCCTCATTGGGAATCAACCAGCACATTGTCAATGTCAAAAATTAGTCTTTTCTGCATATTTTGTACTACTCTTCTGATAATATATCCTTTTCGGTGAAGTAACCAGGATTATCTACTTGGTCAATACGAGCGAACAGATAATCGTTCTCGCTATGATTATATGCGGTTCCATTTCCGCCCTTCAGATTAATGCATCCCTCAAACATTCCAGATTCACAAACGTTGGGAATAGGTGTCTTCCATGAAGTGTTCACGTAAATAGTTTTCAAGTTTGTACATCCACTAAACATTCCATCCATATCTTGGTCGTCGTTAGTGGTAAAGCTGCTCAAATCTATTGTCTCAATCGAAGAACATCCTTCAAACATATCGCTCATATACACAACCTCGGAAGTGTTGAAATCACAAAGATTAAGACTGAGTAGATTTTTGCAATTACGGAACATAGCAAGCATGTCAAAAGCATTGTCAGTATGAAAGCCCTCGTCATAAAGCGTTGTACATAACAAGGCGTTTACTTCTGCTGAAAAACCACATAAATCAAGTTTTGCTAAGCTTGTACAACTTTCAAACATACATGAAAATTTCTCGACCTTCCTGGTGTCAAACATACTGACATCGAGCGTTTTCAATGAAGAACAACTTTTGAACATGCCTTCCGTGTTCGTAACATTCCTAGTTATAAAGTTGCTAACATCGATAGCTTCTAGGGAAGAACAAGACTGGAACATATGACTCATATCCTTGACAGCACTTGTCTTGAGATTTTCGATACCATGAATCTCCTTAAGTCGGCAACAGCCGTCAAACCAATGTGCAGTACTTTCCAACAGAACGCATTGTGAGAAACTGTCATCAAAAATGACAATCTGGATTTCAGCAGCATGACCATCCCATCGAATATCATCATAACCAAATGGACCGACACTTAAACCACCACGCTCGTCCATATGTGTGTCGTAGTAAAAAGTCAGCACCGTAAACTCCTCACTTAGCACTGCATAAGCCCTCTTTCCTTTTTTACGATGCTCTTCTTTTATAGCATCATTGCATTTACTCTTCTTAATCATATATGAGTTCAGTATTGGAATAACGCTGTTTAATAAACTGCTAAATACAAGATAGCAGCTACCTATTGTGTCAATTTCAAGTATAAGGGTTCTTTACAGGACGAACAGAGTGTCCTATGTTACGGCCTACAAAACCGTACCAAAACGCATAGTCAGCACAGAACACGAGGTTGTGCGCGTTAAAGTGCTCCCTTTTTGGCAACATACTAGACCAATAGTAGCCATAGTCGCCAAGACATTTAAGATTAGAATTTTCTCGACACCCTCCAGCAGGAAGAAAGATACTATTGCCGTTGGGGCCAATGAACTTGAGGCCTTTGACTGCGTGGAGTTCCGTCCATTCGCGGTGACATTTATTAAGAAGTTCCATGAATTGTTCCCTTGTAGGCATCTGCCAACCATCTCCCAATTTCACATGAGCCACATCATATTCTGTACCGCTGATATTTTCGGATAGGACTTCACATTCTACAAGTTTCTCATAATTGCCGTCACCATCAACATTTTCTCCTTCAAAATATTGATACGTCACATCGTTATAGACATTCTTCTCCTTGGTCTCTCCCCAAGCATAGTAGCCACCATATTCCCAGGGATGAAAGGCACCAACATTACAAGATGCCCATTTTGTACCAGAAGGTAACCCCAAATCTATCACCTGAGGCATCTTTTCTTCATTCGCTTTGTAGTATTCGTCTTTCATCTTGTCAATATTATAAATAAAATGCTGTCAGACAATTATATCATAATCCACTCTTATCCCACCCAACGAATTTGATGATTGAGTTCACTTGACATAATGACTATTTTGAATTTTACGTTGACCTGCAATCATAATCTGTCAAGTTCTATAGAGCATAATTTCATTTAAGACCCATATGCATCCATGACCTTCGTGAACACTTCGGGGTAATGCGCCTTCAAATATCCCATCTGATAGGCTATCCACGTATAGCATACCGCATGAGACTTGTTAAAGGTGCCTCTTCCATTGAGTGTTATCTCCATCCAGGCTTTCTTGATGTATTTTTTTGCGTACCCTTTTTCCTGGGCTGCTTTCACAAACTTCTTCTCCATGGCACCGAGGGTAATCATATCATCTTTGAATATTGCCTTGCGCAGCTTATCGCTTTCTCCTGGAGTGAACCCGCCGATAACCTGAGCTATCTTCATGATTTGTTCCTGATATACAATTATGCCATAGGTCTCGCCTAAGAAATCCTCCATGAACGGTGCGGAAAACTTCACCGGTTTACGCCCTTTCTTCCGTTCGAAATACTTACGCATCACTTCCAATGTGCCGGGGCGATACAGGCTATTGATGACAGCCAGGTCCTCGAAGTTCTCTGGGTGCATCTCCATCAAGTTCAACTGCATCCCTTCCCCTACAAACTGAAACACACGTTCTGCCCTTCCGTACTGGAACAGCCGAATGGTCTCTGCATCATCCAAGGGAATATGCTCGATGTCGATGTCCTGTCCCGTATCCTCCTTGATCATTTTCACCATCTCTTTGATCTGTGACAGGGCGTCCAGAGAAAGGAAGTCAAACACCACCAGTCCCGCCTTCTCTATGTGCCGGCTTTCATATTCGACACAGTTCATGCGGTGTATGTTCCCATCCTCATCCTTATACTTCGCAACGGTCACTGGTGCATTGCATACGATAGGCGAATCCGACACCACAAATGCACAGGCATGGATGCCTAAGCAGTTCACGGTATTATCCAGCACGGCACTCTCATTAAGCATGGCACGCATCTCTGGATCACTCTTACGCACGAGCTTCTTGACATCTTCATCAAACATCATGGCATCCTTCAGAGAACGCCACGGATACAAATTCTCATACGATAGTTTCTCTATCACCCTCTCAGTTTCGGGAGTCAGTCGCTCTCTTACCTTTGCCGCGGTCTTTAAGGCCGTACTAGGAATGAACGACCTGAAACAAATGACGTTGGCACAACGATCCTCCCCGTATTTGCTTTTGAACCATTCCAGCACGCTTTCTTTGCCTTCCGCTTCGATGTCCAGGTCAATATCGGGATAGATATTCTTCTCTGGGTTGATGAAGCGTTCAAAGAGCAGTCCATACTTTAGTGGGTCAATCTTTGTAATTCCTAGACAGTAGCACACCAGACTCCCCGGAGCAGATGAGCGTCCTGGCCCCACCCACGTATCCAGTTCCGTCTGTGCGACGCGTACCACCTCTTCGAGGAAGAGAAAGCAAACGGCCACCTTTTTCTCTGCGATCACGTCCAGTTCATAGTGGAGACAATCAGTCACTTCTTCGGGAAGCAGCTCTCCATAGATCGCCTTTGCCTTCCCGTGCGTCAAAAAGTCAAGGTACTCCTGTTGACGTGTCTCTTTGTCCGTCTCTGTCGCTGCAAAGCTCTCAGGAATCTTGACAGACGGAATGACAGGTGTCTTTTTGATATCAAAAAACTCCACTTTGTCAAAAATCTCCATGGTGTTCTCCACGGCTTCCGGCATATCGGCAAAGATATCATACATATCCTTGCGTCTCTTCATGTTACGGAACTGACAAGAGAAATGTCTGCCATCTTCCATCATCATCCTTGTCTTCCCTTTTGCTTCACATCTCTGCGTGAAGTTGGCCGTCCAGTCTTCCGGCTTAATAAAACGCACGTTATTTGTAGCGACAATCTTCACGCCGAAGGCTTTTGCCGTTTCTGCGAGCACGGCATTTCTCTTTTCCTGTTCAATGAACATAGGGATCTGTTCGTCTACGCCCTTGCTGGTATTACGCTGTATTTCGATATAGAAGTCCTCTCCGAAGGTCTCCTTATACCATTTAAAACCCTGCTCGAGTTCTTTCATGTCACCGCGTTTTACGCATTCGGCTGCCTCGCTGCCAAATCCGCCATACAGGATGATCAATCCCTCGCGGTATTTCTTCAAACTTTTATCATCTACCAGGTGGCTGCCAGGGCCGGACTCCCAGATGCTAGCCAGTTTCATCAAGTTCTGATATCCCTTCATGTTTTTTGCCAACGCAATCACATGGAACTTCTTTGTCTTGCGACCCTTCTCTTCACGGCCAGCAAACGCGTAGACGGGAAGTTGGCACCCGATAATGGGTTTGAAGGGAGTCTTTTTGTTTTCCAGTCTTGTCTTGTTGATAAGGCTAACATAGTCAAAGAATTCCATGACCCCTGACATGATTACATCGTCTGTAAGCGCCATGCCCGGCATTTTGTCCTTGATGGCCGCGTCTACTAGTTCCTCGATGCCAGCACAGCTATCCATCATGGAGTAGTGAGAGTGCACATTCAAATGCACGAAGGCAGACATGCCGATGTGGCTAATATTGTCGGGTATGTTGATAGATTTCATGCCTGTACATTCATAAAAAGAATAATTGCCGATTTTCGTCGCGCTTCCTAAACTTGGGATGTCCTGTAAGCTGGTGCACTGGTAAAAACATCCGTCTCCGCATCCGGCACACAGTGCCGCCACACAGAGCAGTACGGTTATCAGCGTTTTCTGCTTCCTCATGAATTCGCCGACAAAGATACGAATAAGTAAGCAATAATTGTGCGTTTATTTACGAAAATCCTAAAAAAGTGCTGAAAGTGCAGCACTTTTTTAGGCTAATGTGCAACCCCTTTAGGCTGGCTCTACTGGGTCAAGGAGCGTAAAGAATAGT
>Ga0247608_10006800_pt1 | contig 11923 bp, 12 predicted proteins | sample 176DNAGHGlowgp2_FD_193490 | JGI IMG/M metagenome (GOLD analysis project Ga0247608, IMG submission 193490) | Sheep rumen microbial communities from Palmerston North, Manawatu-Wanganui, New Zealand - 1766 DNA GHGlow gp2 | ecosystem: Host-associated > Mammals > Digestive system > Stomach > Rumen ... | reverse complement strand
AGGGCATGGCAGGAGCTGTGAGGAAAGCACAAGAATTGGCAGAGCAATACCCCAACTCGTTCATTCCCCAGCAGTTCAACAATGCAGCCAATGCAGCAGCCCATCGCTTTACCACAGGTCCTGAAATATGGAATGACACAGAAGGAAAAGTCGATATCTTCATCGCTGGCATCGGCACGGGAGGTACCATCACAGGCGTTGGCAGCACGCTAAAGAAACTGAACCCAAAGGTAAGAGTCATTGGCATAGAGCCACAGGGCAGCCCCGTCATTTCTGGTGGACGACCTGGGCCTCACAAACTGCAAGGCATCGGCGCAGGATTCATTCCGAAGGTTCTCGACCTCAACATCGTCGATGAAATCTACAGGGTTCGAGATAACGATGCCTTCCAAACGGGACGACTTCTGGCACAGAAAGAAGGTGTCTTATCAGGCATCTCGTCAGGTGCAGCTCTCTATGCAGCCATCAACATTGCCAAGAGACCCGAAAACGAAGGAAAGACCATTGTGGTACTCCTTCCCGATACTGGCGAACGATACCTCTCCACCAAATTGTTTAACGAAGAAAACAGCCAATAATAGGCCAACAAATAAATGACTAACTTGAAGAAACTCAGCATCATCGTTTTCAGCGGCGACTTCGACAAACTCACCGCAGCATTCACCCTCGCAACAGGAGCTGCTGCTGTTGGCTATGAAGTCAACCTCTTCTTCACCTTCTGGGGACTTGATGCCATCAAGCAGAAGCAAGGACGTGCATTCATCGGCAAGGACTGGCTCACAAAACTGTTCGGATTCATGATGGGTGGCACACGTGTGGCTCCGGTCAGCCGTCTCAACTTCTTCGGAGCCAGCGGAAACATTTTTCGTAGCCTCATGAAGAAAAACAACGTGGCAACACTGGAAGAACTCATCGATGCAGCAAAGGTATTGGGTATCAACATGTATGCCTGCGAAATGGCGATGCACATCCTCGGACTGGAGAAAAAGGATTTCATCCAAGAAGTGAAAGACGTACTCGGTGTCGCCACCTTCCTCGAACTCTCCGAAGGAGGTCGCACATTATTCATTTAACAACCGTTCGTTTAAATTCATTTAAATGTCAACCTCATGGCAAACCACACATTAGACATTACCAACGAACACTGCCCCATGACTTTTGTCAAAACAAAAATAAAGTTAGCGCAGATTGCCAAGGGCGACACATTAGAAGTGTTGCTGAAAGAAGGAGAACCACTCAACAACGTGCCCAAGTCTGCCCGTGAACAGGGCTTCGAAGTGCTTGGCACAGAGCAGGTGGAAGGCACAACATGGAAAGTAATCATCAAAAAATAAAAAACATCATCATGAGCGAAAACAACTTGCAACGTAGCGTCACGACCGCTACAGCCAGAAAACTGGCGAACACCACCAAGACAGCCCCTCAGATGGGCTCCATCACTCCCCGACTCCTCCTCAAGCTCCTGCCGTGGGTACAAGTGGAGAGTGGAACCTACCGTGTGAACCGTACAAAAGTGGAACTGCGCAAGACTGAGCGCATCAGCATCAGCTATCTCGAAGGCGTGCCTTCGTTCAGTGCCAAGAGCCTCAGGCGCATTCCGCTCTTCTCAAATATCGACGAAAGCGTTGTCACTCGACTTGCTCGACGTTTCGTCACCGAGGAAGTGGCACTTGGCGACTACCTCATCCGCGAAGGTGAAGACCGCCAACTCTTCTTCATCGTTGCTGACGGACAAGCAGAAGTCATCAAGAAAGGACTGCACGGCGAAGAACTCCGCATTGCCCTCCTCAACGCAGGCGAATACTTCGGTGAAGCCGACCTACTAGGCGACTCTCCATCATCGGTCAGTGTACGCACTATAACGTCGGCAGTGTTCCTCTCTCTTCGCCGAGAAGAATTGGAGAAACTCACCAAGGAAATACCCGATTTCCGCCAGCAGTTCCAACAAGCTGTTGATGAGCACCTTCGACTGAAAGCCACGGTCAATGACCACGGTGAAAAGCACATCGACCTCGTCAGTGGAGCAGAAGAAGACAATATTATTCCTGAAACCTACATTGACTACGAAGACCAACCAACAGAATACTCGCTAAATACGCTCCAAACCATTGTGCGTGTTCACACACGCGTGAGCGACCTCTACAACAATCCATTCAACCAGCTCGAACAGCAGTTGCGGCTCAGCATCGAAAGCCTGAAGGAAAGACAAGAATGGGAACTTATCAACAACAAGAAATTCGGTCTTCTCTCAGCCGTTGACCCATCCTATCGCATCACCACACGCTATGGTGCCCCTACCCCCGACGACCTCGACGAACTCATCTCCCTCGTGTGGAAAGAACCATCCTTCTTCATCGCCAATCCACGAGCCATAGCAGCCTTCGAGCGCGAATGCACATGGAGAGGAGTGCCACCTGTCACACAAGACATCTTTGGCACACGCGTCATCACTTGGCGTGGAATACCACTCATCCCAAGCGACAAAGTCGAAGTAAAGGGACAATACCTCACCAACCGAGGCGTAGGAACCACCGACATCATCCTGGTGCGTGCAGGAGAAAAGAACCAGGGAGTAGTGGGATTGCACCAAGCAGGCATACCAGGCGAAATCGCACCATCACTCAGCGCACGACTCATGGGACTCGACAAACTCGGAGTAGCCAGCTATCTCCTCACCAAGTATTTCTCCCTTGCAAGCCTCACCGATGACGCTATTGCCGTCCTCGAAAACGTCGAAGTAGGATACTATCATGACTACCAGCACCGCAATCAAATAGAAAAGTAAATGTACAACATAGCAAACAATTTTGACACCGACATCGGTCAGCTCAGACAAATAGCCTCACGCTTCTGCCCCGAGGAACTCAAGAGCGTGGCTCAACGAGCCATACCCGACGAGATTGATGACATCAACCTCAAGCAGTTGGAAGCAGAATTTCAGGCACTCATGCAGGGAAGAAACGACATTTCCTCCGTGCCTGAGTTCCAGTCACCATCCTCCTTTCAACTCAATCAGTACGATCGCCAAGGCTCTCTTTCCAATCCACAGATAGCCTTTGGCGTGGGACTACCCGAAGCTGACAAGCTACGCGACATCAACTACGAGGAAACCGACACCCTCTCCATCGACCAGATTCGACGCGACTTTCCCGTGCTCCACCAGAACGTAAACGGGCATCCACTCATTTGGCTCGACAACGGCGCCACAACACAAAAGCCACAAGCCGTCATCGACACACTCGTCCACTACTACTCGCACGACAACTCCAACATCCACCGAGGAGCACACACCCTCGCTGCACGCGCCACCGACCAATACGAAGCCGCACGGCAGAAAGTGGCAACATTCATCAATGCCCCTTCAGCCGAAAACATTGTATTCGTCAGAGGAACCACCGAAGGCATCAACCTCATTGCACAGACATTCGGCAATAAATACCTCAACCCAGGTGACGAGGTCATCGTTTCCACCCTCGACCACCACGCCAACATCGTTCCTTGGCAACAAGTGTGCAAGCAGCGAGGTGCAAAGCTCAGAGCCATCCCTGTGAACAAAAACGGTGACCTTATCCTCGAAGACTACGAGCGCATCATCGGTCCTCGCACACGCTTTGTCAGCGTGGGACACGTGAACAACACCTTTGGCACCATCAACAACGTAGAGCGCATCATCCAAACAGCACATCGCTACCACGTTCCCGTACTCATCGACGGAGCACAAAGCATTGCTCACACTCCCATCGACATCCAGCAACTCGATGCCGACTTCTTCGTTTTCTCAGGACACAAAATCTACGGTCCCAATGGCATTGGAGCTGTCTATGGCAAAAAAGAATACTTAGAGTTACTACCTCCGTGGCAAGGTGGAGGCAACATGATTCAAGATGTGACACTCGAAGAGACACGCTTCAATCAGCCACCAGCACGATTCGAAGCAGGCACACCTAACGTGGCAGATGCCATCGCATTGGGTACAGCACTCGACTATGTAAAGCGCATCGGACTCCACAACATCGAAGCGCATGAGCATGACCTCACCGAGTATGCACGTCAGCAACTGTCGCTCGTGCCTGGGCTAACCCTCATCGGCAACCCAGAACACCGCGTTTCTGTCGTGTCCTTCGTGCTCGAAGGCATCGATGTCCCACTCACAGGACAACTGCTCGACAAGGAAGGAATAGCCGTCCGTGCAGGACACCACTGCGCGCAGCCAGCCCTTCGAGCACTCGGTTACGAGATGAGTGTTCGTTCCACCTTTGCCCTTTATAACACACGCGACGAAGTCGATCAGCTCGTTATTGCCTTGAGAAAAATAGTGCAACAATAGAACGTGATTATTGAATCATTGACGAAAAATAACATATTTATGTGATTGTGAACAATTCAAATACTTCGTACCTTTGCACCCGAAAAGAAATTTTAAAAGTCTCCTAAAGAAAAAGACTAAATATACTAAATTTTATATTTAAATTTTGCCGATTTTGCCAATTTCTTCAGGAGACCCTTTTTCAAATTTTAATTCACATACACTATGTCACAAATCGTAAAACAACTCACCGAACTCATCGGCAACACACCTCTACTTGAATTAGGTAAGTATTCAGCAGAAAAAGGATTAGACAAACCTATCATCGTGAAAATAGAATTCTTCAATCCTGGCGGAAGCGTCAAAGACCGCATCGCCCTCGCCATGATTGAGGACGCAGAAAAGAAAGGCATCCTCAAGCCAGGAGCCACCATCATCGAACCAACCAGCGGAAACACAGGCGTGGGACTTGCGCTCGTAGCAGCCGTCAAGGGCTACAAACTAATCCTCACCATGCCCGAAACCATGAGCGTGGAGCGCCGTAACCTCGTCAAAGCATACGGAGCCACCGTGAAACTCACCTCAGGCAAGGACGGAATGCCTGGAGCCATCAAAGCAGCAGAAGAACTGCGCGACTCCATCCCAGGCAGCGTCATCCTCCAGCAGTTCGAAAACTCCGCCAACCCACAGCGTCACTACGAAACCACAGGTCCCGAACTGTGGAAACAGACAGACGGTAAAATCGACATCTTCGTAGCAGGCGTAGGCACAGGTGGCACCATCTCAGGCGTGGGCAAATACCTCAAAGAGCAGAACCCTAACGTGAAAATCTATGCCGTCGAACCATCCGCATCCCCAGTTCTCAACGGAGGCAAGAGCGGTCCACACAAAATCCAAGGCATCGGAGCAGGATTCGTTCCTAAGACCTACGATGCAAACGTCATTGACGAAGTCATCGACGTAGATAACGACGACGCTATCCGCACCAGTCGCCAGCTTGCAGCCACAGAAGGACTCCTCGTAGGCATATCCTCAGGAGCAGCAGCCTTCGCAGCCACCCAACTGGCACAGCGACCAGAGAACAAAGGAAAGACCATCGTAGCCCTCCTCCCCGACACTGGCGAACGCTACCTCTCCACCGTCCTCTACGCATTCGAAGAATACCCACTGTAATAAATGAAGAATGAAGAATAAAGAATGAAGAATAAAGAATGAAGAATGAAGAATGTATTTTACACAGCACATTGGATGAGTAATTTTCATTCTTCATTCGGAGCGAAGCGACCATTCATCATTCTTCATTTAAGCGTAGCGCTCATTCTTCATTTTTCATTCTTCATTCTTCATTAAAGCATAGCGCTCATTCTTCATTTTTCATTCTTCATTCTTCATTTAACCATGACCTTCATCATAGCTGACAATCAAGAGATTACCCGCTTTGCCATCGAGCATCTACTTGACGGATTCCCAGACAAGCGAATCCTCCATGCATCCAGGAAAGCAGAGTTGGTCGAACAACTCAAAGCACACGAACAGAGTGTGGTCATTATTGACTACACCCTGTTCGATTTTCTTGATGCTGCCAACCTACTTATCGTCAGCCAGCGCTTTCCCGCAGCCAGTTGGCTCCTCTTCAGCGACGACCTCACCGACAGTTTCCTGCGCACCATCGCCTACCAAAGCCACAACATGAGCATCCTCTTCAAGGACGCATCCCTGCGAGAAATCACCGAAGCCATCCGCTCCACCCTCAGCGGCAGACGCTACATCTGCCAGCGCGTCACCGAAATACTCCTTGCCCAGAAACTGCGCGAAGAAGAATCACCATCCACCCTCACACACACCGAAGTAGAAGTGATGCGAGCCATCGCACAGGGCAAGACCACCAAGGAGATAGCCAACGAACGCTTCTCCAGCATCCACACCATCAACACCCACCGCAAGAACATCTTCCGTAAGCTACAAGTCAACACCGCACACGAAGCCATCAAAGTAGCCATGCGTTCAGGACTTATCGATGAGTCCGACTACTTCATCTAATCCCCCTTCCCCACCCAATCCAGTCCATTTCAAGACAAAAGTTCAATCACAAAACCAATCAGCACCATCGTTCCACTGACTGTACTGAATCGTTCATTTGATTGAACTGAATCGTTCGTTTGATGATACCGAAACACTGAGCCTTCGTCGTTATTCAAGCGAGCCCTCGTTTGAGTAACGCCGAGGGCTCGCTTGAACGATAACGAGCCCTCGCACATTTAGTTGACTCCAAATAACGCGTCAGTACATCCACTCATGCGATTCGGACTATCCCCCAAAGTGATTCTGTAAATCTTTTAAATCATTGCATTAAAAGGCATTCCTTTTTATCTTCATTTCCCATTGTCCCCTTGTACCTGTTGCAAAGTGACATCATCATCTTTCTTATTCAGAACGAACATAATAGTGCATTCACAAAGGAAAAAACTCCTTTCGGATTAATTGGTTTCTCAACATTATTATTCAAAAAAACAAACGAAATATGTTTATCGTTTGAAGAATAATTACTATTTTTGCAACACCTTATAGTTTTAAAGGCTATAGCCAAAAAACAAGATGACATGTAAATAAAAGGCGTTTGCTAAGCGCTTTGACTTTGATTGTGTAGAACTTCGCAACCTCTAACGGATGTCAAATTCAAGGCAACGGCAAATGCCCCGTAGGATGGTTATACATACAAGTATATATCATTCAGTTTGGGGCGTTTGTGTTGCTCGTTTCGACATCCGGGCAATGCGAAGGCCTTATACAATGGAGCGAGCGACAAAGCATCGGCTCCACGTTTTTTTTATATATGTGTTCTAACCTTAAATAGAATCAGCGACAAAGGTAGCCAGTTGCATAGAATGAGTACCAATGACGCAGCAAAGAGTCTATTTCAATTCTCGCGATAGATTGATTCGTCTGGATATTCAGAAGATAGTCTATTTTGAAGGTGACGGGAACTACACCTTCATTGTAACAGCCGATAAACAAAGAGTTTGCTTAACCGTCAATCTTGCTCACACAGAAGAATTATTGGCGTCCCAATTAAAAGGGAAGTCCAAGCAGTTCATGCGTATAGGCAAGCGTTTTATTGTGAATATGACTTATATACATCAAGTGGATATTCAGAAGCAGACATTGATGTTGTCTGACTGTGAGCATTTTCTTTTTCATATGCCTGTTTCAAAAGAAGCATTAAAGACTGTCAAAGAACTCGTTATACAAACAAAGATTTGACTATGGAAATTATAATAGGCAGAGACCAACAAACCAGACGACTTAGTGTTGTGAAAGACGGGAAGCCTACCCTTTATGGTTCTGTAGGGAGTGTGCCAATGGATGTGAGCCGTCAACACATTTCTCTTCAATCCGTTGGAAGTGGCATGTGGCTCATCAAGAACCTAAACGAACAAAATGTTACGTTTGTTAATGGAATTGCTATTGAATGCAAAACTGTTTCTGAAAAAGACAAAGTGGAATTGGGTAATTCACACTATCTGTTTCCCTGGACAGCCCTCCAAGAACCCAAGATTGAGACCGTGGATATTCGTCCATTACAACATGTTTGGGAAGAGTATAATCAAGAGAATATCCGTATTCGCAAACAACAGAAGAACATTGGATTGTTGGCAAGCATTCCAATGGGATTCACTATGCTTGGGGGACTGATAGCAGGTATTGGACCAGAGGGAATAAGAGGTGTAGCATACATCTTTACAGCCATAGCATTAATCATCATGCTTTATGGATTCTATCGTCGCTTCAACGATAATAGCATCGAAGAGCAGGAAGAACAGAAGAAGAAACTACAGCGAAATTATACCTGTCCTAAATGTGGTCATTTCATGGGATTCCAAGATTATGAGGTGTTAGCACAAGGTGATGCATGCCCTTACTGTCGTACCAAATATAAGAAGTAATTCATTTCGTACAAGAAACCATACACTTTATACAAGAATCATTAAACAGTTAGGTTTTCATTTGATAATCTAATACCTTTGCATGCAAATCAAAATACAATCACAATATGAACGAAGAAACAATTATTGAAAAGCGTCCGGTTAACAACGGGCAAGAAGAAAACAAAAAAGAAGGTGGCTCGTGGAAGCATGTAACCCTTGGTGGAGTTTCTGGTATTCTGATGGGAGCTGGGCTTCTGTATGCTGGACAAACTATTGCTACACCGAAAACAGAAGCACCAGAGGAATATGCGGACGCTGTTACAGCAGAAAGGGAGCAAACAGAACAGCAAGCAGCCACGAATCAGACGTTACCTGTTGCCCAAATGCACAATGACATTTCCTTTGGCGAGGCTTTTGCTGCAGCCCGCGCTGAGGTTGGTCCTGGCGGTGTGTTCATCTGGCATGGAGGTATCTACAACACCTACACTGCAGAAGAGTGGAATAATATGACACCAGCGCAAAAGAATGATTTTGCCCATCAGGTTAATCCGGAGATACACGTTCAAGATATTCCGACTCCCTCTGATACCCATCCTGATATATCAATTCATCCTGCTTCTGACGATGTTCAGGTAGTAGAGGTAGAAGCTACAGATGCCACTGCACAAGACAACGATGTACATATTATAGGATATGGTGAAGTAGAAGGACATTTAGCTGTTGGATATGACACAGATGGCGACGGTCAGGCAGATGTCGCTATAATCGATGTTGATGACTCTGGTGATTTAAGTGACCCTGATGTTATCATAGATGATCAAGGCAATATAGCAACAGTTGAAGATATTGCTAATGCGCAAGACCCCAACCAGTTGGTATCTTTAGAGAATCCTGATGTTGCTCCTGATATGCCTGATTACATGAACGATGCCAATATCGATGACATGAACATGCTTGCATGATGAAACTACGTTGTTCAATCTTTCTGCTACTACTAATAAGTGCGGTCAGCATACAAGCGAAAACATACGTTGTTTGTGTCGGCATTGCCAACTATCCTGGCAAAATGAACGATTTACGCATCAGTGATAATGATGCACAAACGATAGCCAATATATTTCGAGTAACAATGGATGCATCTGTCAATGTCCTTGTCAATGAGAATGCCACACAATCTGCCTTACTGAACACTATGCAGACAGCGTTTGCCAATGCCCAAAGCAATGATGCTGTCATCCTGTACTTTAGTGGGCATGGCATTCCTGGAGCTTTGGTCTGTCATGATGGACTATTGACTTATCAACGAATCTTCAAGATACTGAAAGGTTGCAAGGCTAATCGCAAGATTATCATTGCTGATGCTTGCTACTCTGGAAAAATGCGAACCAGTAAACAACAGTCATATAGCTATAATGCAAAGAACATCATGCTTTTTCTCTCTTCTCGCTCCAGCGAGGTGTCACAGGAAACCAAGTTCAAGAATAGTCTTTTTACCATCTTCTTAGAGCGAGGATTACGTGGAGGAGCCGACAAGAATAAAGACCGAATGATTACAGCGCGTGAGATTTTCGATTTTGTGCATGAGGGTGTTACTAAAGCATCTAACAACAGACAACATCCAGTGATGTGGGGTAAGTTCGACAATAATATGACAATCATTAAGTGGTAATAATATGCAGACAAAAAGAATAATATGCCCTAAGTGCAAGGCTGTGCTTGACGTTAAGAACTCACAAAACGAGACTGTAAAGCAAATTACCTGTCCTTCCTGTAAAACTATCCTTCAAGTAAAGTTCCAAATTCAACAAGAGCCAATGGAGGCTAAAACTTTCTATGCACCATCCAAAAAACAAACAACAGATTATGGTGAGACCCAATTGGCTGGTAACAGCTATGGAGCAACCCAATTGATGATGCCTACAGGCAAAAAACAAAATGAGCCATATCTTCAATATGATGGTATCGTTTATCCTCTTATAGAAGGGCAGAACATCGTAGGCAGGAAGGGAACAACCTCCAAAGCCACAGTACAGATAGAGACAGACGACCTTTACATGAGCAGACAGCATTGTAGCATCACAATTACTACGCTCCCTGACGGCACGAAGAAAGCAGTACTCAGCAACTATCAGAACAAAAACAAAACTACCATTGACAACCAACTAATCGAGACAGGTGATGCCATTCGCTTAACTGATGGCAACAAAATCACAATGGGACAGACAACCGTTATATTTAAACTCTCATAACGTATGATTATAGAAATTCATCCACCTTTAAGTATCTATGAGTTAGGGAAGCGAGATAATCAAGAAGATGCCCTTGCCCAATGGGACAACCATCTTTTTGTGCTTTGCGATGGCATGGGAGGCCACGAAAACGGTGAAGTTGCCAGCCAAACGGTAACTCAATCTTTGGTTCGATGGTTTACAGAGCATGTCAATTTAAATGCAGCTTTTACTGACGAACTGCTGCTTGAGGCTCTTGAATATACTTATACAGAATTAGACAAGAAAGATAGTGATAGTCCCAAGAAGACGGGAACCACACTTACCTTATTATATATACATCACCAAGGCATCACTGCTGCCCATATAGGTGACAGTCGAATTTACCATATTCGTCCAGACGTTGGGGTGCTATATCAATCTCGCGACCATTCTTTGGTGTATGACTTATATCAGGCTGGCGAAATATCACTCGAAGAAATGAGTAGCTTTGCTCAGAAGAATATCATTACCCGTGCTATGACTCCTGGTAAGGATAATCGTATGCGTCCAGACATTATCCATATTATAGATTTAGAGCCAGACGATTACTTCTATTTGTGTTCTGATGGAATGTTGGAACAAATGACCAATGATGAACTGATTGCACATCTTTCTTCCTCGTCAACAGATAAGGAAAAACAAAAACTACTTATCAAGGCAACTGGCAATAATCAAGACAATCATTCTGCATGGCTCATCCATATCAAGAATGTGATCCATGAAGTATGTGACAAGCAACTTGTCAACGAAGAACCTATAGCCCGCTGCAATGCCATCAATATTGTTCCAAAGGATATTTCAACCAAAGAAGAGGATGATGTGGTTATTATATCGGAACCTCCTGTTCTATCGAAGAAAAAAAACAAATGGACAAAATGGCTGGTATTTATTTCAGTCATCATTCTCGCTTTGCTCACTGTTAGGACATTATTCTCCAATAGAAATGAAAGAAAAGGGCAGGAAGTTTCCTGGCTTCATCACTTTTTCGATTTTGTCTTGTGCCACATGATGGCACTGCTCATTTTCAGGCAGTTATGATGATTTGAATGGTGACGCAGGGTGACGCAAGGGGATTTTTTGTATCTTTGCCCCATGTTTGTACGCAAGAAAAAGAACCGTTCTGGCACCACTACCATAGTCGTGGTATGCAAGCGGCATGGAAAATTCGAGGAGGTCAGGAACTTTGGGACAGCTAAGGCAGATGTGGATGTTGCCAAACTATACTCTGATGCCCAACGCTGGCTGGCCACTAATGGCGGTCAGCAGTCCATTGACTTCGAGAACCTGAAGGGACGTGAGATTGAGGAGACGGAGCGCTTCCTTGGCAATATCGACTCAGTTCTGCTCAATGGGACCCAGTTGCTGCTTGGCCAGGTGTATGACAGCATCGGTTTCAACCGCATCCACGATGAGGTGTTGCG
>Ga0247608_10006799_pt1 | contig 11924 bp, 12 predicted proteins | sample 176DNAGHGlowgp2_FD_193490 | JGI IMG/M metagenome (GOLD analysis project Ga0247608, IMG submission 193490) | Sheep rumen microbial communities from Palmerston North, Manawatu-Wanganui, New Zealand - 1766 DNA GHGlow gp2 | ecosystem: Host-associated > Mammals > Digestive system > Stomach > Rumen ... | reverse complement strand
TCTTAATATTTACTGGTCTTAAGTTATCAGTTTTAGATGTAACTATATAATCACTACCTATTTCCATATCAACACCCATTTCTTTTAATTTAAGTGTTAACATTTCAATATGTTCAGGAATTATATTATCTACTTTTAATTTATTACCTACTAATGCTCCTAGTATTACATAAGTACCAGCTTCTATTCTATCTGGTATTACTTCAGTATTACATCCATTTAACTTATTTACACCTTTAATTCTTATTTCACTAGTTCCAGCTCCAGTAATTTTAGCTCCCATTCCATTTAAGAATGTAGCTAAATTAACAACCTCTGGTTCTTTAGCAGCATTTTCAATTACTGTTTCTCCTTCTGCTTTAACTGAAGCAAGTAAAGCATTAATTGTTGCTCCTACACTAGGCATATCTAAATAAATATGAGCACCCTTTAATCTATCAGCATATATTTTATAATGATTATTATCTTCTTCAACTATCGCTCCTAATGCTCTAAAACTTTTTAGAGTTTGATCAATAGGTCTTGCCCCAATATTACACCCACCAGGAAAATACATTTCTACACTTTTATATTTACCAAGTAAAGCTGACATAAAATAATATGATGCTCTTAGTTTTGTTGATAACTCTTTAGGAATTTCTTTATTTTCAATAGTAGTAGGATCTATAATTATACTTTCACTAGCTCTACTTATTTTAGCACCTAAGAATTCTAATATTTCACATAGAGAATCAGTATCAGTTATTTCAGGAACATTACATATAGTTGATTCACTATCTGCAAGAAGTGCTGCTGGTATTAACGCAACAGATGAATTCTTAGCTCCACTAATACGAATAGTACCTGATAATTCTTTTCCTCCATTTATTTCTAATGTCTTCATTTCTACCTCCAGTATATCTAATATATAATATTTAATTCTTTTATTTGTGTTCTATTAATATTCTATCATAAAATATAAATTATGTTTAGTAAAATAAATAAAAAAATCCTAAACTAATTAGTATTATTGCTCCTATAATATTAGAAGTATATCCAATCATTAAATTAAGCCTTTTTCCTAATCTTAAACCTATATAAGTAATAATAGCACTAACTAAAGAAAATACTATACTACAGAGTATTATATTATTACTTATAGCAGTTATTCCTATACCAGTTGAAAAACTATCGATACTAACAGTAAAAGCAAATAATATCATAGTAAATAATCCTGTTATTACTTTTAATTCTTCTTTTTTTAATAAAGAAATAATCATTTCAAAACCTAGAATAATAAAAACAGTACCTGCTATTATACTTGGATTTATTCTAATAATATTTATAATTATTTTTCCAATTAAAAAACCTAATATTGGCATAAAGAAATGAAATATTCCTACCATAATACTTATCTTTTTTTCTTTTTCATAAGGCATATTTAGTGTTCCATAAGCTAAAGATAAAGAAAATGAGTCCATACTTAAAGATACTGCTATTATAAAAATAATAAATAATTCCATAAAAAAGCCTCCTACTTAAGAATATGTAGGAGGTTTTAGTTCTTTCATTTTTCTTTTTTCAAATATTACTGGTCTTAGATTATAGAATCCCGCTATTCTTATAGCATCATCTAAATTATCCAATAATTCATCTTCTTGATGAGCATCACTACCTATAATAGTTTTATTATTTATATCACTCATTTTACTATATCTTTCTAGTTTCGTTATTGATGGGAAGGTTGATTGTTTCTTTCCTAATCTTCTTTTAGCAGAAGTATTAATTTCAGGTATTATTCCATTATCCTTCATATAGAAGAAAAGTTCTGCTATCTGTTTAGCATCACTATAATCTTCACCATAATAACGATTAATATAATCAATATGACCTAAAACATCTATTTGATTAGCTTTTACCATTTCTATCATTTCTTCATAATAGTTATAAGTTTTACTTCTTTTAGCTGTTGATGTAGTTACATTTCTATCTATATCATGAATACTTCCCATAATATAATCTAAATCTAATTCATTTAACATTTCCACTTCTTTTTTATATAGATGTGGTGAACCTATTTCAACGGCTTTTAATAGTTTTATTTTGCCATTATACTTATTATTAATTCTATCAATTTCTTTATTTCTTATTTTTAAGTTTTTTATTACTTCTTGGGGATCTTTATCATACTTAAAATCAACATGATCTGCTATTCCACCATAATAAATGCCATCTGCTATTAAAATTTGAGCGATAGCTTCTAGTGTCATTTTAGAATCAAATGAATAGTTAGAATGAATATGCAAATTTTGTTTATTCATATATAATTCCCCCTTGTTTAGATATTATATATCTATTTAAGGTATTTATCAATTAATTCTTTAACAAAAAACTTATACTCTACTTCATCTTTTCCTGTTTCTTCTGCTTCAAGTAAACATAATGGAGGAAATAGGCAACACCACCAGTTATTACCTTCTCCTTTACCTAATGTTACTACTAATGATTCATATTTACCTTCTGGATATTTTACTCCTTTATATTTCTTTTCTGGAAAATAATTCATTCCATAGTTAATAGAAAAACTCTGTTTAATATTATTCTTTTCTAATGTATTAGTAATTATATTTTCATATCTTGGAATATTATTCCTTAAGGTATTTCTTGTTTCATTTAGACTAGTTGAACTATTTATATCAGATATTACTTCTTTTTCTAAATCATCACGTACTTTTAATTTTATTTCTTGATCAGTAGTACTATTAGTACTAGCTATTACTCTAAATCTTATTGCTTCATCTGGTATTATTATTTCTTCTCCCATATGATTATAATAGTATAGACCTATAGATAATAATATTACTAAAATTATATTTTTCATTTTATCACCTATTTAATAGTGATTTATATTTTAGTTTTTTATACATAAAAAAACTTACCGAAGTAAGTTTAATTTGATAACCAAATAGCATAGACATAATGCGTACCAGTTCCTGAGCCTGAACTAAATGTACCAATCTCATTAGTAGAAGAACCATTACCTCGCATGTATTGCTTGCTGTTTGCATCTGCAGCCATCATTATCCATGGCAAACTAATTGTATTACTACATCCCATATACAAGCCCAAATACCTTTCACCAACTAGTGTATTATTCAAAGTAAATGAATTCTTAGTTGTAGAAGTTGTATTGGATGATGAAATAATATTATATTTACTATAACCATCAAAACTAATCTTATTTTGAGTAACTATAGATCTACCACCCCAACTAGATTGAACAAATGGCGCTGATAGATAATTTGTTCCAATACTTACAAGTGTTCCACCATAATATGCCCTATCTGACATTTGAGCATAATATGCTGTAGATGTATCCCAGCCAACATTATACCCATACCAGTAAACCACATTACCTTCAGGCATCAAATATGTTTCGTTTCCTATAGTATTAAATGTTTCATTATATGCATTAGATAAATCAGATGGATTCTTTGCTACTGTTGAATATAGTGTTACATTATTTGGTATAAATACATTTTCTAGTTTTCCTGTTGTATCTGTTGTACCTATAATTTGTTTATTATTGTTTGAATCATAATAATATACTTCATCTACTGCAGCACTATATAATGTTGTAGTATTACCCTCACCTAGGTATGTTATTCTTGCATAACCATTACCAGTTTTTGAACAATCTACTGTTGGAGTAATATTTACACAAGTATTTGAAATAGTTTTAGTATTAATGTCATTGGAAGTTGTACAGTTATAGCATGTCATATGTTTATTTGATAATTGTGGATTAGCAATATATCCTGATCCTCCGCCTCCAGATCCTCCAGAGCCATATGAAGCGCCTCCACCATAAAAGCCTCCTCCTCCAGCTCCTTCATTGGTAGACGAACCTCCTTGACCAAATGAACCTGTGGCGCCTGCATATGCTCCTGAAACTGAAGTAGTACCTGCTGTGACTTGCGTAGCACCAATACCATATGTACCACTTACACCAGTTCCATTAACTCCATTTATGCCACCTCCGGAGCCAGCGTAATAGGATGTAGTACCATTTTTATTAGTACCATATCCACCGCCACCTCCTGAAACTATTAATATCTCACTAGTATTTTGAGAATAGTTTGAAAGCAAACCATCATTACGAATGTTATTGGCAATGTGAGTAGCACCGCCACCACCATTGCAATAATAATTACCATAACCATTTGAAGTACAACTACCACCACCATTATATCCACCATCAGCAGTACTATTTGTTCCACCTACAACAATGTATAAATAATCGGATTTACTAAGCTGAGTTATACCAGTGGCATAAGCACCTTTTCCACCATACGTTACATTACCACCTTGTGCTCCCCAAGTCTCTAATTTATAATAACCATCACATGGTACTTCAAAGTCTTGTTCTCCTCCTGTATAGTCGAAAGTAAATATATCACCCGGTTCAGCTATACATACTCCCATTTGCTCTGTTATTGAATTACCTTGAGCAAGAATCAATTCTTTGTCACTAAATCCTCCTTGGCAACCAAATGTTATTGTTGCTTCAGTATCTGTTCTATTCTTTATTATTACTGTTACTTTCTTTGATGATCTTGATGATATTGTTCCAGTTGGATTATCAACTGTTTCTTCACTATATCCTATACTTATATTTTCATTATTAGTTGTATAGTATAATTCATATTTTGATTCTATATTATTTAAACTAGTTATTTCTATTTCTATTGTCTTATTAGTATTTGCTGGAATAGTTATACTATTATTATTTAAATCATCTGATACTAATTCATAATTTAAACTTCCTGCTACTATATTTAATTTTCCTCTTTGTTCACTTTTATTAGACCATATGGCATACGAAAAAGATGCAATAGATATTATTGCAGTTAAGATTAATAAACTACCAATGTATATCATCTTTTTCTTATCCATATTTTGCTCCTAGTATCCTAATTTATATTATACAGCAATACTTCCTTTCAAACAATAAAAAAACAAGCTTAGCTTGCTTAATTAATACTTAAATTTGATATAAAAATCATTCTATCTCTACCTTGCATATCTTTTTTAGATATAACAGTAGCATTAGGGAAGTTTTCTTTTGCTAGTTTTTCAACATCTAATCTTAATGTATCTCCTATTTCAAAAGCTATTAAGTAGTAATCTTTTACTCTTTCTTTTGCTGAAGTTAAGATTTTTTTATAATAATCTAATCCATCAATACCACCATATAATGCAAGATGAGGTTCATTATCTTTAACAATATCTTCTATTTCTTCATCTGTTTTAATATATGGAGGATTAGATATTATAATATTATACTTATCTTCTAGTCCTTCTAACATATCATTTTCTATGATATTAACATCAGCTTCTAAGTTAGTTGCATTTTCTTTAGCTATATTTAAAGCATTTTTACTAATATCTACTAATGTTACATTAGATTTAGGTAATTTCTTTTTTAAGGTTATTCCAATACAGCCTGAACCTGTTCCTAAATCTATTATACTTAGATCATTTGGATTAAATAAATTAGATATATACATTAATGTATTTTCTACTAATTCTTCTGTTTCAAATCTTGGTATTAATACATTCTTATCTACTTTAAAGATATTTCCATAGAAGTTAACATTTCCTATTACATATTGAACAGGATGTTTTTCTTCTACTTTCTTTACTTTTTCTTTATAAATATTTATTAATTCCTCATCTACTTCTTTATCTAGGTAATTTAATAAATCTAAAGAATTAATACCTAGTAAATCAGCAAGTATCATTTTAGCATAATCAGAATGAATTTTACTTTTACCATAAACTATTAATTCTTCTATAGTCATATTATTACCTTCCTATTAAATATAATATTTCTTGGTCTTTATTATTCGTTGGAACTAATTTTTTTACTAGTGATTTAATATTCTTAGTAGCTGCTTGCTTAGTTTCTTCTTCACAATAAGGACATCTTATTTTCTTTTTTAAAAATATGTATTTATTATTTAATTTTTCATTTATATCTGTTCTTACTTGAACTTTACCACATGTTAAACATATTGTGTATTTTTTATTCACTTTCCTCACCCTTTAATTTAAGTTTCATATCTTCTGTTATTAAGGCTTCTATTATATCATCTAGGGCTCCATCCATAACTCTATCTAAGTTATTAGTAGTGTATCCTATACGATGATCTGTTACTCTATTTTGTGGATAGTTATAAGTTCTTATTTTTTCTGCTCTATCCCCTGTACCTATTTTATTTTTTCTTTCACTACCTAGTTGTTCATCTTGTTCACGTTGTTTTGCTTCAAATAATCTTGCACGTAATACTCTCATTGCTTGTTCCTTATTTTGAATTTGACTTCTTTCATTTTGACAAGTAACTACTGTATTAGTAGGTAAATGTGTAATACGTACGGCAGATGGTGTTGTATTAACTCCTTGACCACCATGTCCACTTGCACAATATACATCTATTCTTAGATCATTTGGATTTATTTCTATTTGAACATCCTCTACTTCAGGCATTACTCATACTGTAGCAGTAGATGTTTGTATTCTTCCTTGAGATTCTGTTTCAGGAACTCTTTGTACTCTATGTGAACCACTTTCATATTTTAATTTAGAATATGCTCCATCACCTTTAACAACAAATTCTATTTGAGAGAATCCTCCAGCAGTTCCTTCTTCTAAATCTATTATTTCTGTTTTAAATCCTTGTTTTTCTGCATATCTTGTATACATTCTATATAAGTCACCAGCAAAGATATTAGCTTCATCTCCACCAGCAGCTCCTCTTATTTCCATAATAACGTCTTTAGAATCATTAGGATCCTTTGGTATTAATAATATTTCTAGTTTTCCTTCTAGTGATGTTTTTTCTTCTTCTAACATAGCTAATTCTTCTTTAGCTAAATCAGCCATATCTGGATCTTTTAACATTTCTTTATCATCAGCTATACCTTTAATTACTTCTTTATATCTATGATAAGTAGTAACAGTTTCAGATAAATCACTAGATTCTTTAGATAACTTTTTCATCTTTTCCATATCATTATAGATATCAGGACTAGCTAATTCTTCTTGAAGTTTATTATACTTTTCTTCTATTGCTTCTAATCTTTCTATCAAGCGAATCACTCCTTTTTATTTCATTTTCTTTATTTTATTTTTATTCTTCTCTTTTAATATTTCATTTTTTAATTCTTCTCTTAATTCATCATCTGTCATATCAGGTTTGTCAGTTAATAGTAAACTAGCTAAATCTCTACATTCATTAATACGACCTATCTTTTGATTATCTTGATATCCTTCGCCATAATCTTCTTCCTTATATCCGGATGCATCAACTGCTTTTTCTACATCATAACTACCTAGTTTAAATCCACATAATAGACATCTAGGAGTTGGATTAGCACCCTTATTTAATATTATTGGAATAGTATGATTACAGTTTTTTATATTTTCCTTCTTTTCAGAATTAAGTCTAGCTAATTCATCTTCTAACATTCTTTGTCTTATAAATATTTCTTGTGTATATCTTAATTTTTCAACATCCATAAACCCACCTCAAACTTTTATTATTATATCATATTTTTTATTGCTTGCAAGGCTGTAATTACTATAACACCAACAATATCATCTACACTTGAACCTCTAGATAAATCATTAACAGGATATTTTAATCCTTGTGTTAGTGGTCCATATGCTTTAGCACCTGCAAATCTTTCTACTAATTTATATCCAATATTACCACTATCTAGGTTAGGAAATATTAATATATTTGCTTTACCTTGTAATGGACTATTAGGACATTTTATAGCTGCAACTTCTGGTATGATTGCTGCATCTAACTGTAATTCTCCGTCTATTAATACATTTGGATTATTTACTTTGGCTAATTCTGTAGCAGTTTTAACTTTATCAACAACAGCATGTTTACTACTACCATATGTTGAATGTGATAAGAATGCTACTTTAGGGTTATCCCCAATTATTTGTTTATAACTATCTATAGAATGTTTAACTATACTAGCTAAATCGCTACTATTTGGTTCTTGATTTAATCCACAATCAGCAAATATAAAGTATCCATTTTCTCCTAAATCAACTTTATTTGTTTCCATTAAGAAGAATGATGAAACAAGTTTTTCTTTTCCTTTAATAAGTTGTAATGCTGGTCTTAAAGTATTACTGCTAGAGTGACATGCTCCACTTACTATACCATCAGCTTTATTATCTAAAACAAGTAAACAAGCTAAATACATATAATCATTTTCTATTAAGTTTTTAGCTTCTTCTATAGTTAATCCTTTTTCTTTTCTTAATTCGTATAGTTTATTAATATAATATGTTAAATCTAATTCTTTAGGATTAATAAATGTTGCTTTAGATAAGTTTGGATAATTATCTTTCTTTTCTCCTAGTATTATTATATCTACTAAATTTTCTTCTATTACCTTACTTGCTGCTTCTAATACTCTATTATCTTCTCCTTCGGGTAATATTATTCTTTTTTTAGATTCTTTGATAATGTTTTTTAATTCTTCCATTTTATTCATATTATCACCAACTAAATTATAGCAAACTTTTTCTTTTAAATAAAGAAAAAGAAGTCTATTCAGACTCCATTTCATCTTCATCTAAGATAACTAAATCTTTTAAATCATCGTCATCATCATCAAGATCATCTTCATCACTATCAATTGAATCATAATCTACAGTTTCTTCTTCTAGTTCTTCTTCAGTTTCCTCTTCTTCTTCATCATCTTCATCCATAACTTTAATTACTTTATCAGATGTATGTCTACTTCTTAAATCCCATTTACCATCCTCTAATAGAATAAATCTTTTATCAGTAGTAAGTGATGTATAATAATCACCTATCTTTTGATCAAATGTAGATTCAGGTAATTCTAATAATTTAATTATTTTCTTAAAAAGATCTGCTGTCTTTTGTTTTCCTTTTTCTTCTAATAGTAAATTAGTTATATCTTTATTAGATAATAACTCAAGTTCTTCTTTTTTGTATTTCTTCACTTTTAATTCCTCCAATAATTCAAATTAATAAACGCCCACTAATCTTATACCATTATTCTATATAAAATGCAATACCTAATAATTACATTTTTTCTGGTAAGTCGATTGCTAGGATATCTAAAAGTAGTTTATTTGTATTAAATACTAGCTTAGATAAAGCTAAATAGCTTTCTTTTAATTCCATATTTTCTTCTGTTAATATATGATTATTTGCATAGAATCTATTATATGTACTTGTTAGTCTATATAAGTAATCTGTTATTCCATTTAATGATTTATCTTGTAGTGCTTTAGTTAAAACTATAGGCATTTCTAGAATAGTTTTAATTGTTTCTTTAAATGATTCTTCTAAACTTATAGTTTTAAATCTTAAACTATCAACATTAACATTTGCTTTCTCTAAAAGAGAGTTAATTCTAACTGTAGAATAAAGTATATATGGTCCAGTTTTACCATCTAGATCAGCAAATTTACTTGTATCAAAGATAAAGTCTTTAGATCTATCAGGAAGTAAATCAGCATATTTTAATGCAGCTATAGCTATTTGTTCACTAGTTTTTTCTCTATTTTCTTCTTTTACTAAGTCAACACTTATTTTAGATGCAGTTATTTCTTTTACCATTCTTATTAGTTCATGTAAACTCATTACTCCACCATCACGTGTTTTAAATGGTTTACCATCTGGTCCATTCATACTACCAAATCCAAAGAATTTAAGTTCTGTATCAGGATTAACTATTCCTGCTTTCTTAGCTACTCTAAATACTTGTTTAAAGTATAATTCTTGTCTATTATCAGTAAAATACCATATTTCATCTGGATTAAATCTTTCCATTCTAGATAAAATAGTAGCTAAATCACGAGTTTGATATACTGTTCCTCCATTACCTTTTAATATTACTAAAGGTGGCATTGGTTCAGTATCTGTTTCTTCTTTAACATCTACTACCATTGCTCCTTCACTTTCATATAATAAATTCTTATTCTTTAAGATATCTATTAATTTAGGTATATATGGATAACATTCTATTTCACCTTCATATAAATCAAACGTAGTATTTAGAAGGTCATATATTCCTTTTATATCTTTAATTGATAATTCTTTTATCTTATTCCATAGATCATTATATGCTTTATTACCATTTTCTAGTTCAATACATATTCTATGTACTTCATCCATTACACTATCACTTTCTTTAGCTTTAGTAGTAGCAATAGGATATATTTCTTCAAGATCTTTTTCAGTTATTGGTAAAGGATCACCATTACCATCATAATCTTCTTTAAAATAATTTAATTCTGGGAATCTTTCTCTTAATTCATAGATAACCATTCCTGATTGACGACCAATATCTCCAAAGTGAACATCAGATATTGTTTCATAGCCTAAAGTTTCAGCAAGTCTTTTTACTGCTTCACCAATATCAGCAGGTCTTAAATGACCAACATGTAATGTTTTAGCTATGTTTGCTCCACCATAATCCATGAATATTTTTTTCTTATCTTCCTTATCAATATTATTATTAATATCTTCTAAAATATTATTCATATTTTCTAAATAAAAACTATCACTAAAACTAATATTAACGAAACCACCTGCTACATTAACATTAGTAAAATTAGAATTCTTTTCTAATTCTTCTTTTATTTTATTAGCTATTTCTATAGGATTTTCATGGTATTCTTTAGCTAGAGCAAATGAATTATTTACTTGGTATTCTCCTAGTTCTTTTTTATTTGATGGAACTAAAAGTACTCTATCTACATCATATCCTATGTTTTTAAGACAATCTTTAATAATTAATTCTATTTTCTTTATACTACTCATACTTACCTCCTATAGATACTTTATAAGTAACACTTTCATTACTATCAATAATATTATAATTAATATATAAATTATTATCTTTAAATGAAAATTCTAATGTTATTACTCTTAATTTTAATAATTTATCTTCTTTTTTTATATAAATAGAACATTCAGTTTCTTTTTCTTTATTAAACTCCATTTCTATTTTATAATCAATATTTTCTTTTATTAATTTTTTCTTTTTTATATCAATATTAATCTTACTTCTTAATTTATCATTTTCATAAAACTCTAACATATTAGATGAATATTGTCCTAATGTATTATATTCATCTATTGATGAAGTATTAGATATACTAATATGAAATCTTTCTTTTTTCATGATATCACCGAATTTCTAAGGTAGATTATAACACATTATTATAAAATTTAAAATATATTCCTTATTATTACATATTTATTTTAATTTATTTCATACTAAATTTAGGTGATAGTATGAAAATAGTAAAAAAATTATTTAAAATATTTTTAATTATATTAATACTTCTATTACTAATATCGTTTGGTACTTATCTATACATTAAAGCTAGTCCTAAGTTAGAAATAAAATCTGCTAATGCATTTTTGATGTATGATAATAATAATCAATTATTCTTTCAAGGTAGTGGTGGAAAAGAATGGGTAAGTTTAGATGAAATTAGTCCATATGTAATAGAAGCTACTATTAATACAGAAGATAAACATTTTTATAAGCACTTTGGTTTTGATCCATTTCGTATATTAAAAGCTATGTATGTTAATACAACTTCTCATTCTACTAAACAAGGAGCATCTACTATCACTCAACAGTACGCTAAAAACCTATTTCTTGATTTTGATAAGACTTGGGATAGAAAATTAGAAGAAATGTGGTTAACTTTAAAACTTGAAATTGGTTATAGTAAAGATGAAATACTTGAAGGATATTTAAATACTATTAATTATGGGCATGGTATGTATGGTATAGAAAATGCAAGTTCCTTTTATTTTGATAAAGATGCTAAAGATTTAACTTTAGCTGAAGCAGCAATGCTA
>Ga0247608_10006796_pt1 | contig 11929 bp, 8 predicted proteins | sample 176DNAGHGlowgp2_FD_193490 | JGI IMG/M metagenome (GOLD analysis project Ga0247608, IMG submission 193490) | Sheep rumen microbial communities from Palmerston North, Manawatu-Wanganui, New Zealand - 1766 DNA GHGlow gp2 | ecosystem: Host-associated > Mammals > Digestive system > Stomach > Rumen ... | reverse complement strand
AAGATTGACCAGGCGCAGTACCGTGAGCTGGAGGCGTTCAGCAAGTTCAGCAGCGATATGGACCCCGTGACCGCCATGGTGCTTGACAAGGGACGCAAGAACAACCGCCTGCTTATCCAACCTCAGTATTCACCTATGCCGGTAGGAGAGCAGATAGCAGTACTCTACTGCGGCATACACGGTCTTCTGAGCAAGGTTCCGCTAGACCGTGTCATTGAGTTTGAGGACCGTTTTGTGGAGATTGTTCGCGGCAAGTACAAGGAGAACATACTTGATGTGCTGTCCAAAGGCGTGATGAATGATGAGGTGGGCAAGCTCATAGAGGAGGCTGCCGACAAGACCATTCAGGAATTAGGAATCTGATAAGTAATGTCACTCAAGGAGATAAAGACCCGTATCCAGTCGGTCAGCAATACACGCAAGACCACATCGGCCATGAAGATGGTATCGAGCGTGAAACTGCGCAAGGCTCAGCAGAACATTCAGTTTGCCGTGCCTTACGTGAATCAGCTGGATGGTATCCTTAAACGCCTGTCGTCCGACCCTGAGGCCCGCAAGGTGTCACCGTTAGTGGTGGAGCGTGATGTCAAGGAGGTGGCAATGGTCTGCTTCTCGTCCGATTCCAGCCTGTGCGGCGGTTTTAACGGCAATATCATACGTCACAGCCGCGCACTTTACAATGAACTGTACAAGATTGACCAGACTCCTTTGGTATATACCGTAGGACAGAAGATAACCGATGCCTTCCGTAAGGAGGGGCTGACCATTAACACCGGTTACGCCGGCATGATGCAGAGCCGCAGTTACGAGCAGGCTGCATCACTGGCCGATGACCTTATGGATATGTATCTGAACGGCCATCTGGACAAGGTGGTGCTTACTTATACGCACTTTAAGAGCGCCGGATCACAGCAGATTGTGGATGAGGTGCTGCTGCCGGTAACAGTTCCGGCAGGTGAGGCGGAGCAGGAGAGTGACTACATTCTGGAGCCGTCGGCCACAGAGCTTATGAAAGTGCTGCTGCCCAAGGTGATACGCATGAAAGTATATTGCGCCATGCTGGACTCTTACGCCAGCGAGCAGGCCGCCCGTATGATTGCCATGCAGGCCGCTACCGAGAATGCCGACAACCTTATCGGAGAGCTTACCCTGCAGTACAACAAACTGCGCCAGCAAGCCATAACCAACGAAATACTTGACCTTGCTGCCGGCGCTCAGAGTAATTAACGTTGGCTTTGGCTTTGGCGTTGGCTTGTAGCGGCGCTTTGCGCCGAAAGACACTCGCACCGGATGGAAGCCAAAGCCAAGGCCAAAGCCAAAGTATAAAATATGTCAGAAATGAAGATAGAGAGCCTGGCGCTGCATTATGTGGGCAATCAGGCAAATGAGGAGCCGTTTGTATGCTCCAAGAAACTGTTTACGCTGAGCGAGGATATGAACACCCTGCTCACGGAATACTTTGTGGGCTCGTTCAAGAGTGAGGAGCGTTTTGTGTTCCATGATGACCTGGGGCTTGAGAATAACCGTGTATATAGGCTGGTAAGTGACATATTCGATAATCCCGGCATGCTATATGACTTCTCGGTAGATTTGGCCACACACCTGTATGAGAACTGCCAGCACCCAAAGATCAAGGGCGGTGACTTTATAGTGGCTCATATTACAGGTCTGGGTATCGGGCGTGACATAAACGAGGCTATCGGCCTGTTCAAGATAGAGAACAAGGAGACCTTCCTTACCTTTGAGCACGATGAGGATGGTTTTGACATATCGCCCGTGGATGGAGTGAACCTGCGCCGTCTGGACAAGGGTGCGCTCATAATGAACTACGAGCGCGAGAAGGGTTACATGGTGGCTGTGGTCGATAAGACCAACACCCAGGGCGCCAGTTACTGGATAGATGACTATCTGCACCTGATGCGCCGTCAGGACTCATATTTCCAGACCCAGAACGTGATGGAGCTGACCCGCATTTTCGTAGCGCAGGAGCTGCCCAAGCAGTTCAACGTGAACCGTGCCGACCAGGCCGACCTGCTGAGCCGCACCATGGGATTCTTCAAGAACAACCCCAAGTTCGATATGCCGTCATTTGAGCAGCAGGTAATATCCCAGCCCGAGGTGGTGGGTATGTTCGATGATTACCGCAACCGTTACGAGCAGGAGCGTCAGATACAGCTCCAGGACCAGTTTGACGTAAGCGAGGGCGCCGTAAAGAAACAGAACCGCCTCTACAAGAGCGTCATCAAACTGGACAAGAACTTCCACATATACGTGCACGGCAGCCGCCAGCTGATAGAGCAGGGCGAGGACGAGCACGGCAAGTTCTACAAGCTCTACTTCAACGAAGAATCCTGAATCGCCGCATTGTTAAACGACCCTAATGCGTCACATTCAGAATGACCAGATTGTCGCCGGCATGGAGGCAGGTGTCACCGGACGGGATGATCTGTTGGTCGCCGCGACGTACTAAAAGGACCAGGCCATCGCCTGAAATATCGCTAATGGTGTGCCCGTCCCTTTTTCCGCCTTTCTTGACAGTCTTTTCCACCAGATATGTCTCTGTGTCCTCAAATGTTTTGGTCACCATTATAACCTTATCGCCGGCCATAAGGAGCGTATCTCCGCGTGGAACCAGACGCTCACCGTTACGTAGTACCAGTGCCAGCAGCACATTCCCGGGCAACTCCAGATCCATTACCTTCTTGCTGTCCCAATTGCTGCCGGGGGTGATGTCAATGCTGCTGAACTGCATCTGTGTGCCTTCGGAATAATCATTGAAAGTCTTCATTACGTCAGACCCGGCATCAACCATATCAAGTCTTCGGGCAACCCAGGGAATCAGTGAACCCTGTAGTGAGATGGAAATCAGCACTATGCAGAATACTATATTGAAAATATCGTTCTCCACAAGCGGATTGTCGGTCATGGCCATAATGGCAAATACGATTGACGCAGCACCTCTAAGACCCACAAAAGACACCAGTATCTGCTGTCTGAGTGGATATTTCCTGAATGGAGAAAGGATTCCTGTCACGGCCAGCGGCCTGGCTATAAGCAGCATGAATAAAAATATGGCCAATGCCGGGAGTATGGCCCGATGAAGCAGCAATGGACGCGCCAGCAAACCTAAAAGGAAGAATATCAGCACTTGCATCAGTCCGGTTACACCGTCAAAGAAGTTGACCAAAGCCTTCTTTCCGGGAAAGTCAGTGTTACCCAATATCACTCCCACTATGTAGGAACTCAGATAACCGTTGCCCCCGATAAGGTCCGGGATGGCGTATGACAGGATGGCGACAGACAGTATGAACAGCGAGTTGTAGCCTTGGCCCTTGATACGGACACGGTCCAGTATCATTGATGCCAGTTTGGCTATGCCCACTCCGCACCCGGCTCCGAACGCCAACTGGGCAAACAGCATCCAAGAGATGCCTGGTCCGGTAGCGTTACCGGTCATGATGCTGAGCATCAGTGCCGTAAGCATATAGGCAAAAGGGTCGTTACTGCCGCTTTCCATCTCCAGCATAGGGGCGGTGTTGTTCTTAAGGCCAAGTTTCTTGGAGCGGAGTATGGAGAATACAGATGCGGCATCGGTAGAACTCACTACCGCCCCCAGCAGAAAACTCTCAGCCCATCCCCAGCGTAGTGCAAAATGGCAGAACAGTCCGGTCAGTCCAGCCGTGATGATAACGCCCACCGATGCCAACAGCGTAGCCTCCCGCACAATAGGTCTGGCCGCGTCCCATCTGGTACCGAAACCACCGTAGAACATAATGAATATCAGAGCCACGGTACAGGTCTCCTTGGCAAAATCATAGTCCTCAAAATGCAGAGGCACAAGACCGTTGTTGCCAAACAGGATACCAAGAACTATGAATCCCAGCAGGGTAGGGATACCAATTCGGGATGAAACATTGTTCAGCCAGATGCACATCAATATGATGACGCCTATAAGGATGAGAAAAAGAGTTGTCATTTACAGTTTTATAAAAAGATATGTGTAATACGCTCCGAACAGCATAAGCATCAGCGCACCTTCCAACCGGTCTATACGTTCCTTTTGTCCGGTATAGGTTGTCACCGTCAGTGTGACAGGAATATCAATCTTCCTGTTGTCACTGCTCATGGAAACCGGACAAATCAATGCGGTGAGTCCCAATGCAATCAGCAGCCAGATAACAATCATACAACTTATCTTATTTGAGCCGGTTTATCTAATGTGTTTGAGCTCGTTTCCATAGATTGACACTCTTGTTGAGAACAGTTTTTTCTTTATCTCTATGCCCGACACGGAATCAGCCAGGCTTTTAATTATCTCTTTCATTTTTTTTCTGTTAAGTCTGATTGTAACAATAAAAGTTCATAAACACATCAATGTCCCCATAGTATTGTTATAGGGGCAATTGTTCTTTTAATATGTTACAATACCGCTAACAGCGCAACTGATGGCGGCCGTAGATATGAATACCGCCAGAGAATCTTTGGGTTGCAAAAAAATGGGTGCTTATAAAGCATTGGGAAAGTTCAGTCCGGTTCCGGAGTGTGAAAGAAAAGCTCAACAGTCTCTGTAAGCGTCTGACTTCACGTTGTATCAGACTGTTCACGGAATGCAGAACGACAGAACAAGCGTTTGTATCCTCAATATTGACAGGTAAGGCAGTCTGTGACTGGCTGATAGTCATCAATGCTACAGCCTGATTTTGATCTGGAGTTATACTACCTGCTGCATTTTGTTCAACAGTTGTTGCCGCTGCTTTAGCGTATGTAAGCAGAGCACAACACAGAAAAACAAATATCAACAGAGTTCTTTTCATACCAACTGCAAAATTAATAAAAACACCGCATTAGGAAACGACCCTAATGCGGCGTTTTATCATTTTTTTATTTCAGGCTGCGGTTTGATAGTGATGTGGTACAAAAGGGGACTGTCCCCTTTTGTACTATTTTAGCGCAGTGGTTTTATTATGATGATGCGCTGGTAGGGCTCGGGCAGGACGCGGTACTGGTTGAATATGCCGCGGGCTGTGCAGCCTACACCTGATGTTGCGTAGTCAAGGTTCAGGGTTATATCGCCTCCACGCTGCAACTGATACTGATAGATGGCCTTGGTCAGGTTATCGGTAGTGCAGTCATATGCGTTGAAGTTGAAGTACTGATCCATTGAGAACTCCAGACCCTTTCCCGAGTTGTCGGTCAGGCGAACCCAGCGGTTATCGGTCCTGAGACCGTAATCCTGCGGGATGAGGTAGGGCTCATACATATCATTTACGGTGGTGTTGTAAATGCCTACTCGGTATCCGGTCTTGCGGTCAGGATATGAGGCCTGAGGTCCGCGTCCGTACCATTCAACCTTGCTCAGTGACTTGTCTAAACTCATGGTGACACCAATTCTGGGCAGCCACTGCGGCATCTTGCCCATGGGTTTCACCTTATGATGTACTGTGACGGTTCCGTCAGAATTTACAACCCAGTGCCAGTCATTCTCAAAGCGGTTATCAGTACCGTTAGTGGAGAGTGAATTCTCTTTCACGTCGATTACTACAACATCAGCACCCTTAAAGGCCTTGACCGATACGGGAACAAGTTTTCTCTTGTCTAATGAGGCTGCATAGTAATGGCTGGCCAGAACGGTATTGGCGCCGATATTGCCGTAACCCTGGATAGAGGGCTGGCCGGCACCGCTGCCGTTCCATCCGTCAATCTCATTGGCCACGGGAGCACGCCATACATTCAGTGTAACGGGAGACTTGAGCATCTCCTTGCCGTCAACGTTCATTGATTCAAGAGCGCCGCTCTGAGCGTTGAAACGGTAGCTGAATCCCTGTCCGCTTACAACTATGCCGTTATTGCCCTGTGAAAGGGTTACATTACCCTTTGCTGCGGGAGCGGCTAGTGCAGGTTTGTTCCATGACTTGAGTTCAAACTGATCCCATGCCACTTCATGACCTGCCTTAGCCCAGACCTCATCCTTCTTAAGCGATGAACTTATCTCCAAGCGGTACTCCTTACCGGGCTCAATGCGGGCGGGCTTGTGGAACGGGATAGTTATCATTTTCTTGGTCAGCGGCTCCACATCCAGATTCAGTGTGCCGGATTCTATAACCTTGTCATCGGCCATGAGTGACCACTTGGTGTTATAGATTGAGGCGTTGGTAAAGTGGTTGCGGTTCCATACCTCAACATGCCCCAGGGCAAGGTCAACCAGCGTGAATGAGAGCGGCTGGACTGTTTTCTTCATCTGCCACATTTCGGGCTGGGGTACGCGGTCTGGCCAGATTGAGCCGTAGGTGCGGGCTCCCTGTCCGTATGTGTAGAACGTGCCCTGGTTCTGCTCCTCCTCAAAGTCAAGCCACAGGGCTGCCTTGGCGGGATCAAAGCTGCCGGGAAGCACTGCATCGGCAAACACGCCAACGTTGTCTATCATGGCGTCGCAGATGTAGGGGTTGGCATCCTGACCGCATGACTGCTCGTCACGTCCTATGCAGAGTGACAGGGGCAGATTACGGATATTGCCCGATGTGGCCTGTGATGCAACCTGTGCTCCGTCTATGAAAAGCTTCATCTCACTGCCGTCATAGACAGCTGTCACGTTGTGCCAATGGTTCTCCCAATCCTCCGGCAGAGGTGCCGACAGGGTCTGACGGCGGCCGTTGTCAATATAGAAGTCAAGACGCTCCGATCCCTGCTGCTTAAGGCCGTACTGGTTGCTGCCCTTGCAGATCAGGTAACCGCCGCTGCGGTTGAACAGGCGCGGATAGATATCCAGGGTGAGGGTAAGCTTATTGCCGCTTATCTCCACGTTGTCGGCTCTATAGACCTGAACCCACTGCTCCTGCTTGTGCAGGTCAAGTGCCTTACCTGTAGGTCCTTGCTCAAGAGTAGCACGGCCCATGATATGGGCGGGAGTGTTATAAGGTGACTGGTCCTTGAGCAGTCTTACAGGCTCCTCCAGGCCGGGGCTTACAAAATCCCACAGGGCACCGCCCATCAGCTTGGGATAGGAGTAGATAACGCGCCAATAGTCATCCAGACCGCCGCCGCCGTTTCCGGCCACAGAGAGATATTCATCCATGAATGAGGGACGCATATCGCGGGTGTCGCGGCCGTAGCGGCGCTCATGCTCCTCGGGAGATGGGTAACGCGGGCCTACAATATCCTCGGCCGGATGAACCGCGGCATTGCCGCCGTACATCCAGTAGCGGGTGGCGTCATATCTCTTTCCTTCTTCTACCACCTCACGGATGTCGTCGCCTTCACCGCTCTCGTTACCGGCACTCCAGAACAGCACGCAGGCATGGTTGCGGTCACGCAGTACCATCTGACGTACGCGCTCGCGGTACATCTCAATAAACTCCGGCATATTGCTCACGTACTCAGTGGCATGAGCCTCGTCGCCGGTCTCATCAATGATATATAGACCGTATTCATCGGCAAGGTCAAGATACTCGTTTACCGGAGGATAGTGCGATGTGCGCACACCGTTAAAGTTGAACTGCTTGAGTATCTCCATGTCGCGGCGTATGGTAGCCTCGTCCATAGCATGACCCAAAATGGGGTGCTGCATGTGAGAGTTCTGGGCGTTTACCTTGAGCGGCTGGCCGTTCAGGTAGAACACACCGTCACGAATCTCGGTCTTCTTGAATCCCATGCGCTTTACGATATGATCTACAGCCTTTCCGTCAGGGCCGATAAGCTCCATCGTGAGGTCATAGAGTTCAGGAGTCTCCGATGTCCATTTCTTAGGAGCCTTAACCTTGGCGGAGAGGTTGATGGTGCTGGTGCCGTCCTTTACGTTGAACGGTCCGTTCTCCATACTTGCCACCTCACGGCCGTCCTTTGAAACCGTGGCCTTGACCTTGTAGCCGCTGTCCTCAAGTCCGTATGAGCGTACATCCATGGCCAGCTTGAGGTCCGAATCAACAAAGTCGGGACCGAAATCAGTGGTGACATACCAGTCATATATCCTGACCTTAGGAGTGGAGTAGATGGTAACGTCATCAAATATACCGGCCAGACGCCAGTAGTCCTGTCCCTCCAGATAGTATCCGTCGCAGAACTTGAGCACCATCACGGCCAGAGTGTTCTTGCCACTCTTAATATAAGGTGTGATATCGTACTCGCTGGGCTCCTGTGCGCCTTCATTGTAACCCACCTGACGGCCGTTCACCCATACGAACGATCCGGATGCCACCTTCTCAAAGCGCAGGAACACCTCGTCGCCCTTCCAGTCAGAAGGTATGGTGAATTCCGTGCGGTAAGCGCCGGTGGGGTTGACATCCATCGGAACATTGGGTACACGGACGGCAAAGGGGTTGGACAGGTTCATACGGTTCTGGGCCATACGTTTCTGCTGCTCGGATGCATCAGGGTCATCCAGAATCTTCTGGTAACGCTCCAGCATGGATAAGGGCTGGCCGTTGGGGAAGGGGGCTGCCACATTGCGGAACATGGCCTGGCCGTAACCCTGCATCTCCCAATTGGACGGAACCTCTATGGTTCCCCACTTGCGGTCATTGAAAGAGCTCTTAAAGAAATTCTTAGGTACCTCAAGAGGGTTCTCATAAAGATTGAACTTCCAGGTTCCGTTAAGCGAAATATTACGCTCCGGAATATGGAATGCTCGTCCAGGCTCCTGATTGAGCCCGAAGACTTCAAGGTTCTCAACATAATAGGGCAGGTTATCCATGAACTTGGGATCCTGCTCCTTAACTCCATTACATGAACTCAAAGCCCCTAAAAGGCTCAATGCCGAAAGGCAAAAACCAGGAATGCGTCTCATCTCATAAGCATTATTAGAAACAATACACAAAGGTATTATTTTTCTGTTGTATCGCCATAATCATAGTAAAATTGAATAGTTCTTTCCTTCATTGCTTCAGTTCTGGAGTTGTTGATTTTGGGGATGAAGTTAATTATCTCTTTTGCCAATAACAAAGCAATGCTGTCACCTCTTGATTCATATATAAGAAACATTGAGAACAACGGTTCCAAGTAACCCGGACACATGGCATGTGCCGTCTCGTAATGTCTCAATGCATTCAAAGTATCCCCCGTAATCTCATACGAATAGGCCATATTCCTTTCAAATGTGTAGGAGTTCCGATACTTTTTGTATTGTGTAATTGTAGGGATCACTTTCTCATAATCATTCAACAGCATCTGATTATCCGCATAAAAGAATAACAGACTTGGAGAATGATACAATATATTGTTTACAGTATGATATGATTCCACCTCCTGATAATCCATATCAAACCTGCTGTATCTGATCAAGTTACGGTCAATCAGTATTCTTGACACGCACATAATCAGTAATGCGGACAGCAATGACATTTCCAATCCCAATAATATCTTCCTGCCTGTCTTTCCCTCCAGTTTAATAAAGGGTTTGTCATTTCCACTTAGACTTAACAAAGCAATAAAAGGACATGTAAAGCCCCATATCTGGTGAGGGTAGGAAAACAGCGAGAAAACAAGGAATGATAATATAGGGAACAATAGTAGAGAATTCTTATTATCAGTTGTCCCAAGTATTCCCTTTATTGATAGAAATAATATAGAACCCCAAAGAAGCAATCCTATAATACCTTGCTCATATAGGAGTTCCAAAGGCACATTGAACGCCGTCTTTACCTCATCTGCGTTGCGTCGCATCTCTTCATCGGCATCAGTAAGATAATCGGCCTGCTTTAACATGTATGTGCGCCGGAAGCCATCTGTCCCATAACCCAATAAAGGTTTCCTCCCTACTGCCTGAACGGTTATTTTCCAAATTCCCAGTCGCGCATTGGCCGATGACGGCCTGTGCATATACAGCGCAAGCATTATTCCTGAAAACAGGAGTAGCAACACTCCCATGTGTATCCTTTTTATCCTTATTCTTGAACGGAATCTCAAGAATAGACATATCAAAACCGTTACTATAGTTGCAAGATATGCAGCACGCGAGTCAGACTGTATAAGACCATACAGCAACAGTAAGACGGCAATAACGGACAATACCTTCTGCGTCCGTTTAAAAGATGCGTAATTAAATATGACACAAGGCAAGAAAGCCGACAATGCAAAGGAGAGATAGCAACCATACGGCCCGGGATTAGTAAACAACCCTGTAGTCTTGAAGAAATAGTTGTAATTTGAGAGTACTTCAAAAGACTGTAGAACTGCAACAATTGCGTGTACTATGGCAGCAAGGACAACAACCAGTAACAAGCCCCTTTCAAAACGGGGAGAATTAGTTTCTTTCGCAAAGAACCAGACCCCCGCCATTGATAAATACTTACTAGTCAGATCAACATTGAACACCCTCTGGTTGACCAGACCATACACACTAGCCATCAGGAACAGGATGTCCACCATCCTGAAGCGTCTTTTAGCTTGGGGCCGCAAAATCAACCCCACAAAAGCAATCAGTCCAGTAACAAGTATAAAAAGTTCATCCATATCAAATATTGGTCTGCCGGTCAATGTTGCCGTGCAGACCAATATTAGAAATAGAATCTGAATGATCTTTGTCATCTTAAAAAGCTATTGCCATTCCCTGATTTTCAAGAGATTACCATCTTTATAAAGTGTATACTTTGTTTTACCATTGAGGCCGGATCCATATTCCTCAAATTGCCCTGTGTTTTGATTTAACCTTAATCCGGAAAGATCACTTACAAAATCCATTGAAAAAGAATTTGAACTTAAAGTGTATCCGTTTGGAGATATTGATGCTCCAACACCAGCATATACAAGAGTAGCAACATTTTTATTTACAACAACTATTAACATCTCACCAGGAACAGTACTAGGATACCAATACCAGCCAGAAAAAATTAATGCATAACTTGTATCATCCAATGGAATTTGAATATAATAATTATTATCATTATTATTTCTACTCAATAATTTTGTTGTGGTCAAATTGTCAATTCCATACCTTTTTAATAATACATGATTATTTGAGTCGACTATTTTAATGAGTACATACTCATCAAAATCAGGATCATTTTCCTCACTACGAATCTCGACCTGACAACAGTATTGATGGTTGGGTGAATAAACTGTCGTAACTTGGTGAACATATGTCTGGTAATTCATGTTTACCAACATGTCTTCATTAGGTTGTGAAGTAAATAGCAGATATTTATCTTTAGGAATGACACTGCCATTAGTTTCCCTTATAAACAAGTCCTCTGTTTGAGCCAAACATGTTGACACACACATTTGAATTACCGCTATAAATACAAATATTAATTTCTTCATACCACTTATTCATAATAAAAAAAACGAATATCATCTTTATCTGCCGACCCCTCAGGACGTCCCAAATCTTCTGCATTGTTTACCCAACTATAACTAAGAGCCTTGTTATCCCAACGTCTACCTAGGCCACACTCAAGAACATTACTAGGCACTAACATCCCCCAAGTTGATGACCCAGTTAGAGTTCCTGGGAGAATTACAACCACATGTCCATGAGGATCAGTTCCACTGAAATCTTGCGCTCCCGCAATAACCATATAACCTTCATTGGCTTTCTGTTGGGCTACTGTTAACATTTCACTAAGAGTTCCTGTAATTTCCGACCACTCATTTGATGAGGCGAGATTAGTAACCATAGTGTTTGCATTAACATTCAAATAACTGGGCAAAGTATTATACAATTCCTCAAAACATTTTTGTACCGCTTGATTACATCTCATGGTTTTTGAGCCATTATCTGTATTTTCAATATATTTCAGTGCTAAATGACCCTTATTGGTGAGATTCTCTCTTGTTGTAGCATGAGACGTAGGGGTGTTGGGTTCTGGTTCTGGATCTGGGTCAGGACTAGGACCACCGCCACCACCTCCAGTAGAACCTCCACCACCGGGTGGGTTAACAGGAGGGTTATAGGTGTTGTGGTTATGTCCTGGTGAACCGACCAGACAGACATCGCACC
>Ga0247608_10006794_pt1 | contig 11931 bp, 10 predicted proteins | sample 176DNAGHGlowgp2_FD_193490 | JGI IMG/M metagenome (GOLD analysis project Ga0247608, IMG submission 193490) | Sheep rumen microbial communities from Palmerston North, Manawatu-Wanganui, New Zealand - 1766 DNA GHGlow gp2 | ecosystem: Host-associated > Mammals > Digestive system > Stomach > Rumen ... | reverse complement strand
CAGATTTGTAATCTGACGCAACCTATTATAAGAATTTGCAAACCGTAATGCAATAAAGAAGCCCATTTATCGTTATATCAACAAAATCAATATTTTGAAAACCTTTGAAAACATATCATACCGTCAAAACCTAGCTTTTGAGAATACCGAAAATGATTGTTTTTGCGATTTTCAAAACGTTGATTATCAATACTGGTATTGCTATGATTTTTCCTCCACCTTCACCGGCAAGGAGAAAGACCCCCTTCGCCTGTATCTGCAAAGTGGGGAACTTTGCAGGGCTCGGCTCACAAGTCCACTGGACTTGCTCACAGGGTATAGTTACTTCGGCGCCAGGTACTTGGACCACGAACTGATGACGACATGGCTCAGCGTCGACCCGATGTCAGACAAGTACCCGAGTATTTCTCCGTATGCCTATTGTGCTTGGAACCCTGTGAAACTGGTGGACCCGGAAGGAAGCGAGATTGGGGATTACTATACACGAGATGGCAAATGGTTGGGGCATGATAAAAATATTAATGATAATAAGGTGTATATTTGTGATGGATTAGATGAGAATAATTGTGCTATTAATAAAAATGTATTATTAATCACTCACAAACAGTTCAGGGAAAAAGCAGCAACGGTTTATGGTGAAAGTTCTGCTTACAGGTATTCGGGTAATACTGTGCCAGATGATTTGAAATGCGAAATGTTTGCCATTGCATCTGTCCTTGAAAGAAACAAAAATGCCTATGGTGCCAAATCCAAAAAAGCCAATGATTTCTTGAAAGATACACCGGAACAAAACAATAAGAATAACTTTAGAGTTACAGCAAATGCCGCTGTAATAAATGCACTCACTGGTGGATTTGATTATAGTTATGGTGCAACCCAATGGGATGGAATGGAACAAGCCTTATATCCGGAAACAGAAAACTCCAGCCATTTGAATGGATATGAATTGCACATGAATACTATGGGATGGACAATTCCCGATAAACTTTATGAAAAATGGAAAAACAATGTCGGAAAAGGATTCAAGGCTCCGCAAGAAAAAGAAGCCGTCGCAGGAAGAAACAAAGGACGGAAGAGATTGACTGCCAAAGCAGTATACTGCCGTACCATTTTCTGGAAATCAAGCTAATAAATCAAAGTAATTAAAAAAAATGATAAAGAGAATAATGCTCTTCTTGATAAGTTGCATATGGATTGTTGTCTCCTATGCACAAGACGTTACCCTTTGGAAACAAATTGTTCGATTCAATAATGACTATTCCTATTGGGACCAGCTATATATTTCCACAAAATATCACTATCGAGATACCGCTATATTATACAAAATGGATTACGCATACAATGGGTGGCAGGTGTACGATTCTATTTCATACAAAAAAGAAAATAATTTATGGTACATATCATACTTTGATGCATACGATCCCAGTTTAAGAATGTATCATCGATTTTCCGACACAACGCAGAATTTGCATTCTTCTAATAATGACATCCATTATGCTGTAGACAAATACGGCATATTGCCCGGCTATTTGGACGGAATCAATGAAATCATATTTCTATACAAGAAGAATTCACCGCATTTGATTCAGACTCATATTGGCGACACATGCTGTTATTACTTCGAAGATGGAAACAGCACGCTGTTGTTTGGTGAATATGGGGTTGGGATGGAGGATACGCTAAAAATGTATTGCTGTCATATAGGGGAACATAATGAATACGCCAGGGACAAATTCCTTTTTTCAAGTTATACATTTGTGCGATTTTTTGAATATGACAAATACGGCAATGTTACCAAGGTTACAATAATAAGGACAAATAATGCAAAAAAAGAAAAGGACACATGGATAGAAAGTTTTATTCTGACGCCTGTGGATAAAGTTTTTTGAAAGTCAAGTTAAGTGATTGTTTAAAAAGTCGACTCATGGCTCCGCAAATGCCAAAAATTGTGCTTATGGTACAGATATTAAAGAAACAACTCTCTGGAATTGCTAGTAAATGTGTATCTTTGCACTTGAATTCGACGGCTCAATGAAGACAAAAACAACCATAGTAAGATCCCGTTTTTCCGACGCTTTTTTCTCGAAAAACGCCGATGGGAATTATTTGTCAAATGATTGTTTTTATGCAGGATGCGAAAATAATACCAGTTTCCATTTCACCGGCAAAGAGAAAGACCCCGAAACGGGGTACAGCCACTTCGGTGCCAGATACTTGGAGCATGATTTGATGACTGGTTGGCTCAGCGTGGACCCAATGGCGGACAAGTATCCGAGCATCAGTCCTTATGCTTATTGCGCTTGGAACCCGGTGAAGCTGATTGACCCAGACGGAAGAGAGTTGGGAGATTTCTATTCCATAGATGGAACATATTTGAATACAGATGGAAACAATGATGGCAAAGTGTATATTGTAAAAGATAAAGCTTGGGGTACCAAAATCAAGAATGATAGGCTAAGCGGTAAAAATGCGACTCTTGATCTGGATAAAGTTGAAAGATTCACGGATAAGAATGGTAACGACCTGTTTTTGACAGAAGCCATTATAAAAAAGATTAGTTCTGCAGAAAATTTGTCAAGCGATGGCAATGAGCATGGATTTTTTTACAGGAAAAATAATGAGACGCCTGAAAGAGAACTCAAAAGCTTCCCAGACCATTTGTCTTTTAATAAGTACCCTGATTTGGTGCTGTCAATTCACACCCATCCTCAAGCACAAGATGCCACCATGTCAGATCAAGACCGTGCTGACCTGGGTCAAATTCCGATAAATATCGTAATAGGAAACAATAAACCATTTGACTCAGGTAATGTCATAACTAGTAATTTCCCAACTTACCGAATCGTCAATTTTCACAGACATGATAAATTCGCCTTTTCAATGAATATGACGTGTGTTAATAAAATAGTGAAACATATCAATAATAAAAACAAATAGACGCGATGAAACAATTATTCTGTCTTTCCGTGCTGTTCCTGTTGAACATGTTCTTCCTATGTGCTCAGGATATGCAAACAAAATATCCGGTATATAATGTTTCCCGGCTTTATGAGCCAATCCTTAAATATATATGTAATTATCCTTATCGTGATACAAGTGAGAAGGCATACGCTAATTGCGCATTTTTTGTGAATGGACAGTTCGTCGAATCAAGTGCAGGTTTTGTGTTATTCACAAATACGGAAGGGAACAGAGACTCTGCCTTTTTCATGCAATATGGTAGTATGCTTGTTTTTAGACAACAAGATTATAATAGAATGTTACCTGGCAATACGCTAAAGGATGTGTTAGAAAATGTAAAAGGCAGGGAGGATATAACTATTGTATACGAAATCGATACCCGAGATAACTCCGTTATGCGTGGTGATAGTAAAACGTGGGTGAACGGGACATTCGTATTTGACAGTAAATTAATGCTCTTATACACATCCCCCAGTGACCCCCCTTGCCGTTATGTGTGTTTCTATACGGCTAGAAAGTATTATAAGTATCCCAATTGTTATCATGTCTTTTGGAATTTTGGATCCTATTCCAATAATCGATATTATGGCGATAAGAAATACCTAAAAAAGGTATATCGTAATGCGAGAAAAGTATTAAGAACTGCTTATTTTTGATCCCCAATATTTTTTATTTATGCGATGCTAGTTCCTAATAACGATATCACATTCACTTTCAACGGCAAGGAGAAAGACCCCCTTCGCCTGTATCTGCAAAGTGGGGAACTTTGCAGGGCTCGGCTCACAAGTCCACCGGACTTGCTCACAGATTACTAATAGCTTTTCCTTCTGCTTACGATGATTATTTTTTTAACACATCCTATAATAGATAACATGAAAAAAATCATATTCTCTATTGGGATTTTAACGTTCTCCTTTCAATTATATTCATGTTCTGACAACATTCGTAGAACGCCAACATTTTCATTGGAGGATTTTGAATCATCAACTGTTGTGATAATGTCAACATACGATGAACTGATTTCACTCATAGGGCCACCTGATACTACATTTGTGTACAGATATAGAAACCGTTTGAATTCAGAGAATAACACATATGCTACAAAGTCTTGTGATTTGCTGTTTTACACAAAGCGTGGATTGTCTTACTTATATTGGAATGATTCTGTTTTCCTACGTTCCATAGACTACAATGCAGATTTGAAAAACCGATTGATATACAAGAATATTGTATTCGACAACAGTTTCTCCATGTCTGATGCATCAAATTATCTAAACGTCGATGATTCATGTTTCTTCCAATTATATAATGAATACGAAATGTGTGGACTTGATACGGCTGGTTATTTGTTGATTTTTTGTAACGATAGTGAAGAAATCGTCAGTTCATATGAGTTCTATTTTGGGAAAGACAGTTGCCTGAAGGGAACGTATTTCCCGGTAAATGATAGGTAAATCAACGGCAAGGAGCAAGACCCCCTTCGCCTGTATCTGCAAAGTGGGGAACTTTGCAGGGCTCGGCTCACAAGTCCACCGGACTTGTTCACAGGGTACAGCCACTTGCCTCATCAAGCTCGGCAGGCACACCACGGCGCCTGATACTTGGAGCATGGATTGATGACAGCGCGGCTCAGCGTGGACCCGATGGCGGACAAGTACCCGAGCTTTTCGCCGTATCATTATTGCCACTGGAATCCGATGTTACATTTTCTAATAATCCGACATGAGGTAATGGTATTCGAGCCGACTTGTCTCTTGCGGCGACAGTTGCAGTACTTGCAATGGCCGCTGGTATCTTCAGGAGAGGGGTCATCTGCCCGAGGAACGGACTACCAGTTTACAATCAAGGATGTCTGTGGTGGTTTTGATGCGCAAAAGATAGAGGCCATCCGAAACGCCTTCAAGCGACAGCGTCTGTGACTGAGAGTAGCGGCAATGCCACTCGCGGACTGTCCTGCCGTCGAGGGTCACAAGCCCTACCTGTTCTATACTGCCGCCGTCAGAGAGGCTTATCGTAACGACTTCTGTCGCCGGATTGGGATAGACCACGACTGGTGTCTCTGAATCGACAGGGGTGATGGAGACCTTCTCTTCAAACAATGCGACATAGTGCTTGTCGGCAGTGACGACTACCGTTCGAGGGTTGTCGGCCACACCGTCGTCCCATCTGACAAAACGGTAGCCGTCGTTGGCCGTAGCAGTGAGCGTAGCCGTATCAGTATATTGGTATTGCCCAGCGCCAGTGGCGGTGCCGGCATAAGAGGGTGCGGATGCTACGGTTATAGCATATGTTCTGCGGCTCATGACGGAGCGGATAGTGATGTCGTGGTCTACGGTCAGGTCAAGACTGTAGGCTGGCATTTCGGACGGCGTAACTGCTCATTTCAGCAATGCGGTCGACGCCATCGACATAGAAATGCTCCAACATGCTGCCTTCGTGGGGTACTGCGACGACCGTTAGCGGGGTGCCCTCGACAAGGGTCAACTGCCGGCCGCAGAAGTTGGCTGACGTCGTGGTCTGGGTTGCCGTGGCAGCAGTATCGATGCGTCCACTGCCTTCGCCCTCGCAGAAGAAGCTGACGTTGTAGCGGCCTACGACAAGGACATGCATCGTGTCGGTGGCAGTGAGTCCGTTGGATTGGGCGGAGCATATCACATCGTACACTCCTGGGGTATTCCAAATAACTGCGACGTTGTCGCCAACGGCTGACGACGGCGTACCCCCTTCGATTTCCCACGAAAAGGAGCTCTGCGAGGAGCCTGTGGCAGAATAGAAGCATGTTTGGTCGACATACACTATATTGGGGCCGTTGATGGTGACCTCGGGTGGCAGATTGGTCGGGACGAAGATGGCACGTATCATCCAACTGTAATCCCACGTGGAGATGATGCTGTTGTAAGAGCTGGCCCACAGCATGGCATCGCTGTTGCCGCTACTGTATGTCATGGCGGCGGGATAGTTGACATCGCTGCACTGGAAGGTGACCCAGAGGGGCTCTGTTCCGCTGATGGGCACAGGGGTGGGAAGCACGAAGGTGTTCCAGGCTTGGGCATTGCTGTTGGAGATGGTGTAGGACTGGGTGAACTGAATGGCCGAACTGGTTGTGCTACCCAGATAGATGGTCATGGTGTAGGTGCCTGCGGTGCGGACATAAAGCTGCACCTCCTGCAGGTCGTGTTGTGGCGTCAATGCGGAAACGGGAAATCTGACGCCCCAGCGCTTGGTGCCGCCGCTGGAGCTACCCAGTCCGGAGAGGTAGTTATTGCTGATGCAATAGCTTAGGGTATCGCCCTTCAAGCTGTCGATCTGTGCTGTGAAGGCCCAGGAGCCTCCTTGGGCTATAAACTGACGAGGGTTGTCTTTGCTGCCGTCGCTCCACTGGCTGAAGCGGCAACCGGCCGTAGCCGTGGCTCTGAGGGTCACGGTGTCGCCATAAGCATAAGTTCCCGCCCCGGAGATGGAGCCTGCCGCAATAGAGGGTGTGGCTGTCACCGTGGTGGTGCCAGAATAGCTGAAGTTGTAGTTGGGCTCGATGCCGATGACGGCAGCATTGCTGAGGTTATAGCTATGAGAGGTGTTGCCGCCAGTGCCGCCCGACGAGGGGTTGAGGGTGCCCATGGTATAATATCCGTCGCAATAGCCGCCCCAGCCCCAGTTGACATGGAACTGGCCGTTATTATTGTAGCCGTCGAGCACGAAGGCGTGACCGCCCGAATTGTCGCGGCCAGAGTAAAGCACGGGCCGGCTGTTGTCGAGCTCGTTGCGCAGCAGCGCGCACCATGCATCGTTGCTGTAGTCAACCTTGCTGACGCTATGCAGGGCCGGGCTGTATTTGAAATAGCGCTTGAGGGCGTTTTCTGCCGAGACATCATCAAGGGCGCCTCCAGTGGTAGCGGCCGACGACGAGTTGTAGCGATATTCCATCTCGACGGCGACGCCGACATGATACATCAACTTCCCGACGGCCTGCAGCTGAGTGGCAGTGCTGTAAGCATTGAGGCTGTTAGGCATATTGGTCCAGTCGTAGGTGGTGTTAGAGAAATCGGCCGACTGGGTGCCGCAGTTGGTGGTGGTGTAGCTGTGGAAGCCACAACCTGTGGTGGGGTGGTTCCAGTATTTCATGACTTGAGCTGTTGCTGTTGCCGTGCAGCCCGTCACGCTTCTGCCTCCTTGCACACCATCGTAGGGGCAGAGATTGTTGTAGTAAGGCTCTTGGTCCCACGTAGTCGACAGCAATGGAGATACAGCGGTGGCAAGCACCGGCGGCTGAGGCGTTTCGCCGCTGTCTGACTCACATTGACGCCTGAAAGCAATCTCCTCCTCGTAGCCCTGCAGCCATCCGCTGACATGGGCAGGCATGTCCTTTACGCGGAAGGCATTTTCGAGCGAATAGGCCAACACGGGGTACATACAATCGTCGCCGGCGACAATCACAAAACCTTCTGTCTCGACTGAGCCACGCATCCACCGGAAAGAAAAAGTATAGAACTCACTATAAGGCATAGCAGCAGATAGGTCGTCGATGGCGACCACAGCGCAACCCTTTTGCTGCAAGAAGCCCATTGCCAGACGACGGGCTTGCTGACCGTCAACAGGATGGGCGAAAAGGGCTATCGAAAAAGCCCAGGCGAAAAGTGCGGAAACGATTTTCTTCATTATCTTTTTTCTTTTGAAGGGTGAATGTGGATTGTGACTGGCAGATTGTTCTTTGACCTTTGTCCTTTAATGTCCCTGGCGGTATTGGCAATAAGTTGCCTCAAAAACACGCTCAATAACAGCAAATTAAACAAACAAACGTCGTCGATGACAATTCTTTATTGATTTGCAAAACTACGCTTTTTTTTACAATAATTCTATTTTTACTGTTTTGGACTGGTCCGATAAAGAAAAAAATTGTACTTTTGCAGCGTTTTTCATCACCACCGTGACCATCAAGAAACCCTCAACAAATGAACCGCGAACAGGACCATCTGAAATCTTTAGGACACAAGACCGAATACCGCACCGATTATGCTCCCGAGGTGCTTGAGACCTTCGAAAACCGTCATCCCGACAACGACTACTGGGTAGAATTCCTATGCCCTGAGTTCACCTCGCTATGCCCCATCACCGGGCAGCCCGACTTTGCCAACATCACCATCCGTTACATTCCCAACCTCCGCATGGTGGAGAGCAAAAGCCTGAAGCTCTACCTCTTCTCGTTCCGCAACCATGGCGACTTCCACGAAGACTGCGTCAACATCATCATGAAAGACCTTATCCGACTGATGGAGCCACGCTACATCGAAGTGTTGGGCATCTTCACACCCCGTGGCGGCATAGCCATACACCCCTACGCCAACTACGGTGCCCCCGGTACGCCCTACGAGGATATGGCCCGCCAGCGGCTCTGGCGATACAAGAGCTGACAGCATCAAGGCTTGCCTTCTAAAATAAAGCCTTGACAACCATAACAATGGCAAAGATAGCATAGGCCAGTTTCAGCCCCGTGCCCGTAAGGAATCCCAAGAAGGCTCCCCAGGCGGCTTTCAACGCCTCGTGGAACTGTTTGCCCCCTATCAGCTCGCCTGCCAACGCTCCGGCAAAAGGCCAGAAGACGACACCCAGCAGACCTTGGGGCCCGAAGGGGAGACCCACTATGGATATCACCAACCCGATGTTGCAACCCCTCACGCCAGCCTTGCTGCCGCCGTGACGTTTGGTGAAGAACGACGGCACGATGTAGTCCATCACGGTGATGACGACAGCCGCGGCAGCGGTGGCTATCAGAAACGCACTGGTGAAATCGACACCCGCCGTCAGATGGAGAATCAGCAGTCCAGCCCAACTGAAGGGAGGTCCTGCCAATCCTGGCACTACAGACCCTATCAAGCCTACTACGACAAGCAATATTGCGGCGACAATCAGAAATGTATTCATTGTTTTCAGTTTTGATGAACGCCCTACTGAGCAGAACAGGTCCTCATGGCCAGCCAGCCATGGCCCTTTCCGTAGGACTGATGGTTGTTAATGTTTTCCGCGGCGGGCGTTTTCGTTTTCTGCCGAGAGGCGGTCGCCGACCATGCGTTGCATGTATTGCTGTATGATGGCCTTAAGGCGTTCGACGTATGACGGAGGGGCTTGCGCCAGCGGATGCCGCGTATAGGGGTCGTTGCGGAGGTCGTAGACACCCACCACGTCGTTGCCATCGAATTGCACCAAGGTGTCGCCCTGCAGATACTGGTAGATGCCGTTGACGTAGTTGACCGTCCAGGTCTTGTCGGCGGGAGTGGTCATCAGGTCGTTGCCAAAGGCCACGAAGGGTTTGCGGTAGCCCAGTATGTGGAGCAATGTGGGGAGTACGTCGATCTGCTGTGCCGTTCCGGGCTGCACGCCCACGGGCAGCTCGCCCGAGGGGTCGTAGATGAAGATGGGGACCCTGTAGGCGCCCATGGCGGTGCGATAGATGTCGTGGTTCGACTTGTTGGTGTGGTCGGCCGAAAAGACGAAGATGGTGTTTTTGAACCACGGCTGCTGGCTGGCGCTCTCGAAGAAGCGGCGCAGGGCGTGGTCGGTATAGCGTATGCATTTGTGGATAGGCAGTGCCTCTTCGGGATAGACGTCGCGGTAGCTGTCGGGGATGCGGAAGGGATGGTGCGAGGTGGCGGTGAACACGGCAGTCAGGAAAGGTTGCTGCATCTCGTTCATCTTGCTGACATAGTATTGCAGGAAGGGCTCGTCCCAGATGGCCCAGGTGCCGTCAAAGTCGGCAGCGCCGCCGAAGCGGGGGTCGGCCTCATACTCGGTGCGGCCGTAGTAGGTTTGGAATCCCACGGTGCGCGAGAAGGACTCGAAATTCATCGACCCATTGCTGGCGCCGTGGAAGAAGGCGGTCTGGTAGCCTTCGCGGTTCAGGAGGGTGGCGATGCCGTCGAGTTTGTTGAGCGAATAGCCCGAAAAGAAGAACGGCTCAACAAACATAGGTATAGAGGCCAGCAAGGCCGGTGTGGCATGGATGCTCTTGCGCCCGTTGGCGAAGGTGTTTTCCCAGGTCATCGAGACACTTATCAGCGAGTCGAGGAACGGCGTATAGCCCGTATAGCCCGGTTCCAGCTCTTTGTTGTGGAAGCCGAAATATTCCTGTCCGAAGCTCTCCACGATAAGGAACACCACATTCTTGCGGTTGAGCATCGTGTCGGGCGTTGCCGCAGCGTTGTGGAGCGGAGAATAGACCGACAGCATCTCCTCGTCGGACATATAGTGCGGGTCCTTGTAGGTGGTCTTGCCGATGGTGCGTATGAGCGTGTAGGGGGTGTTGAGCACGATGTTGTATTCCTCGGGGCGGTTCACGTACTGGTTAGCGTAGCTGATGGAGAGGGGGCGGAACATGAGGCCGCCGCGGATGCCGACGACGGCGGCAGCCAGAAGGAGGATACACAGCAGGCTGTTCATGAGATAATAGCGAAGAGCTCCCGATCGACGGTCGCCGTCGGGATTGGTTTGAGCGTCAGTGCTTGGCGCCACACGCACATAGCAGAACCACAACAAGGCGATGAGGGCGGCTCCTACCAGCACAAGATACCAATGGTTGAGCAGCTCGGTGAAGAAAATGGTGCCCAAGTTGCCGTCGTTGCTGAATTCGCGGAAAAAGGTGTTGGTGGTGCGCCGACCGGTGTATTGCGAATAGACCGAGTCGCACAGATTGAAGACCACCGCCAGACTGTTGACGACCACGAAAATCCATTTGCACATGGTCTGCCACCATGAGCGGTCTCTCACTTTGGCGGGCAAAAACATCAGCAAGGCATAGAGGATGTTGGTGTAGGCAATGGCCGCCGTGTCGAACCGCAGGCCGCCGGCCGTAAGCTGCCACAGCGACAGGTCTTTCCATCCCTCGGCAAAAAGGTTCCAATTCTCCCAAATATATGCCACCCTGCAGGCAAAATAGACCACGTAAGCTAACACAATATTGCACATGGCCGCCAAGGGGCTGGCATAGTTTCCGCGTTGTATTTTCATAAGACCAGTATCACTATTTTTTTAAGGTATATACAGACCAATAACTCGCACTGCCAAAAAAAATTGTACCCCAAATACACCGCAATGAAAAAAAAATGCTACTTTTGCATTTTGAAAAGCCAAAAAAATTACAATGAAACGGATTACTTTGCTCATAACACTTCTGATGGCGATGCCCGCAATGATACAAGGGCAAAGGATTGTTGGGCTCAACATTCCCACGTCGGTATGTGCTGGCGACACAATACCCGTAACTTTCGGCTACAACGACACCAATAACGTCATCCTGGAAATGCCTCAGGCTACATTGGCACGTTCCGAGCGCATCTTTCTCCCCGATGGAAAACCCTGTGGCACCATGGGATGCTCCTACATCTCGGCGGTCAACTTCGACATCTTCGATCCTCAAGCATCCATAGTGTCGGTCAACGACATACAATACGTTCGCCTCAATATAGAGCACTCCTTTCTTGGCGATTTGTTTATCAGGATAACCTGTCCCGACGGCCATTCTGCCACCCTGCTGAATTTCGGAGGCTTTGCCAACACCGATTGTGCATCAACCATCCCTCAAAATGCATTACAGTGGGCATCGGGCTACAACCAAACAGGTGCATATTTAGGCATTCCTGTCGATTTTTCCAGCACGTTGCATCCTTGCGATTCGACAGATCCCGACAATGCCCCCGGCATAGGATGGAACTACTGTTGGAGCAACAATACCGAAGCAGGCTACACCTATGCCCCAGGCGACGGTCTCATCTACCGGGCGGCCAATGTCACCAACAACACGATTGATTCTTCCAACATAGCCTCCGGCACACAGTTCTACCACCCCGACCAGAGCTTCTCATCGCTTATCGGATGCCCCCTCAACGGCGACTGGAGCATCGAAGTACTTGACGGTTATGGTCAGGATAATGGCTATATCTTTGAATGGTCGCTGTCGCTCGACCCGTCACTCATACCCAC
>Ga0247608_10006791_pt1 | contig 11936 bp, 9 predicted proteins | sample 176DNAGHGlowgp2_FD_193490 | JGI IMG/M metagenome (GOLD analysis project Ga0247608, IMG submission 193490) | Sheep rumen microbial communities from Palmerston North, Manawatu-Wanganui, New Zealand - 1766 DNA GHGlow gp2 | ecosystem: Host-associated > Mammals > Digestive system > Stomach > Rumen ... | reverse complement strand
CAGTTATAACAGTATCATTTCCAAGGCTGCATAGATAACTTGAGGCCTTAGCCTCAGCTGCCTTTCGCGCCTCATCTGCAATCATCTCTTCCTTCCATTCAGTGAATGTTTCATCTGTAAGTTCAATTTGTTGTACACCACTGACTACAGATTCAGTTGCGCCACAAATCATGTACATAGGGAATAGCTTCTTTTCTGCAATCTTTACTAGGAAATCATCCTTTGATAAATTCCAGTATGTCAGAATAAGGCTTTTCAAGTTATCAACAGCCAAGTCGTGATAATATTCTTGAAAGGTCTTTTCAACACATTCATCCTTACCATGAACAGTCTTTTTAAAAATACTGCCATTATACTTGTCTCCGTCAGATATGTATTGGTTAAAGTATAACTTATTGCCATCTACTGTTATGTACGGACAATTACCGGATGATACTTCGACTGCACATTTTGAACCATTGTTTGCATAAGAAATATCATAAATTACTTCTTTTTCTACATAAGCGTAGAAATTTTGAAAAGTTTTGCTAAGTTCTGTCATATTCAAGCCTCTTTTATATCTAAATAGTCCTCAATGTATTCTTTTTCGTATCTCTCAAGGTCCCTGGTCATATAGCTCAACAGTTTCTCGACATATGCCTTTTTGTCTGCAAGCTCCTCTTCAGGTGACAGGTCCCAGTCCATTTTCAAGCTATGATAATTGAGAAGCTCAACTAACATATAGTATCCCCCTTCCTTCAGGTTTGCATAGTAATAGGCTCTTGCCTTTTCTATGGCCTTAACATATGAATCCTTGTTTTCCATGAAGAATATATCATCTATTATATCTCTTGACAAATCGTTCCAAAGAATCCTGAGATACCTCCTCAACATATCTTCGTCAAGCCTGCTCAAGACATAGCTTGGAAGGATATGCTCGCTTGCAGTATAGTTCTTGAATAGCCTAAGTACTCTTTCCTTGGGCAGTTTTCCAATTTCGTCAAACCAGAATGTATTTCCCTTCAACGCACTCATTTCAAGGTCGTCAAATTCATCATATGCCAGAGTATTGTCATATGGCTGATATGACAAAAGACTGCTCTTGAACTTCATTGGAATCTCCTTGAACTCACTTGAAGTCTTTGAAAGGTCATATATAACCGAGCCGTGCTTCGTGTTGTCATAATAGTCGATACCGCTCACGTTGACTCCGTTATAACCGTTCATCTCCATGAATAGCGTGGAAAACGACTGGGCTCCATTATGGTTCTGGGCCATCCTTGTAAGCTGATAGTAGGACGGGCACTTAAGCCCAAGGGCTTCTGCATTTGCCTTTATATACTGGTAGTTCGCAGAGTTATCGTAGTTTTTGCTGAAGAATATCTTGCTATAGAAACTGTTCAGCTTGCGGCAAAGAGTGTATAGCACATGACCCTGCCTCTCACTCTTCACCCTGTACAGGTTCTTGTACAGGTCGAAATCAACCCTGTATATCTTTCCTCCGACATTAATGAACGTCTTGTCTCCATGACGATATGAATCATCATATTCCCTTGCAAAATCAGAATCCTTATAAGTTGAGAAATAAGTTCCTGAACCGAAATGTCCAGTCTCCCTTCCAGGCATCATGTACTTTGTGTCACTTCCATAAGGCTTCAGGTCATGAGGCATCCCGTCACGACTCACATGATAGTTCCACTCGGACTCCCTTAGGGCTTCGAGCCTATTAACCTGTTCCTCTGTCAAATAATACCTCATATCTCATAAATAGCTTTAAATTATAAAAAAACAGGGCATCAGCCATTTTGAAAGCTGATGCCCCGAAAATCAATAAATTGTGAAATCAAATATCATCAAAGCTGATACCCTCAGGAGTAAGAGTCAGTGTCACTGAGATATACTCAAGGGCATTGTACGGCTTGAAGTACAGGTTTGCAAGCAGCTCCCTGTTCTGACGAGCCTCGATACTGTCATCAACCTCAATCCTGTAGTCGGAAATACCACGGTTGCTCCTGATATTGTCGAGAATAGGACTTACAGCTGAGATGAACGACTGCTTGACAGTAGAGTCGTACTGGTCGAAGATTAGACCGATGCAGGCAATCGATACAAGCTTGCGAATCCTCAGGAGAAGCCTCCTGACCGCAATCCTAGTAAGCATGCCATCACCGACCTGAAGGTTCTTCTGACCCCATACCCTAGGACCTTCAGCAGCAAACGTCTTGATTGGGTTGATACGGCCCTCGTAAAGCACATCCTCGTCAGCAAGCTTGGTAATGTACCTTGCGCGGACACATTCAACAGCACCACGGTCAATACCAGCGGGTGCGAACCACGGATACTTCGTATTGTCCGTCATTGCCATGTTCCTTACGACGTCCTTTGTAGGAGGCAGGAACACATACTGCTTGTTGTCCTGGTCGAGGTACTTCACCCAAGGATAGTACGTACAGGTATAGTTGGAGTCGATTTCAGTATCCTCGAGGTTATACACAGCCTCTTCAGGAGTATAGATGTTGTCAGAGAAGTCCTCTGCTCCGCTTGGCTTGTCAGGGGTTGTCACCACATAGATGGAGTCAGCCCTCTCCTCCTCAATCATGCTGATAGCCTCTTCAACGAGGAGTTTGTTGTTGACGTAGTCGATACCTGGTGTAGCGAACACATTGATGTCAACCGACTCAGGATTGGCGAACTGCCTGATACCTGCAAGATAAGCATACCAGTCAGAAGTGATTCCGTTCTGGTTCAGGCCGAGTTCCTCGGGATTTGCAATCTTGCTGAATGCATAGCCTTCTCCGCTTGCATCATTGATGTAGCCGTCATAGTTGGCCATCTTGAAGTTGTCTCCGTTCGACCTCTCATCCCTGTAGTCATCCCATCCGTCAAAACCACCGTAGAAGAATGCAGTGAACTTCCTGAGGTTTACATACTCATAGATTGAACCCTCCATGGCCTCTTCAGTACCGATGATTGGAATTTCATTGAACTGTGATGTTCTGTTGCTTGTTTCAACACTGTCGAAGAGATATCCCTTCTCACCATCAACGGTAATCACTGAATGTTCTGCGTCATTTCCGCTGAGGATTCCGGTAACCCTTGAATCAAGGTGGAAACCGTGTGAGAGGAAAGTGGGATTTTCAATATAAGCCTTAACACCCTTGAAAGTGAAGAGGTCGACATCCACGTTAGACTTGTCTGACAGACCAAAGTACTGCCTGCGGTTCTTGACTTCAGGGTCGAATGTAGAATTATACTTGATGTCAGGGAATGAAACCGTTGATGAATTTCCTGATATTGGAAGACCGTTATACTTTGGTATCGGATATCCGAGGAAACCGCAAGGAACAGAGTTCTGGGCTGCAGTTGAATCAGCCACCTCAACTGTCACATACTTCGACTTTGACTCATATGTTCCGTCGAACGAGCCAATCTTATATGCAATATAGTTGGATGTACCGGGAACCATGGAACACTTGCTGAACCTCTCAAGAGGCTGTACAAATGAATCGGTATCATTTATGTCCCTGATAACCACATCAAATGTTCCGCTGTCAGGAAGGATGTTCTCAATGGAAACCTTTGCCATGTAGTTGGAAGCCTTTCCATCGGAAATCGTATGGAATCGGAACAGCTTGTTTACCTCAGCCTTCTGGGCATCACCCTTAAGGTTGGAAACGAACCAAGGTGTTGAAGCATACCTGTAAGCAGACTTGTAGTCATTCATATCAAGTTCAACAGCATGAACGTCAAGTACATTACCAGTAGTAAGCCTGTAGTAAAGACCGTCATACATGTTGTAGACAATGCCAGCTGTCTGTACGTTTCCAATTGTTGTTGCAGTAGAGCCACTTATTTTATAATCCGCTGTACAACCACTGAGCTTGTCATATATTTCTTCAACACCATATGGATAAGCCACATCGTCTGGTTTAGGCATGTTCTCATAGAACCTCGTATACCAGTAATGCCTCTTTCCGTCCTTGTCAGTATACTGCTTTACAGTATAAATCTGTCCGACTATAACTGTTTCCTCTATTGCTGTGAAATCATTACCGGTAAATCCTGAGCATGGAAGCTTTGTCGAATAGTCATATCTTACAGCCTTGGTACCTGCACTAGCAGCCTTTGCATCAGCCACAAAACGCATTCCAACATGTTTCCTTGTCAGTTCATCCTCACTAAGAGACATAATACCGTTAATAGGCTCAAGCCTGTCAAAGTCAGCTGTCCTGTATGCCTGGATAAATTTCAAATCACTGCTTATCCCAGTAAGCTCGTTTGTCTCAACTCCCTGTTTCAAAGCCACATCATAGAGTGACTCAACGAAGACTGGAGCATCTCCGTCATATGGAGTAGTACCGAGAACGTCAAGGATATAGTCCTTCTCAGCCGGATTCAATGATACTGCAATCTCGAAGTAGGAATCTTTAGTTGCATCATCAGTCTTCCACTGTTCTACGGTTTTTCCGGTTACATCATAGTCTTGCGGGCCGATTAGACCGCAAATCTTAAACCTTCCGAGATTCAGCCTGTTAATGTTGAAGGTTTCAGTTTGTGAAGTTAATGTGCTTTCTTCGCAATCGCTAGTCACTGATAATGAAGCATAAGGTGCCAGCTTAAGTGCATTCACATATACAGGAAGCGTGCAACTGCTAGTAACTTGAGTTACTTTACCTTCTCCGACATAGAACTTAAGGACATCATTTTCAACAAGCTCGCAATCGCATGAAGTCTTAGCAGTACTTACTGCATGCTTTCCATAGATTCCATATCCGCCCCTTGAACGGAGGACTGCAACAGCCTGCTTCTTGTTTTGAGGTCCGTTGGCCTCTATAATCCATGCGGGTCCTGCATTGTATCCGCCGAGTCCGAGAACCCTGACGACGCTGAGCTGGTCTGACTCGCTAAGGTATGACTTGGCAACATATGGTAGCTCGTACTTTGGGTATTTGCTTCCCTTGAACTTCTCCGGGTTCGTTCCTCCGAAGACATTCTGGAACTCCCTCCAGTCCGAAACTGAAATTGGCTGGAAGGCAGGACCCTTGACCGTCTCACCGACAAGTCCAAGAGTAGTGATTCCCAGGCTCTGTGCGGCATAGGTTAGTTCAACCTCCTTGGTATAGATACCAGGTGAGACATGTACGCCCCTTGCCGATGTATTCTTCTTTTCAGCCATAAATTATCTTATTATCTTTTACTTTTTATTTCATCTGCAAAGGCCTTGCGCATATTTGCCATGATATGTGCAGGCCAATCCACTTTACAATAAATAGTCATTGACAAGTTGGAATTCCCTAGTCGACGACATATTCCTCACTATCATCCTCGTCAAGTACTGTTTCAGGCTGATTTAGTGAGTCATAAGTGCGGTTTCTGTCAATTCCTGTAAGGTCAACCTCAGCTTCCTTGTACATGTTCTCCTTGTCAACCTTTATCTCAATCTCGTCACCTGCAATGATTGAAACCTCGTCATCGAGGCTTACAGGCTCACCGTTCACCTTTATCGTGAAATCCCTCACGTTTATCAGCTCTATCCCCGTGATTCCGAACGTCTTGTCACAGATAAATGAAAGAAGGCTTGTACAGTCGTCATACTTTACGCTTATTCTTACCTTGACGAACTTATACCTCGGTTCTTCCTCCTTCTTGCATTCGTCGTCTATGACATCCTCAATCTCCACGGAATTATGACGTTTCTTTGGTTCAATCTCAACTGGGATGTCAATCTTGCATTCATCAACATCTGAATTTGTGACTGCACTTTCAATAGTGGCGCCGTCGAAGAAGTCAACGTTCGTCTTCTTTTCCTTTCTCCTTCTTCCGAGGATGGCATACCCCTTTGGATTGATGAACAGCCTTGAAGGAATCCTCTCAACGGTCATGTCCTCCCTCCTGATGATATATCCCTTCACCTTAATATTGAAAGACTGTGAATAATACTTCCTGTCGTCTATTGTATACTCGGAGTCGTCGCTGATGCTCTCAAGGTTCATAGGCATCGCATGCCCGTTAGGGCTTATATATGCGGTGATGGCACAGAACTCATGGTTTATCAGCTCGTTCATCTTGTTCAGCACCTCGAACTTGTTCGAAACAATCGACACCTTGTATGCAAATGTGACAAGCATCGGCTGCTCTATGGTATACTTGTCATATGCCTCAGTTCCGTTATCCTCAAGTACCGGTACATAAAAGACAGTTATGGGCCGATGGCCTGGTATGTTGAAATAATTTTCATACAGGCCTCCATTCTGTGGGTTGCTTTCACGAGTTACCGTCTTGAAGTTCATTATCAGAGAACCTGATTCGTCAAGGTTCTGCCATGACTGCGAATACTCGCTTATCCTCTGGGTGCTGAACAGCTTGTATGTAGGAAGCCTCTTACCCTCGTACACGATGTCAAGCGTCTTGTCCACCCAGTCGAAGAACGCTGCATCAATGTCGGAATACTCAATAGGCTGAGGAAGAGGAGTACCCTTGTCAAGTATCCTTGCATTAGCAAGCCTCCTTGCAGCATTACCCTCATCCTTGTCCCTAAGTTTTAGTTTCTCTATATATGGCTTTGGCTGTATCAAACTCATTCCTAACGTCTTCTAATTTCAAATATAAATAGAAAAGCCGTCAGCTTCAAAACTGACGGCTTTTACATATGGCTTGAAATTAATTACATGGCGTAAATTTGCCATATTCATCCTTCACATATTCGTTGTAATCCTCGTCTCTATATATCGGTTCATCATCCTCACGCTCAACCTTCTCCCAACCTTTCGGTAATCTTTCCCTCTTGGAATGTTTATATTCAGCATCGCCCCAATAATCATGGGCGTTTTCTGAGAGAATCCTATTAACCGACTCCTTCACAATTCTATGAAGGTCTGATTCTGTTAATCTAACCAAATATTCTTTTCTCATAGTTTTTGATTCGTCTTTTTTTTCTCCGTTATATGCTATGTCATCACCCTTCAGAAGCTCCATAGAAGCCCTAGAAAGGCCTTTTCTCGGCGCATACGTCATATCTGCCACCGTTGGTCTTTGAGGCGATTGTGCGGCATTTTTGGAGGCAGCATTTACACCATTCTGCCTTTGTATGATATCATTGAGCTCAGCTCGGTTCCTTGCAATCGTAGTCAGGACAGACCTGCTATAAGTATAGTCATTTGTCGGGAAAATCCTCTTTCTCCTAAGTAATTCCTTGAGGGCATCATCAGGTATTATCCTTCCATGCCTTCTCTCATACTTGATAATCTGTTTAAATGTTAGCCTTTGTCCATTATATGAACCGCTTGACTCTGTTATGCCATGTGTCCTGTTGTAATATTCTCTCCATGCGAGAAGTGGGAATCTCTTATATCTATCTTTCTTGTCATAACCATGAATTTCATTGCTTCCGGCACGAATCATACTGGCAAGCCTCTTTACATACTCTTCATCACTTTCTTTAAACTTGCAGTTGTCTATGTCGAAGTGTACGTTTCCGTCATCGTCGTCGTCCCTTTCTTCGCAGTTGTCTGTGCCGAAGTGTATGTTTCCGTCATCATCATTACTATCGCTGAACTTGCAGTTGTCTATGTCGAATTTGATATAATCGTCGTCGTTGTTTTCCATATCGTCAAAGTATTTAAGCCTCCATTTCAGACCTGTCTACGGGGCTTGCATTAACAGTCCTGTAGAACGGTCTCGTACCGTACATGGTATGCTGATTGTCATAGTTGTTCTTACCGTCATTGTTGACTACGAACATTTCGATATGGTTTTCGTTCACAACAACTCCGATATAGTCTCCCTTCTTTATGTCCACTCCAAGCTCGTCAAGACTCTCCTGGTAGACATACATGTTCAGCTTTCCGGTCTTCATATAAGTACCTAGATTCTTCGTTTTGTCATAAGCCTTAAGCTCTGGTTCGAGAATCTCATACCTGCATGGAACCTCTACGGGAGTCTTGTACTTGACTCCTCCGCTAACAGTCTCCCCGTATATGGCATCCACATTTGTCTGTGACACATCAACCTGATACAGGATTACAGTCTGGTTCGCATCCTGCTCGATATAGCACTTTCCCATGTCAACATCATACATGTATGCCTCATCTGAATAAAAGAGGTTGTTCCTGTTTATCGGAATCCTTCTAGTAGGATTAGCATTTAACTGAACATCTGTCATTTTCGATAGTATTTTTTCCAAATATATTCATCAAGTCCGAAATCTAGTATCTTTAGTTCACCATCCTTGGTCAATCCCCAGTTCCTCAATGTACAAAGGTCTGGAATTGGAACATCATAAGAACTGATATAGTCATTCATTCCATTCAGAAATTCTATAAATTTCTCATTATCCGCATATTTTTCATAGATATCATGTATAACTTTCCAATTTCCATTTACTGGATGCATATTCCTGATAGCCATTACAGTCAAATCCCATGGAACACCAAGGACATTTTTGAAGTCAGCTTTTTTTGCTGGGAGTACATATTCAGATACAACCCACAGTCCTTTTTCGTCTGAACCGTTCATGACTTCTGGGAACATATGGGATATATACCAGTCATTTCCCATCCTGTATTCAAGCTCATTCTGTGCAACTCCCTTTTCATTCTTCGCCAGTTTCAAGACGGAGTCATCATCAAGCTGGAACACCATTCTTGATGAGCCATTGCCAATTGGAAAACCAAGCCATTGCCTGCAGTATTTGACTTTCTTGGCATAGGACATGTTTCTCAGGGCATCAAACCTGAAACCGTCCATTCTTGCCTCTTGAAGCCTGTTTAACTGTGACTCAGTGATGATTAATCGTTTCATTTTATGCAAATTATCACTGATAAATACTTGTTTTTTTCGCTTTTTCGGTTATATTTTAACGTATCATGTGAACGATGACAACATTAGAGAAGACAGCAAAGGCATATGACATACTGAAGTCTTATGAAGGTTCTAACCCGTACCTTGTAAGACTAAGGAACGACGTATTCGCATATAAGACAAAGAGCCTTGGAGCGATGGATATTGCATATGTTCTTGGAAACCATGAGAAAGAGCCTGTCGAAGTTAACAAGACTGTTATGGTGGCGTCATGGTGGGGTGATGCAAAACAGAAGGAGCTTGGACTTGAGTTTTCTCCGAGGAAAATCAAGATATTGTGGCTGATTGCCGAAACAGATGCTGCATACCATATCTCATATATCGTTCGCAGAAGCCAGGAACAGGCATATATCGAATTCGTACCGAAGAAGGCCATAGTAACAGACTTCATGCTTCCTCCATATGAGAATCTTGAGATAGATTTCTCTGAATATGAAAAAAGGAGTGGAAGAAAGCTCTATGAACACCAGGAAGAGGCTGTAAGGTTCCTGACTGCAAGGAAGAGAGCAATCCTTGCATCTGACATGGGAAGCGGCAAGTCCACTGCGGCAATAATAGCAGCACTTCACGGAGGATATGAGAAGGTTCTGATAATTTCACCCGCCTCTGTGAAGACCACATGGAAGAGGGAACTTTCAATGTATGTCGACGAGGATGAGATAACAATCATTGATGGAAGCAAATACAAGGAAGCAAAGTTTACAATCGTAAACTATGACATTCTGAAGAACTTCTATACAGTACCGACACAGACATTCAAGAGCAAGAGCCTGATTCTGAATGATGAAGGAGAACTTGAAGTGGAGACAAAGGACAGGACTGTCGTGTCAAGGAGCAACAAGATTATTGACAAAGCTATGTCTGACAGCCAGCTGTTCCAGTCCAATTTCGACCTAATCATAATAGACGAGGCGCACCGTCTGTCAAACACTAGCAGCGGTATTTTCAAGATTGTGTCTGACATGGTTAAGAGAATGTGTCCAAAGGGTATATTCGCCCTTACGGGCACGCCAATTACAAACAGGCCTGTAAACTTCTTCAACATTCTGAAGGTTATCGGTGCTCCACTAGCATCCGACTGGCAGTACTATGTGGAAAGATACTGTGACGGAAAGTTCTTCTACAACAAGAAGGAAAGAGATGCCCAGACATTCCTGTACCTCAAGAAGGTTAAAAAAGCGTCATGGTATGACCTCACCAGTGATGAGATGAGCGAGCTTGACAAAATAATTGATAAGAAATGCAGGAAGACATGGGTTGTCAACGGCTCTTCAAACCTTGACGAACTGCAAGAGGCTGTTAAAGGCTATTATCTCAGGAGGATGAAGGAAGAATTCGGGACGCTTCCTTCAAAGAGAGTCAAGTTCATTTCATACACACTGACGCCAGAAGAAAGGTCAGACTATGAGAATATATGGCATGAATATGTCGGTAAGCAAGACTCTGAAAGGGCTGAAATCCTTGAGAAGTATAAGACAATCACCGAGTCAATCAAGGAAAGGCAATGGCTGTCATCGACAATGGTCGGAAGAACCATCGACCTTGCAAGAAAATGCGTTGATGTTGGAAGGAAAGTGGTGATATTCTGCTCGTTCGACGATGAGATTGACAGGCTGAAGGAGGCATTCGGAGATATGTGCGTCATACATAACGGAAAGATGAATGCAAAGAAGAAGGATGAGTCTGTCAGAAGGTTCCAGGAGGATGAAAATGTGAAGATTTTCATCGGCAACATCAAGTCAGCTTCAGTTGGCCTGACACTCATCGCAGGCACCGTGGCAATATTCAACAGCTTCTCATGGGTGAGCGGTGACAACCTGCAGGCTGAGGACAGGATTCACAGACTTAACCAGAAGCATGACGTCACCATCTACTATCAGGTATTCAAAGACACCTTCTATGAGGACATGCTTGATACTGTAAGGGGAAAACAAGATGTCATATCAAGAATAATCGTTGACGAAAAAAGTAAAAAATAACCTCGGTGGAACAATTATCCACCGAGGATTGTAAAAGCGACCAGAAAGGCTAATTTTATGCAAAAATTAAGTACCAGATATCTGAAGAGATACATGCTCTCACGAGATGTTAGGAAAACAGTGGAAATGGCAAATTCTGACGAAAGTTTGTCGAAATTCAAGAAATTCGTCAACAAGATAATAATCTATGTCTTCTGCTATACAAATATTTCCAACCATTTCAACTACTACAAAAGAGCTGAGAAGGCACTTTCGCTCCATTTTACAGGTGAAGATGATGAGATGACGCCCCAGGAGGAGGCAAGGATAAGGGCAGATGTATATGATAAGATGGATGCCCCAAAACTGATAACCGTTAATGTCTTGTTCTGATGGATAACGAATATAAACTTGGGTTTATAAACCTTGTAGGCACCGAAAATGACGGAAACTACCTGTATGAGCTGATATTCACAGATAACCCTGATGAGTTCTGGGGAGACGGATTTGAATATAAGCCATGCTGCCTGTACAAGGGCATAAAACCAGATGAGAAGTATGCGGCAGAAGTCGTGAACATCAGGACCGAAATCAAGTTAGACCTGATACAGGACAACTGCTGCTTCGGAATGCAGGATGCACTGGACGGAATAGTAGCAATAGCATACCAGTCACTTGACGGACTTGATGAATACCCGGAGGACGGAAGACTGTACTTCATGTTCGGAGAGACTTTTGAAGAGGTCGAGAGGAAACTGGCGATAAAATCAATACTAATTGACTAATAGATACAGAAGGCGGGCGCTTAAAAACGGCCCGCCTTTAACTTGTTCCTGTACATTGTTATCTTATAATGATGTTCAAGTCCTCCCTAATTGGCGCAATAAGCGTCCCTGTAGGATATGTCTCATCATCTGACTTGATATCAGAGAATACAATCTCTATCTGTCCCTTGAAAAGGCCTGCCTCATTGGTGTCCCTCTTCTTCCAGTCATAGCATATGACATACTCGTCCTCACATCCGTCTACCTCCCTCTTCTTTATATAACACTTACCCTTGGCCACCTTCGTAATGTTGGTGTCCGCATTGACCATGGTAAACGTAATATCCGCGTTCTGAACAGCATTATGGAACTTATG